>ULUD01064377.1_pt1 | contig 11196 bp, 9 predicted proteins | sample 1958191 | NCBI WGS metagenome assembly ULUD01 (sample SAMEA4835751, study PRJEB28245) | human gut metagenome | biome: gut microbiome; material: fecal sample | place: Denmark | collected 2008 | reverse complement strand
GTGATCATTATCTTTGCTGTGGCAGCCTCCGCTCTGGGAGCATGGCTGTATCCGGTGAAAGAAGAGGAGGGCTAAGCGATGGATACGATGAAGTTTTTTATTTACCTGGCAATATCAGCCGGTGTGACCTATCTGATCCGTATGATACCGTTTGTCCTCTGCCGTGGCAAAATGGAGAATCAGTTTATCCGTTCCTTTTTGTTTTATGTGCCGTATGCGGTGCTTGGAGCCATGACATTTCCGGCGATCTTTACCTCGACCGGATCGATCATCTCCGGCAGTGTCGGAACGGCTGCAGCACTGGTGCTGGCATTTCGGAAGAAGGGGCTTTTGCAGGTGGCGGTCGGTGCCTGCGCGGCAGCATTTGTTGCGGAGCTTGTGATGATGTTTGTGTGACCGGAGACCTGTGGCGCTAAGAGCGGAGAGGAGACAAAATGGCAACCTTCAGTTTATGTATGATCGTGAAAAATGAACAGAATGTGCTGGCACGCTGTCTGGATTCTATGGCGGATCTGATGGATGAGATCATTATCGTGGATACCGGATCGCAGGATACCACCAAAGAAATTGCGGCAAAATATACCGATAAGATCTATGATTTTGCATGGATCGACGATTTTGCGGTAGCAAGAAATTTTGCGGCGTCCAAGGCACAGATGGATTACATATATACGGCAGATGCGGATGAGTATCTGGATGAGGCGAACCGGGAGAAGCTGCGGCAGCTTAAAGAAGCGCTGCTTCCGGAGATTGAGATCGTGCAGATGTATTACTGCAATGATATGGGCGAATGCAATACGACCGGTAACTTTGAAAGGGAGCTTCGTCCAAAGCTGTATCGCAGGCTGCGTTCCTTTACCTGGATCGATCCGATCCATGAAACGCTGCGGCTGGATCCGGTGGTCTTTGACAGTGAGATCGAGATCATTCATAAGCCGGAGCATAATCATGGTGGCAGGGATCTGACAGCACTGAAGCGGCTGCATGACAAGGGAATCACGCTGTCTGCCAAGCTGCATCATATGTATGCGATGGAACTGTTTATTGCCGGCAGTGAGCAGGATTTTCTGGATGCGGAGGCGAGCTTTCTGGAGAGTATTGAGCAGAACGGCAGAACAGACGATGAGATTCTTGAAGCGGTCTGCGTGCTCACACATATTTACCGGCTTAAGAAGGATGTGGCACACTTTTTCACCTATGCACTGCGTGGAGTCGCGATGGGCGGCTGCGCGGAGCTGTGCTGTGAACTGGGTACATACTATGAGGAACAGGGTGAACCGGCGGAGGCGGCAATGTGGTATTTTAATGCTGCCAATGAGACGGAAAGTATCCTGGATATTGCCTGCCATACAAAGCTTCCGCAGGAGGCACTGGAGCGGATCACCGGGCAGAAATGATGGGATTTTGAAGCGGGATACATTTCCATGGCAAAAAAGAGAAAATCTATTGACTTATGGGAAATGTCGATTATATAATCATATTGGTGCTTTGTTTTCAGCACGAATGATAAAGGTCGAAATGAGGGTTACCATGGTTGAACAGAAGGATAAGAAACAGCTATATGTGCTGTTTGTATGCAGTGTATTTGTATTGGCAGTTTCAATCTGGGCATTTAAAATGGAAATAAATACAACGGCTTCTTCGCCGACCGGCATTGAGGATCACAGCAGTCACAGAGACAAAGCTGGGGAGAGCGGTCAGAAGAAGGATGCGGAGACGTTAGACATAGATGCGTTTGCCGAAACCGTTCTTGAGAAGGTGCCTTTTGATACAACACTTGAGAAGATGGATGACTCTGTAACGCAGAGTATGATCACCACCGCTTCGGATAAGACGAAGGTTGTGCTTTACATGGGGGAGGGAACCAGTGCGGATGAACTGCTGATCATGACAGTGAACGACGAGAGCCGGATGGATCCGGAGATTGAGAATGTGCAGCAGCATCTGACGGATATGCAGCAGTCATTTCAGGATTATCTGCCTAAGGAAGCCAAGAAGATCGATGATGCAGTGATTCTTCAGAGCGGAAAATACATCGTCGCATGTGTATGCTCTGACAAGGATACGGCGGGCAGTGTGATCCGGGAACAGTTAAAAGGCAAGAAGTAGGATACCTATGTGTTTCGGCGGAGGAATGAAATGAGAAAAGTTTTTGCACTTTGTATGATTACAGTGGCGTGTATTGTCAGCACCACAGCATGTGGTGCCGGAAATTCCACGAACCGTGCTGGCAGTGATACATCCGACAGTGTGAGAGAGATCACGGTCAATGAGAGCAGTAAGCCGGCAGAGGCGGCAGCCGAGGAGAATAAGAACGGGAATAGTGCCGGAACCAAGAAGTCATATGCAAAGATCACATCGGATGCGAAGCTGCAGGGCTTTGGAGGCACTGTAAAGCTGGGCGGAAACGCCTATGAGCTGTACAATTATGTGGAGAAATCTGCGTCAAATTATGCCTCTGTTGTCAACACCGTGGCATCCCGTTTGAAGGGAAAGGCAGATGTTTACGATCTGGTTGTACCGACCAGTATGGGAATCACCTTTCCGGATAATAAGACCTCCAAGGTCAATTCTTCCGATCAGAAGAAATCTATTCATTCCATTTATAAAAAGATGAATCATCAGGTAAAGACAGTGCCTTTGTATGATACAATGATGAGCCACCGGCAGGAATATATTTATTTCAGGACGGATCATCACTGGACAAGCAGAGGGGCTTATTATGCATATCGTGAATTTTGCGATGCCAAGGGACTTACAGCACATGAGCTTTCCGAGTATCAGCAGGAGAATTTCGGGAGCTTTCTGGGATCGTTTTATCTGGATACCAACCGCAGCAAGACGCTGAAAAAGGACAAGGTGAAAGCATATTTCCCGGTTGATCATGATAAAATGACGATGACATACCACGATCAGAATGGAGGCAGCTACAAGACCTCCGTGATCGCCAATGGTCAGAAATACAGCGTGCAGCTGAAATATTGTGCGTTTCTTGCCGGAGATAATCCATACACGGTGATTCATAATAAGAAGATCAAGGATGGATCAAGCTGTGTCGTTGTGAAGGAGTCCTACGGCAATGCGTTTATTCCGTATCTTGCGGATCATTATCAGAAGATTTATGTTGTTGATTATCGTTACTGGAAGGGAAGCGTATCAAAGCTTGCCACGAAGAATAACGTACAGGATGTGATCTTTATCAACAATATCTCGATGACACGTAATGCGTATCTCGTCGGAAAGATCGCGCAGATTAAGTAGATATAAGGGGCAGAAGTAATGGTTTTTAGCAGTATGGTGTTTCTTTGCGGATTTTTGCCGGTGGTGCTGACAATATATGCACTTTGCCCGGCGAGATTCCGCAATTTCTTTTTGTTTATTGCGAGTTTGTTTTTCTATGCGTGGGGAGAGCCGAGATATATCGTGATCATGCTGTTTTCCACGGTGTTTGATTACGCCAACGGAATCGTCATGGAATATCTTGACCGCCGGGAGAAACCGCAGTACCGCAAATGGGTGCTTATGCTGTCGGTTGTTGTCAATATCGGAATCCTTTGTTTCTTCAAATATACGGATTTTGTGCTGGAGAGTGTGGGAACGCTGACGGGTCATCCGCTGCCGCTTCTGAAGCTGGCACTGCCGATCGGTATTTCCTTTTATACCTTTCAGACACTTTCCTACACGATTGATGTTTACCGCAGAAAGGTCGAGGTACAGCATAATATCATTGATTTTGGCATGTATGTGTGCCTGTTTCCGCAGCTCATCGCCGGTCCGATCGTGCGCTACAGCGATGTGGCAGAGCAGATCCGGAACAGGAGGGGAAGCTGGGAGGAACGTGCATACGGTGCACAGCGGTTTATTGTTGGGCTTGCCAAAAAGGTTCTTCTTGCCAATCAGATCGGTGATCTGTGGTCGCAGATATCAGTATTGCCGCAGAGCGACATGAGTATGTCGGCGGCATGGCTCGGTGCGATCGCCTATACCTTTCAGATATATTTTGATTTCTCCGGTTATTCGGATATGGCGATCGGACTCGGACATATTCTGGGCTTTCGTTTTCCGGAGAACTTCAATTATCCATATCTGTCCCGGAGCATTACCGAGTTCTGGAGGCGGTGGCATATGACGCTTGGAACCTGGTTTCGGGAGTATGTGTACATTCCGCTGGGAGGCAACCGTAAAGGAACGATCCGCCAGATCTTTAATCTGTTGGTGGTGTGGTTTTTGACCGGTTTGTGGCATGGTGCCGGATGGAATTTTATCCTGTGGGGACTTTATTTCTTCGTTCTGCTTCTTGTGGAAAAGCTGTTTTTACTGCGGGAAATGGGGAGGTGGCCGAAGATTTTCCGGCATATCTATGCACTGTTTTTCATCGTGCTTGGCTGGGCGGTGTTTGCATGCGATGATATGAGTGTATTGTTTTCGTATCTGCAGAGCATGTTTGGTGTCAACGTGGCGGTAGATAATGGAATTGCCGCTTATTACTGGCAAAGCTATGGCTGGCTGCTTCTTATTCTGGTGATCGGAAGCACACAGCTTCCGAAAAAGGCAGTGCGGAGCGTGTGTACATGGCTTTGCACCGTAACGGGGCAGAGATTTCCGGCAGGCGGCGAGCGTTTGGTGTACGTGCTTCGTGCGGCAGGGCTTGCAGTGCTGCTTCTGATCAGTGTGGCACTCCTTGTCAGTGGAAGCTACAATCCATTTTTATATTTTCGTTTCTGACACAAGTGATCTTGGGACGAACAGAAGTAATTTCAGGATAATATGTCCGGAATGAAGAGAATAACAGCCGGATTTATTATCAATATGCCGTGTCAGAAGCGGCACAATGAGGATCGATCATGAAGAAAAAAGACATTATATTTGTAGTTTGTTTTGTCGCAGCACTTGCGATTGGCGGAATTGTAACCGTCACAGCGGGACACAGAGAATATTCGGATAATGAGAACCGATATCTGACACAGTTTCCGAAGCTGGTGCCGGAGGATGTGATGACCGGAGAGGTTCAGCAGGAGCTGACGGATGCATTCAACGATCAGTTTCCGGGAAGAGACTGGCTGACGGCACTTTCCACAACAGTTAAAAAGGGAATTGGCATGAAGGATGTCGGCGGGGTCTACCTCGGAAAAGATCATTATTATTTTGAAAAAATCATGAATCAGAATATTTCCCGGACAGATTATTTTCAGAATCTGCGGTTTGTCAATCGTCTGGCGTCCTTAAGTAAAGATGCGGAGGTGACAGCACTTCTTGTGCCATCGCCGGGACAGATCCTGAAGGATAAGCTGCCGGAGCATGCTTCCCTGTATGATGCGGATGCCATGTACAAAACGGCAAAGGAGACGCTACAGAATGTGAAGCTTGTGGATATCCGGAAGGACATGAAGGAAGTCCGGAAGCAGCAGAAGGGAGCCGGTGTGCAGGACTCTTCCGGGGAAACGCAGGTGTATTACCGGACTGACCATCACTGGACGCAGTACGGCGCATATGTGGGATATCAGGCATACACAGAATCCGTCGGACGAAAGGCTGCCTCCTATAAGAACTTTGATATTAAAGAATTTAGCGATGCCTTTTATGGCACCCTTTATTCCAAGGCACTCGACAGCGATGCCGTGCCTGACACGATCGAACTGCCGGAGAATCTGCCGGAGGCGGAGATTATCTGTGATGGAAAAGAAATCGATGCCGTCTACGACACGGCAAAAAAGAACGAAAAAGATAAGTATGCTGTTTATTTTGGCGGCAATTACGGCGAAGTGGATATCCGGATGAAAAATCCGGATAACGACCGAACACTCGTGATCTTCAAGGACTCCTTCGCAAACAGCATGGTCCCGTTTCTGATGAAGGATTATGCGCAGATCCGGATGATCGATCTGCGGTACTTCAAGAGGTCGGTCAGCAATTACATGGAAGAAAATCCTGCCGATGAAGTGCTGGTGCTCTATGAGATGAGCAGCTTCGCACAGGCAGACAAACTAAATAAACTCATGAAATAAAGAATGCTCCCATGCTTCGGTCTTCCCAGGATGAAGCTTGGAGCATTCCTATAATATTTCTTATGTTCTGTAAGGTAAATGATAATTTTGCCTCGTAAAACAAATTGATCCGTGGACTCTGTCTAAAAAATTGACGCAGATCAGTAGGATTTCCGAAAAGTCTTTGCTTTGCAATGCTTTGATAAATACGTATCCGAACGATCAAGCTCCGTAGGTGAGCTCAGCTATTTCGGACGGCACGCTCCCGCTACCACTGCACCACGCAACGGTACATAACGCCCCAAGCATTCACTAAATTATAAATATGTATTTGTGAAACTTGGGGCGTTATGTACCGGCGGGTGCAAGTGCCTTTCGAAACACCTGAATCCCACCTCGGGGCGCGTACGGTAGGATGCGTTTATCAAATATCAAAGCAGCAAAGCAATTAGACTTTTCAAAATCCGTCAGTGACAAGACAATTTTTTAGACAGAGTTCACGGATTTTCAAGTGCCTTGGCAGGCAAAATTATATTTCAAATAATCGGGACATAAGAAATATTATAGGTGAATCCCCGACATTAACTGATCAGGCTCAACAGACGGAGCAGGAAGATCCAGAAGGTCAGGGTGACTGAAGATAACAGGGTGGTGGCGACCACGATGCTCGAAGCAAGTATGTCGTCACCATCCATATTTTTTGCCATAATATATGCCGCAGGCGTGCATGGGGAGGCGAGCATGATCAGCAGTGCGATCAGCTCCTGATCGCGGAAACCTGAGAATGCTGCGATCGGAAGGAAGATTGCTGCCCAACCCAAAAGCTTCATAAAGGAGGCCGCAAAGGTCGGCTTCAGCTTTGCCAGTGCCTTTCTGCCCTCGAAGCTTGCACCGATCGAGATCAGAGCAAGGGGAGAGGTCATGACGGCAAGATTATTAATGGACTTGCTTACAATGCCCGGGAGCGGCAGGTTGATAAAAGATGCGATGAGTCCCAGGACAATGCCGATGATGATCGGATTCTTCAGAATATTGATAAATGCCTTGCGGATATTGGCGGAGGAGTCCGCACCGGTGTGTCCGCTTTCAAAGGTCAGAACGATCACGGCGAAAATATTGTACAGCGGCACAGAGCCGATGATCATAAGCGGTGCCATGCCGGAGTTGCCGTAAATATTCTGGATAAAGGCAACGCCGAGAATGGCGGCGCTGCTGCGGTAAGAACCCTGCACGAAGGCACCGACCGAATGCTTGTCCTTCAGAGTAAGCTTCGCAACGATCCACACCGACAGGATCGAAAAAAGAGTGGCAACAAAGCAGAATCCGACATATTTCACATCAAAATGATGCCGGATATCTGTGCCTGCCAGATCCAGAAAAACAAGACATGGCAGGCAGACCTTGAAGACAAAACGGTTTGCGGCCGAAGCAAAATGATCATCGATAATCCCGATGCGTTTAAAAATATTGCCAAGTATCATAATGGCAAAGATTGGTACAGTTGCGTTTATACTGAAAATAAAACTATCCATGGTAATCTCCGTTCTGAATAAATTGTTACAAAGAGGCGGACCTCCGCAAAAATTTTAGCAGAACGGCATGATATTTTCAAGAGACGGCGGTGCCGTGCCAGCGGTGGAAACCACCGTTTAAGCTCATGACCGTGTAGCCGCGGACTGCAAGATCTCTTGCCGTGATAAGGCTGATATGACCGGAATCACAGTAAAGAACGATGTGCGCCGGTAGCCTGTTGTGAGCGGCTTCGTAGTCCTTGAGCAGTGATGGAAATTCGCTGACGGCACGTTCCCAGTCCAGCCGGACAGCACCGGGAATATGCCGGTTTTCATAATCACTGCGGCTGCGAAGATCGATCAGCAAAGTATCCGCCTCCTGAAGATATTCGTTTAACGTTTTTTCTGATATCACGCGATAATTCATGGGACCGCCCCCTGATCTCAACATTATGTAAAGGGGGCATGAAGCCCCCCAAAAAAATCAATGCGTTGCTTCGGAAACAGACCGGATTAATAGCGGTCAGACTCGTCGGAAGTGTGGCAGTTTCGGGTTGTGTTCTTGCTGCTGTTCTTCATTTTGTTTGAGCTCTTGTTTGAGGTGTTTGAAGCATTGCTTGTGTTTGAAGCGTTGCCGGCATTCTTGGAAGAATTGTAGCTGTTGTCAGCATTTGTCGAATTTGATGAATTTTTTGCCATAATTATACCTCTTTTCTAAGTGATAATGATTCGGTCAGGAGAATTTCTCGTGACACTATTGTGATTGTTGCATGAAATAGTATGGCGTATTTTATAAAAATTATGCAAAAACTCTAAAAATATTGAAAAAAATGCTGATATACTATATTATGTTAATATCTGTATAATGTTACGAAATGATTTTCGTCAAGGGAGATTATATTAGAAAATGAGGTGTAAGGAATGAAGAGAAACAAACAGGTATTGAAGGCGGCTGCATGGGCAATGTCATTTGCAATGATGGTGACATGTGTCGATGTTCCGGGGGCTGCACTGGCAGCCAAAAAGCCGAAGCTTAACAAGAGCAAGGCTGTGATCCGGGTGGGAAAAAAGATAAAGCTGCGTGTGAAAAATGCCGGCGGAAAGAAAGTAAAATGGACCAGCACCAAAAAGAAAATTGCCTCTGTCACCAAAAAGGGAGTTGTCAAGGGCAAGAAGGCAGGAAAGACTGTGATCAAGGCAAAGGTAGGGAAGAAGACTCTGAAGTGCCGCGTAACAGTCAGGAAGAATAACGTGCAGGCATCGGCAGATGTTTATTCATTTGCGCCACAGACGAATGCACCACAGGCAACGAACGGAAGCAATCAGACTTTGGCTCCGCGTAATTCCCAGCGTCCGACTGCGTCAGCACCGGTCAAGAGTCCTGCTGCATCTGCAAAGCCGGGGGCATCTGCGGGAACGGCGTCCGGTCAGCCGAACGGCACAGCACCGGCTGCAACGGACATTCAGACACCGGAGCCGATTAAAACACCGGCTGCAACGGACATTCAGACACAGGAGCCGTTCAATACACCAGACCCTGTGAAGACACCGTCTGCAACGGAGACGAGCGTTCCGACACAGACGCCGGCTACGACGGATATTCAGACTCCTGAGCCTTCCGATACAGCAGTACCGTTTCTGTCCACCGTGCAGATTACGACGAAGAAGGACGGAGAAGTATGGTCGGAATCCGAGAACAGCTATTACCTCAAGAAGCAGGGCGCAAGTGCATTTGAGGACAGCATGAGTGTGGAGGACGGAACCTACGATATTTATGTGTACGATGGAGAGACACTGGAAGATACCGATGAGGATGTTGAGGTAACCGGTCATAACCGTAAGATCACGATCGATTACTATACGGTCAGCTTCTGGGATGAAGACAATACCCTGATGAAGAACATTGACAAGCAGATCGTCCGCAAGGGAAAGAAAGCGGAATGTCCGGAATTTACTCCGGGTAAGATCGACTGGACCTTCAAGGGCTGGTATGTCGATGATATGGAAAGCGGCGACACTGTTATCTATGATTTTGACCGGCAGGTAACGTCCACAACGTCACTTCGTGCGGAATGGAAGTTTTCTCCGGGAAGCACCGTTTATACGGCAGCATATTTCCTGGCAGATTTTGACGGCAATTACGAAGATGAGCCAACCAGAGTACAGGAGGGAATCGGGATGGCTCAGGCAGAGACGACAGTAACGGCGTCTGACAGTCCCCAACCCGGCTTTGTACCGGATACCGAGCGAAACGAGAAAGTGTCCGTAAAAGCGGACGGTAAAACAGTTGCGAGATTTTATTATAAGAGAGCATCTTACCAGTTAAAGTGGGATTTAAACGGTGCCACCAAGGACGGAGCATCTTATCTTCAGGAGAGCGTTCCGTATGGACAGGGCATTGATCTTCCGGATGTGACAAGAGAGGGCTACACCTGTGAAGGCTGGGTTGATTCCGATGGAACTCCATGGGCGGATATAACGAAAATGCCGGCGGGTGATGTGACCTTTAAGGCAACATGGAAGCCTGTTGAATACACGATCCATTATGATCTGGGCGGTGGCACGTTTGATGCAAACTGGTCGGCACCGGAGAGTTATTCGATCGAGAAGGAAGCTTATATTTATCAGAGACCAACCAGAGCCGGTTATACCTTTAAGGGCTGGATCGGAGATAACGGTGACACTCCGCAGGATGTGATTGCTGTGAAGGGTAGTGAGACTACCGGTGATAAGTATTATACGGCAGTATGGACGGCAGATGTATATTCGATCAGTTACAACTTAAACGGCGGAGAGTGGGGCGTACACAAGGGACCGGATAAGTTCACGGTTGAAACGGAGGACTTTACACTTCCGATTCCGGAACGCGCAGGATATCAGTTTATCGGATGGACCGGCAGTAACTTATCAGAGCCGCAGATGACCGTGACGATCGAGAAGGGAAGTATTGGCTATCCATATTATATGGCAAACTGGGTTCAGGTAGCTACACCGGTACCAACGCAGGCACCGACGGCAGTGCCAACGAAGAAGCCAACCACGGAACCGACAAAGGCACCGACGGCAGAACCAACGAAAACACCGACGGCGGCACCAACGGCAGTGCCAACGAAGATGCCGACCACAGCACCGACAAAGGCACCGACGGCAGCACCAACGAAGATGCCGACTACAGTACCGACAAAGGCACCAACGAAAACGCCGACGGCAGAACCAACGAAGATGCCGACCGCAGTACCAACAAAAACGCCGACTGTAGCACCAACGAAGACACCGACTGCAGTGCCAACGAAAACGCCAACGGTAGCACCAACAAAAACACCGACGGCTGCACCAACAAAGACACCAACGGCAGCACCGACGAAGACGCCGACTGCAGCACCAACAAAGACACCGACTGCAGCACCAACGATAGCACCAACCGCGGTGCCAACAATTGAGCCGACAACATCGCCAACACCGGTACCGGCACCAACACCGGATCCGACCGTGGTACCGACAGCGACACCAATGCCGACAGACACACCAACGCCGGCACCGGATCCAACGCCAATACCAACAGTAACACCGACACCGGCACCGGATCCAACACCGGTACCGACGGTGAAATCGACAGCAACGCCAACTGTGGCACCGACGGTGAAACCGACAGCAACGCCAACGGTGAAGCCAACAGTGAAACCGACAGCAACACCGACGGT
>ULUD01028580.1_pt1 | contig 11284 bp, 9 predicted proteins | sample 1958191 | NCBI WGS metagenome assembly ULUD01 (sample SAMEA4835751, study PRJEB28245) | human gut metagenome | biome: gut microbiome; material: fecal sample | place: Denmark | collected 2008 | reverse complement strand
TTTTGTATTGCTCTGTATTTCATGTGGGATTGCTTGGATTGCGCCATATTACGTTGCTTTGGACGTGCCACCCGATGTGGGTGGACATTGCGTTTTTCGAGGGTATAAGGCGTTTCAGTGGGATGTGTTGCAACAAACGGAATCTGGAAACGTGAACCGTTATGGGGGCTGTTAGTCAGGGGAGTGAAGTGGGGGTATTGCACGGAAGGAGGGCCATAGAATCGCAGGCACATCCGCAAAAGAAAGCAATGAAGCATCAATGGGAGGTATTGCGATGCGCAGTGGGGGAGCATTCAGTGACGAGGAGATTCAACTGTTGCGTGGATTGCCGGCTGTTTCCAATGTGACTCGTGATCGTATCACCTATTCCGACACATTCAGGCAAGTGTGCACCATCCGATATCTTGCGGGGGAGTCGCCCACCAAGATCTTCCGCGAAGCGGGTCTGCCGCCGGAATTGGTTGGTTACAAGCGTATCGAGCGCAGTGTGGCGCGGTGGAAGGATGCGGCCATCAAGTCGGTGAGCGGCAGCGACACCATGACCGATGGTGAGATCATAGCGCAGCTTGCGGCGCGGTATAAGCGTGCGTTGGCGACGAGGCGGAGTCTTGAAGACATCGCCAATACGGCCACTGAGCCGAAGCCTGCCGCAACGGCTGCGTCGAATGACGTTCATCCGTTGTCTCTCGGACTGTTCGACGGTGATACGGCCGGCATTATTATCAGGCAGCAGGCTCGTCGTATCGACGAGCTCGAGCGCGATGTGGTGAGGTTGCGCAACAAGCTGGACAAGGAAGTCGGGCCCAATCCTGCCTCCGCTGAGGCCTGACTTATGCTATCTAGCTTATAGATGGCGGATGGTGCGCCTTATTTGCCAGTTCAGGGGTACAAAACATGCCCCCGAACTGTCTATTCCCGTCCAACACCCGCCATCTATAAGCCAGACGGGCCCGGGGATCGGTCCGATCAGGAGATCAAAGCCTCGAGACTGTCGAAGTCCAGCACTTTGCCGTGCCGTGTGGGGAAGGATTCGATGCCGCCATAGACGACGAACCGATGGTCTGTGTCCACTCCCATGATCGGCGCGAGATCCTCCAGGTTCTCGAAAGCGCTCGGCCGGTACGTGGCGGACGATTTGACCTCGATTGCGTACAGTGGCCTGTCACCCTTCCGATGCCCAGCAGATTGGCCGCCAAGCCAGTGTCATAGAAGTATAGTTTTAGAAAATCGCTCATGCTTAAGCGCACTAGGTAGGGTGCAAAGTCCGTCCGGAACGCCATATAATGTCCCTGTACTAGGTGGTTCAAGGGGGCTTAAACTGATGGCAGGCATTTTGCGAGGGGGCACGTGCGGCGGGTCGAGAAGCAGCGGGTCGCAAGATACACGCACCTACGTTCCGCCGACGTTCGCCGAGGCGACCGATGTGTCCGAAGAGATTCGCGAGCGTCGCGCCGACGTGGGTAGATCCATTGCCCTGCGTGTGCTTGCGGCGGTGCTGATTTTCTCCGCAATCGGCATTGGTCTTTTCCCGAAAGTGCTGCAATACCAGTCCGCGCAAAAGCTGGCGAGCACGTCCGCCCGTTCCGAGCAGAGCGTCGCGGGCTGGCCGTATCCGCAGGCCGACGAGGCATTCGCCGCAGCTGGGGCGTACAACAAGCGTCTCGCCGAATCGGGGCAGCCGGTGATTGGCGAGGCTGAGGATCCGCTCGCCGAGTTGTACAACAACAATCAGTCCGACTCCGGCGACGGTTCCGGTTCCAGCTCGACGGGCGCAGGCGCCACTGGCGATGGTAACAAGGATTCCGCTAGCTCCAAAGACGCGGAATACCAGCGTTTGCTGGATACTGGCGATGGCGTGATGGGTTCCATCCGCATTCCAAAGATTTCTGTGGATTTGCCGATCTACCATGGCACGTCGGAGCAGACGCTTGCGTCCGGTGCGGGGCATTTGTATGGCAGTAGTCTGCCGGTGGGTGGCAAGGATACGCATGCGGTGATTACCGGACATCGGGGTTTGGTTGAAGCCTCAATGTTTACGCGTTTGGATGAGATGCGGGTTGGTGATTACTTCTATATCGATGTGATGGGCCATACTCTTGGCTATATGGTGGATCGTATTACCGAAATCGAACCTAACGACACATCGCAATTGAAGATTACCTCTGGCGAGGATCGGGTCACGTTGATGACATGCACTCCGTACGGTGTGAATACGCATCGTCTGTTGGTTTCGGCATTACGTTCCGCCATTCCCGAAGAGATTCCCGCGGAGGATGATGCGGCAAAAGATGTGCGTGTGATTGCGGGCGTGGTGTCAGCTGCCACGTTGCTGGTCGGTTTGTTGTTGGTTTGGCTGCTCCGCTGTCCGTGGTATGTCCGTAGGCATGCCGCTTGGTGGCCAAAGCGCAACTAGGGGTTGATGGCGTTAATGTTGCACTTGACAGATGCTTTTTTGTCGGGGAAAATTCTGAAAGAGGCATGACAACGTTTGCTTATAGTTTTTGCATCGCGATTTACGGGGGCAAGAATACTCTAGAATCGCGATGATATGTGCGATTTCAAGGAAAGTATATCCCCTTGATTACCTCGTTGGGAGGGTATGTATCCCTCTGTTTTTCTCCTTAAGGTTTAGGCAACGAAGCGATTGTCGGACGGTATGTGAAGCGAAGACGCATCAAATATACCGGTCGAAGGAGGAAGGTATTTCCCCGATCGCTTAACGGTACAAGGGGGTAGGCGTATGAGACACGTCTTTGAGCGAAACAGGGCGAGGGGCACAGGTCTGTTCACGCGTCGTGTCATTGCGGCCGTCGCGACGGCCGCAATGCTCGCCGGCGTGGGGTGCGTCACTGCTTCGTCAGCGGCGGCGGAAGATGCCACGGGAGCCTTGGAACAACAAATCGAGCAGCCGGTATTGCAAGAATCTGGGCAAGAGGATTCACAGCCGGTGGAACAAAATTTGATGGTGGGAGAAGAACAGCCGTCAGAGCAAGAGCAGCCGTCAGATCAAGAGGCTTACCAGCAAGTCGAACAAGAAACGAAAGAAGAGACTGAGCAGTGGGTTGAGCAGGAGGTTGAACAACAATCTGAACAACCTGATGAGCAGCCAGTTACGTTGTCCGCTCAACCGATTGCGCGAGCAAATCGGGCGCAGTCGGTTGCGCAGAACGAGACTGGTTCTCAGTTGGGCGCTCCGGAGAAGCATAAGCGCATCAAGAAGAACGATAATGGCAGTTACACCGTGAACGTGGATGTGAAGGGCGCCGTCAACAGCACCACGGTCACCACCACCCAGCCGATCGACTTCACGCTGGTGCTGGATGTGTCCGGTTCGATGGACGATCCGATGAGTAAGACGGATCGGACCAGGCGGTTAGACGCACTGAAAGAAGCGGTTAAAGCATTTCTTGATGAAGCTGCGAATACTAATACGGAGGCCGGTTCCGAACTGGTTCACGTTGGACTGGTGAAGTTCGCCGGCGATAAAACGGACAAAATCGGGGATGACATGTACCGAAGTGGTGGGTACACCTACAACTACTCCCAAATCGTTAGCAATCTGACTGCGGATATGAACGGTCTGAAGAACAAAGTCAGCAAACTCAAAGCCGCTGGCGCCACCCGCGCCGACAATGGATTCAATCGTGCGGTCAAGGTGATGGGCAGTGCTAGTGCTCGAACCGATGCGAAGAAGGTCGTTATCTTTTTCGCGGATGGTTCGCCTACATCGTCTAGTGGCTTCGAGGGTAAAGTGGCAAATAAGGCCGTCGAAGCTGCCAAGGAATTGAAAGATGGTGGCGCCGCGGTGTATTCCATCGGCATCTTCGCCAGTGCCAACCCGTCCTCGCTCTCCAGCAACGAGAACCAGTTCATGCATGCGGTGTCCAGCAATTTCCCAAAGGCAACGAAATACAACCAGCTCGGTGAAGGGAATATCGAAGCCGGCTATTATAAAAGCGCGACGAACGCTTCGGAGCTGAATACCATCTTCGACGAGATTGAAAAAAGTGAGACTACCACGTCCGCATACACCAATGTGACCATGGAGGATACGCTCTCCGACTATGTCGATCTTGCGGATAACAACTACAGGGTCGTTGCCAAGGATGCTTCCGGCAAGGTGGTCTCCTTGACTAATGTCGATTACACCTTGACGTATGACGCGAGCACGAAGAAATTCACGGTCGCATACCTGAAGGCTCTGGCCCACAACGTGACATACACGCTGGAATACAACGTGAAGCCCACGCAGAAGGCATATGACGAGTATGCCGCCAACCTGAATGCCGGCAAGGATGGATATGACGGCGTAAAGGGTAACGCGAACACCGATCTGCCGGGAAACGCCACGTCCTCGAACCAGCCGGGTTTCCATACGAACGATTCCGCATGCTTGACCTATACGGCCGATGGCAAGACTCATGAGTGCAGGGAGAACCCGTATCCGCACCCGGTAATCCAGGTGGTGCATTCCACACTGCACGTCGACAAGCAGTGGAGCGGTAACGGCCAGAAGCCGGAAAGCATCACGGTGGATATCAAACAGGGCAACGATACCTATAAGACGGTCACGCTGAAGCGTGACGATAGCGGCAAATGGTCCACCGACGTGATTATTCCGGCAGGCGCCCAAAAGACGTACACGGTGACGGAAGTCGAACCGGACAGCCACTTGTGGAAGGCTTCCTACCAGCACAAGGTCGGCGATGGAAATCTCGCTGACGGCAATGCGGTGACGGTGCCGGAATCCACGGCATCGCAGGAAGCCACGGTGATCATCACCAACACGTTGAAGCAGACCATGCTGACGCATGCGATTGGCGTGCAGAAGGAGCTGAAGGGCCGCGATTGGAAGGATTCCGACGAGTTCACTTTCAAGCTGAAGGCAGACGATTCCAATCCAGACGCGCCGATGCCAGCTTCCTGCAAGAACCAGTCGGCGTGCACGGTGACGGTGAAACGCGATTCGTCTGACGATCACGTTGCTTACTTCGGCGACATCACGTATGACGCAGGTGAAGCCGAGTACACATATCTTGTGACGGAGAACGCTGGTAATGCTTCCGCAATGTATTACTCGCAGGCGGAATACCGGGTGGTCGTGTCCGTGATGAAAGACGGAACGTCCGGTGAATGGAGGGCCGTTGTCGAATCCGTGACCCAGCTGAAAACCGATTATGGTGCCGCTGGTTCGAATTGGGACGAGACCCAGCCAATGCTGTTCACCAACCAATACATTTCGGCATCGTCACTGCCATTGACGGGCCGCATGGGTGCGGAACGATGGTGGCAGATTGCGGCCGGCGGAGTTGGCGTGCTGGCATTGCTCGCCGTCGCTGCGGCCGACCAGTGGAGACGTAAGAAGCGGCTCAGCTGAACAACACAGGATTTGCGGATCGCGGGGGCGCGTTGGGTTCCCGCCTCCCGCGATTGCAGAAAACAGTAACCAACAATCAAGGAAGAGGAGATTCTCATGAAGATGAGGAAGCTTTTCGCAGGGCTGGCCGCCGCGGCAACGTTGCTGAGCGGCATGGCCATCGGCGTCGCCGCCGCACAGGCTGATGATGCTCCATTGCTGCAAGTTAACCACGCACAGGAAGACCATACGTACACGCCATACAAGTTTGCCACGTTCGAGAATCCTGGCGATGGCTCGGTCGAAGTGAAAACGGTTGACGCATGGAAGGGAGCTGTGACCACCGCTGCTGACGCGGCTGATGGAAGCCACAACGGCATCCCGACAGAGTACAAGGATAATCCAGCCGCCTATGTGGCGACGTTCACTGCGGATCAGCTCCGTGTCTTCGCCAAGACCTTGGCTGGAATTACTCCGCCGGCAGGACCTGATGGTACTGGCCTGACCGTAACTACGGAGCAGGCAAATACGAGCCAGGCGGTCAATGTGAACGGAGAAGGCTGGTATCTGGTGAAGGATACGTTCACCAAGGCTGGCGAAACGACTGTGACGTCGGGGACTCCGGCTGTGGTGGCCACCACCGTCAATGGACTGTCCAATCTGAGGATTGCGGCCGATACGACGACCGGTCAGGGCAACATCACGACTGAAGGCCAGTTCAACGCGAAGAACGCGAATCCGACCGACGAGCCGCTCAAGTTCGCCCGGATGAATGACGTGGATGTGAACGGTAAGAGCGTAAAGGTGGGCGACACCGTGGACTTCACTGTGGCCGCGGACGTTCCTCATGCTGCGGCTGGCTGGGATGCGTACCCCTTTACCATTACCGATACCGCGTCCAAAGGTTTGCAGATTGCGGCAAAGAGTGCCTTCACGGTCCAGTTCGGAGATCATACTACTGTGGATCCCGATCTGTACACGATAACGCAGGAAGGCAATGCTCAATCCGGCACCACCACGACCATCTATTTTGCCGATGCCACAACGCTGGCCGGTAGGACGATCGTCGTGTCGTACCAGGGCACCGTCACCAAGGATGCGTTGGATGGCTTGAGCGGCAGTGTGGACAACAAGGCCACAATCACCACCAAGGATGGTACCAGCGGTGAAGGCAAGACTGTCCTTAAGACCTACGGTTTCCAGTTCACGAAGATTGGCAAGGAAGGGAATGAGGCCAAGCCTCTAGCCGGCGCCAAGTTCGTTGTCAAGAATGCGGAGGGCAAGTTCCTTAAGCAGGCTGAGGACGGTGCGTGGTCGTTTGTTTCCGATCAGAATGATGCCAAGACGTTCACTACTGAGAATGATGGTTTGGTGAAGGTCGCGGGTCTTGCGGCAGGAACCTACACGGTTGTGGAGACTCAGGCTCCGACCGATTACGCCCAGAACTTCAGGGTCACTTTCAATGTGGAGATCACAGATGAAGGTCTCGTCACCTTCGAGCCGGATGCCCTTCGTCAGGTCCAACCGGTCGATAACACCACTGCGAATGCCACCGCTACCGTGCTGAACGTCAAGTCTGTCACTCAGCTGCCGCTGACCGGTGCCGCGGGAACCGTGTTGTTCACCGTCGTGGCGCTGCTGGTGGGTGGCGCTGGCGTGGCTGTGGCGGTCAAGAGTCGTCGCCGCACGTACTGAGCGCATGCGTTCGGTGTGAGTGAGTTGTGAATTGACTCACTCACAATAAAAGTCAATGCGGGCGGTTGTGGGTATTCCATAATCGCCCGCATTGATGTGTGACCGACCGGTTGAAGTGATATACGGTCAGCAATATTTGAAAAGCTGCTTGTGAGAAGTCGGATATACACTTGCTTCATCATGGGGTATAGCAAAGGGGGTAAAACGATGCGCGGTGGAGGATCATTCAGCATGGACGAGCTCCAAATGTTGCGGGATCTGCCGGCGGTGGCCAACGTATCGAAAGACCGCATCACGTACTCCAACGCTTTCAAACAGGTGTGTGTCATACGGTATCTTGCGGGGGAATCGCCGACCAAAATCTTCCGCGAGGCGGGATTGCCGCCGGAACTGATTGGGTATAAACGTATAGAACGAAGTGTGGCGCGTTGGAAGGCTGCCGTCCTCAAATCCGTGAGTGGTAGCAGTAACATGAGTAACGGCGAAATCATTACGGAGCTCGTCAACCTGTATGTTCATGCGGTGACGCGCAAGGAGAAACTCGACGACATCGCAGGAATCGCCAATCCCGATAAGGCGAACATTGGAAATGCTCCGCATCCGCTGGACGGGGCGAACGTGTCGGGGGGGGGATATATCCGCTGACGTGCCCGTCCCGTCCGATGCGGCTGCCATCGCCGTGCCGCCTGCACCTCTCAGCGCGAGCAGCGGCCTTGACAGCGAGACGGCGCTTGTCATCATCAAACAACAGGCTCGGCGCATCGACGAGCTGGAACGCGAAAACGAATCGCTCCGTGGCAAGCTGAAAACCTTGGCAAGCTGACTCCACCCGTCGCAAAGCGTTTTTTGGAAAAGATGCGAATCTGCCACATATAGCGCATTTCGCGGTGCGAACAACGGCGGAGATTGTGCGGTTGGCGCGGTAGGGTGTGAACATTATGACTTTTGGGAATACGAAAACCGGAAAAACTGGTACAAGCACGTCCGAAGCGACGGAAACCGCGCAAATCAAATCCGTCGAAAGCCTCGACAAAGGCAACGACATGGAACGCGGCCTGAAAAACCGCCACGTCCAATTCATCGCCATCGGCGGCACCATCGGCACCGGCCTGTTCCTCGGCTCCGGCAAGTCAATCGCGCTGACCGGACCGAGCATCATCCTCGTGTACATCGGCGTGGGCCTCATCATGTTCCTGCTCATGCGCGCCATCGGCGAAATGATGTACAGCGACCCAAGCCAGCACACGTTCATCAACTTCATCACCCGCTACCTCGGCCGCGCGTGGGGCAAATTCGCCGGCTGGACGTACTGGATTGTGCTCATCCTGACCGGCATGACCGAAATCACAGCCGTCAGCACCTATTTCGTCACATTCTTCGGCACGTTCGGCATAGACCTCAACGCGTGGAAATGGCTTATCGAACTGTGCTTCCTTGTGGCGCTCACCGGCATCAATCTCATTGCCGTGAAAGTGTTCGGCGAGGCGGAATTCTGGTTCTCCATGATCAAAATCACGCTGATTGTGGGTCTGATTGTCACCGCCGTGGTGATGCTGTTCCTCGGTTTCAGCTACCCGGCCACGCATGTCGAAGGCGTGGACGGCACGGTTTCCGGTGCCACTGTGAGCCTTACGAACATTACCGACGGCTTCCAGCTTGCGCCGAACGGCTGGATGAACTTCTTCATGAGCTTCCAGATGGTGTTCTTCGCCTACCAGCTCATCGAATTCGTAGGTGTGACCGTATCCGAAACCCAGAACCCGCGCAAAGTGCTGCCGAAAGCCGTCAACGAGCTGATCATGCGCATCCTCATCTTCTACGTGGGCGCGCTCGTGGCCATCATGGCCATCGTGCCGTGGCGCAACTTCCATCAGAACGCGGACGGCTCGTTCGGTTCGCCGTTCATCATGGTGTTCAAATACGCTGGCCTCGACTGGGCTGCCGCGCTCGTGTTCTTCGTGGTGATCACCGCAGCCGCGTCGGCACTCAATTCGCTGATCTACTCGGCGGGCCGCCACCTATACCAGCTTGCGCAGGACTCCGAATCGCCCGCTATGCAGCGCTTCGGTGAGGTGTCGGATCACAAGGTGCCGGCGAAGGCGATCATCGTGTCCGGCTGTATGATTCTGTTCTCCCCGCTGGTTAACGCGATTCCGGGCGTTTCCGGTGCGTTCGTGCTGTTCGCTTCGGCCGCCAGCGCCGTCGTGATCTTCATCTACATCCTGACGATGCTTGCGCACCGCCGCTACCGTCAAAGCGCCGACTTCCTGCCGGACGGCTTCGTCATGCCGGCATGGCAGGTGTGCGACTGGATTGCGATTGCGTTCTACGTGTTCGTGTACGTCACGCTGTTCCTGTCCGCAGATACGCGCGGTTCCGCCATCGCCGGCCTGCTGTGGCTCGTCGTGTTCGGCGGCTACTGCCTGCTGCACGAGCGATTCCAGAACCGCGACCTGAAGGCGGCTCTAGGGAAGTAGACGTATTGCCTGTCGCTGCGGTATGCGTGGCATGCGCGTGTTGCGCTACGTGTCGCGCATCCGACGAAAGAGGGCCGGTGGAAACCTTGCGAAAATGTGCGTTTCCACCGACCCTCGTCGTGTAATCGCAATAAAACAGTGCGAAACGTTAGTGCACGAATCGTACGAAATCGGCGCGAATCAGCCGATGTAGTCGGCCTCGTTCGTCGGGCTGGACGGGACAGCGTGATCTTCCGTCACCTTGCCCAGGCCGGACAGGTACGCTTCACGGCCGGCCTCAATCGCATTCTTGAAAGCGCGCGCCATCAGCGGAATGTTGCCGGCGGAAGCGATCGCTGTGTATGCCATCACCGCGTCCGCACCCATCTCCATAGCCTCCGCAGCCTGGCTCGGGCGGCCGATGCCCGCGTCGATAATCACCGGAACGTTGGCATTCTTGATGATCACTTCAATGAAATCGCGTGCGCGCAGGCCCTTGTTCGAGCCGATCATCGCGCCGAGCGGCATCACGCATGCCGCGCCCGCGTCCTCAAGACGTTTCGCTGCGATCGGGTCCGGGAACATGTACGGCATGACCACGAAACCTTCCTTCGCCAGCTTTTCCGTGGCCTTGATGGTCTCCTCGTTGTCTGGCAGCAGATACTTCGCCTCGTGCTCGATCTCCACCTTCACGAAGTCCGTCTGGCACACCTCGCGCGCCAGACGTGCGATGCGCACCGCCTCCTCGGCATTGCGCGCGCCGGACGTGTTCGGCAGCATGGTGATGCCCTTCGGAATGTAGTCGAGCAGGTTGTTTTCGGTGGTACGGCAGCGGCGCAGCGCCATGGTGACGATTTGCGTGCCCGCGTTCTCGATGGTGGCCTTGATGAGGTTCAGGTCGTAACGACCGGAACCGAGGATGAAACGGCTCGTGAACTTGTGCCCGCCGAGGATCAACGGATCGGCGTCTCCTGTGGCGATCTCGTCGTACGCGTGCGCGTCCGGCTCCGGCAGGATCGCCGTGTTCGTGGTGGTGCCGACCAGCTCGTCAAGCGTGGCGTTCGGTGCGGCCGCGACGTCGGCGGCTGCGGTGGTGATGGTGTTTTCGGTGCTCATCGTCGGTTCCTTTCGTTGGGGTGTTTGGTGTTGCTGTTGTTGCGATTGCTGCGCTGCTGTTGTGTTGCCGTTGCGTCGCTGTTGTGTTGTGTGCAACGTGCGTTTGTAATCGCAATAAAAATTTCGATTACGGCAGTGGAGTAACGTAGCAGTGCGTCAGGCGTCTTCCTCGCCGAGGATCAGTCGCGTGATCATGTTCGCTTCGTGGCAGGCGACCACGCCCACGCGCGGCGCCATCAGGCCGGCACCCGGCACAGGGGCCGTCTCGCCATCGCCACAGAAGTAGAAGTTCTTCGAAACGCGACGAGTGCTCACCAGGTTGGAGCTGCGGAAGCCGGCCATGCCGGACGCGCTGACGAGCTTCTTGCCCGGCAGATTCTCCAGCACCGCGTTGACGAGCATCGTCTTGTTTTCCGGCACGTCGAACGCCTCGCAGATGATGTCCTCGTTTTCGAACAGCGTCGGCACGTTCTCGTCGGTCACCTTGACGGTGTCGATGGTGATGTCCGTGAACGGGTTGATTTGGCGCAGATTGCTGCGCAGCGCCTCCGTCTTGTACTGGCCGAGGTCCTTCAGGAAATACTGCTGGCGATTCAGGTTCGTCATATCCACGCGGTCGAAGTCGATCAAGTGCAGGTGGCCGACGCCGATGCGGGTCAGC
>ULUD01076010.1_pt1 | contig 11298 bp, 8 predicted proteins | sample 1958191 | NCBI WGS metagenome assembly ULUD01 (sample SAMEA4835751, study PRJEB28245) | human gut metagenome | biome: gut microbiome; material: fecal sample | place: Denmark | collected 2008 | reverse complement strand
CTCTTTGAGATGAGTCTGGGCTGTAATCTTTGATATGCGGAGAGGAAAAGAAGATGGAAAAGAAACAAGAACCCATTCGTGTGCTTCAGATTGTTGGTCGCATGGACCGCGGCGGGATAGAAACCATGATCATGAACCTCTATCGTAACATTGATAGAAATAAGGTCCAATTTGATTTTTTGGCGCATTATGGAAGAGAAGCAGTTTATAATGATGAGATTCGTCGTATGGGAGGTCGGATATATGAAATGCCGGCATTAAAGGATGATACCCACGTCTATTATTGGAGACTGTTTTCGTATATTCGTGCGCTGAATCACTTCTTCAAAGAACATAAAGAGTACAGGGTTATTCACGGTCACATGACTAATACAGCATCTATTTATATGCCCATTGCAAAGAAGCATGGAGTGACATGTCGGATTGCACATAGCCATAACACACATGGAAAAGCGGGCTTACTTGGGGCTGTAACGGATATTCTTCAGCGGCCAATTTATAAAAATGCAACGGATTGGTTTGCGTGTTCAAAAGCGGCGGCATACTGGTTCTACCCTAAAGAGGAGGTCGATGCAGGAAAAGTTACAGTTCTTGCAAACGCAGTTGATGCGGACAAGTTTAGATATAGTGCGGCAAAGCGAAAAGAAATGCGGGAAACATTAGGAGTCGATGGTAAGATAGTAATCGGTTGTGTAGCAAGATTTCGCCCTGAAAAGAACCATATGTTCTTGATTGATGTGCTGCAGGAGATACTTAAAACAGAGCCAAACGCCGTTCTCATGTTTGCGGGAGAGGGGCCGGCTGAACAGGACGTAAGAAAACATGCAATGGAATTGGGAATTGAGGACAAAGTACTATTCCTTGGAATGAGAACAGATATTCCTGATGTTCTTCAGGCGATGGATGTTTTTACGTTAGCTTCTCTTTGGGAGGGGTTGCCGGTTACCGGAATTGAAGCACAGGCAGCAGGTCTTTACTGTGTGGTGTCTGATGGTGTGACGGATGAAATGAACGCTATTGACATGGTGCAATATATACCGTTGAGTGAACCCAAACGAGTATGGGCGGATGCGTTGCTTTCTGCCGCTCAAAAGAAGCGGCATGACACTTACGAAAAAATCAAAAGTTCTGGCTATGATATTCATACAACTGCGCCGTGGCTCCAGAATTTTTATATCCAAAAGCATAATGAGGGATTAAAGAAAGAATGAAAGTTGGAATTTTAACGCATTATAATGTGTCCAGTCATGGTGCACTGCTTCAAATGTATGGGTTAAAAAAAGCACTTGAGGAGTTTGGACATGAAGTTTTTATACTAACATACACAAGAAATCTTGACTTTATTGATGAGGCAACAAAAAAACGATTCAGTGCAAGTATTAAGAATATACCATACTATCTATCTTCCTATATGGGAGAAGATGGACTTGGATGTCTCTTTTACCAGTTTAAGAAGCAGCAGGTGCTCAAAAAGTTCCGTGAGGACAATTTCAAGATGCTGCCCTATACAGAATCAGCACAGTTGGACTGTGTAATTGTAGGCGCAGATGAGGTGTTTTCGCTGGAAAATGGCGTTAATTTTGTGATGTTTGGCCATGGCATCACGTCGCCTAGGCTTGTGGCATATGCGCCCAGTGCTGGACAAACAGACCTTGCCCGCGTGGAGAAATTTGGCTGCAAGGAGCTTCTGGCTTCCGGTTTTGGAAAATTCACGGCACTTTCTGCGCGTGATGTAGGAACACAGCAGTTGCTCCACGAGCTTACCGGCAAGGATGCTCCGATTGTATGCGACCCGGCTCTGCTGTATCCTTTTCCACATCCTGTTAAGGAGAAGAAGAAGTACATCGTTGTTTATTCCTACCAGTCCAATTTCAAGGATAAGGCGAGGAATCGTGCAATCCGGGCATACGCAAAGAAAAATGGATGTGAGATTTGGTCTGTTGGCGTTTACTACAAATGGTGCGATAAGAAGATCAACTGTGACCCGCTTGAGATGATCCGCATTTTTGCAAATGCACAGGCGGTGATTACAGACACGTTCCATGGCACTATCACATCCTACATTGCACATACGCCGATGGCTGTTTTTGTGCGCAGCAACAACAGTGTTAAACTGGAGCATCTGCTACAGATGATTGGCATTGAAAACAGAAAGGTGACGACCAGTGAAATGTTGGAAGCCGTTCTCAATACGCCGGTGGATTTTGATAGACTGGACAGGAATGTAGAAGTTTTGCGTAGCAACGGAATAAAGTATCTTGAGCAGTCTCTTATGGAGCGGGAAGGAAACAGATGAAACTATTATATATTGCATTCAAGGATTTTTCAAACCTCCACTTTGGAGCAAACGCCAAAGTGCTGTCTCAGTGCAGAGCATTTGAGGAGTATGGCTATGAAGTGGAATTGGTCGGGAGAAAAGGGGTGGACACTGTAGTAATCAGCCCCAGCGGGGAATCTTCGGTTATTTTTCGCGGTGATAGCATACTAAAAAATCCAAAGTTGAGGAATCTACGGGCAAAACACAACCAGATGAAAGCAGTGTGCAGGCATATCGCAGAAAAACAATATGATGCTTGCTACATTCGTTATGATTTTTCTGATGCTGCATTCATCAAAATGCTGCGATGCATCGATCAGCACTGCGGAAAAGTGGCATTGGAACTTCCAACATATCCCTATGAGGCAGAAAACAGTATCGGGGTGTTGAATAAGATCAAAATGCAGATCGACCTTTACTATCGCAAAGAGCTGAAGAAGTATATTGACTTTATCGTCACATTCTACGAAGGGCATAAGGAGCTGTTTGGTATTCCGGTCGAGGTGATCCCAAACGGGTTTGACTTTTCCACGATGGAAATGGTTCACACCAAGCTGCCTGAGGATGCAATCCACATCATTGCAGTTTCGTCTATGCGTGAATGGCATGGATATGAGCGTATGATTGAGGGTTTGCATAACTACTACGAAAAAAACGGAAGCGAAAACTTTATTCTACATTTGGTCGGTAATGGCCGTGAATACGGAAAATACAAAGAGCTTGCCGAAAAGTACGGGCTTCAGTCTCATGTGGTCATGGAAGGCGCAATGCACGGCGAAAAGCTGGATGCTTTGTATGAAAAGTGTGCGCTGGGTGTCGATTCGCTGGCGCGGCATCGCAGCGGTATTAGCGTCCTTAGCTCTTTGAAAAGTCGGGAATATGGGGCCAAGGGAATCCCTATTATTAACTCCTGTAAAATTGATATTATAGACAATGACTTTCCGTATCTTTTGCAGGTTCCGGCAGACGAAAGCCCAATCGACATGGAGAAGGTGTCAGAATTTTTTAAAGCATGCTACAAAACAGGAAAAACACGCGAAAAAGTTGCCAGTAATATCCGTGATTACATTTCACATAAGAGCAGTATGAAGGCAACGCTGTATTCTGTGGTGAATAAATTGGAATGCAGGGAAAAATAAATTATTCAGATAGAGGGGAAACAATGAAACTTATAAAACATAATTTTATCTTTCTTTGTGTTGAGATACTTCTCCTTATCTCTGTACTTTATGTTCCAACTCAAATTATGCCGCAGGCGTGTATTATCGTTGCAGATGTTTTTGTTGTGCTGACAATGTTCAAGATTATCAGGGATGGCTTCAAGGATATTCCGGTATTCTTTTTTAACATCACATACTGGATCTTTGTGCTGGGCGGATGTACGACATCGATAATTAAAACAGGCAAAGTGTCAAATTATATTTCGGTCTCCTTGACCGAAGGACAATTGAATTTAGCCTGCGGAATAGCGTTATTTGGAATAGCCTGTTTGGACATTGTCTATTTTTTAGTCAGTGATAATAATTTTGCCCCTTTGGTAGAGGAGAAAAAGACTGCCGTCCCTTCCAAGTTGCAAAAACAAGTTGTGGTAGTCATCTTTGCAGTAGCAGCGGTGTGTAAATACGCAATGGCATTTGAGTCGATGACATATTCGACTGTGTACGGATATGTTTCTTTGTATACACGTGAATCCTCTAATCTCCCGAGTGTTATCCGATATTTTGGTGCATTTTTTTACTTTTCCCTTATGTTGTTGCTGTCCTGTGATTTTTCCAAGAGATCGACTTACGCTGCCTTTGGAATAGCAGCATTGATTGAAGGAATGATCTTAAATTCGGGCGACAGAGGCGAAGCAGTCTGCGGGATTCTTATCCTTATAATCTATACTATTTTCAGGTGCAGGAGAGATCCGAATTTTTTGATTCATAAAAAATTAGCGATTGTTGGGATTTGCTGTTCACTTCCTTTTGCGGCATTTGCTCTACAGATTATCAAGTATACGCGCGTTGGAAATGCTGCAGATATCAATTTTTGGGACGGCTTTTTTGAATTCTTTGAGTCGCAGGGCGTTTCAATCAACATCATTTCAAATGAAATAAAGTACCGTAATGAGATTTCCCAAATTGGCGGGCATGCGTTTGTTATCAAGCAGATTGTCTCTTACTTGCAGCAGAATGTCTTGTTCCGTACTCTTTTTGGGTTCAAAAAAATAGTCGGCAATACGGTGGAAATGGCGATGAGCGGATCGTCTCTTGGTTCGACAATGATGTATATCATTTTGCCGAGCAGTTACCTTCGAGGAATTGGATGTGGCACTTGTTATTTAGCGGAGCTTTATCAAGACGCATCTTGGATAGGGCTCATTTTGGGCAGCGTTGTTATAGCACTCCTCCTGAACTGGATTAAAAAAGTTGATCGAGTGGGTTGGATTATGTCTGCAATGATGATGAATTGTATGCGCATTGTTCTTGTGTTGCCCAGAGGAGCTTTTTTCAAATGGTTGACCGAAATTCTGTCGGTTCCGAATTTGATGCTGCTTTTGCTGCTACTCTTTTTGGGGTATGTATCTGAAAGAAAGGAGATTGTGGTATGAAGCGTGCAATGATTCTATTTGCGAAAGGATTTCCGTATAATGTTAGTGAGCCGTTTTTGGAAAAGGAATACCCCAAATATGGAACATATTTTGATCATGTATTGGTGGTAACTGGCTGCAAAAAAGGAGAAAAACCGACAAGACAGGTCGAAGATGATACACTGGAATTTATCAATGACTACACATTGAGCGGGGATGTGTGTTCGATACTTCAGGCTGTTCCTCTGATGTTGAGCGACCGGATGTTCTACCGTGAGATCGCTCAGCTCGTCAGGGAAAAACGGTTTAACTTTGGTCGACTCCGACAGCTATTTTCGGTTTCCCTGTGTGGAAACCATAGAGCACTTCAGGCACGGAAGTGGATGCGCTGCCACCCGGAATATCAAGTGGATGTGATATACAGTTATTGGCTCCAGATCACAGCATATGCGGCAGTCCGCCTGAAGCAGCTCGAAAAACTGGATGATGCATTTTCCATTTCGAGAACACATGGATTTGACCTGTATGCGGAGCGAATCAAGTCGAACTATCTGCCTTTTCAGGGGCAGTTAGTCGAACGGCTTGACGAAATAGCATCTATTTCGCTGGATGGCAAACAGTATCTCGAAAGCAAGTATGGTACAAACCATAATATCTCCATCTGTCATCTGGGAGCACAGGACAGGGGAATAACCAACCCGATATCTGCCCGAAATACGCTTCGCATCGTGTCATGTGCACGTGCAGTTCCTGTCAAGCGTCTTGACAGGATCGTAGAAACCTTAAAGAAGATCAAGAACATTTCCGTTGAGTGGACACATATTGGAGGGGGAGAGTGCCTAGATTCCATCAGGGAGGCTGTCTGCGAACTGCCGGATAATATCCATGTGAAGTTGACAGGAACTGTTTTGAACGATAAAGTCTATCAAATTTACTCGACCGAGCCGTTCCATGTGTTTGTGAATGTCAGCAAATCGGAGGGTGTTCCTGTCTCAATTATGGAGGCTATGAGCTTTTCCATCCCTGTGGTTGCGACGTCAGTTGGAGGAACAGCAGAGTTGGTCGATGAAGGGAAAAACGGGTTCCTGCTGGATGAGAATTTTCGTACGGAAGAACTCGTTGCTTTGCTCTACAGATTTTATAAAATGCCGGAAGAAGAGTATGTAAGGTACAGAATGGATGCCAGAAGCAAGTTCAAGGCTCAGTATGATGCAGAACATAATTATGCCGAGTTTGTCAAAGGGCTGGCAGAAAAGACGGGAAAAAAGATATGATTAAAATAGCCACCATCACAACACATGGCGCACTGAATTATGGTGCAGTCTTGCAGGCGTATGCGCTGAGTACATATTTGAACGGGGCGGGGTATCACTGCGAGATACTGGATTATCGTCCGAACTATGTGAAAGAGTCTTACCGACTCATAAAAGCACCGCACAGTCCTTCGGGGGTGCTGCTGGCGGGTTTCCAGGCACTGCATTATCAGGAAAGAAAAACGCGGAAGCAGCGTTTTGAGCAGTTCCAAAAAGAATATCTGCGCACTACATACGAAAAAGCGACCCAGCGAGAAGAACTTACTGCTCTGGCAAACGAGTTCGATCTGCTGATTTGCGGAAGTGACCAGATCTGGAACCCGAAGTTGCATCATTTCGATGAGGCTTATTTCTTATCATATCCCGAAATAACCGTAAAGCGGATGGCGTATGCGGCAAGCTTTGGACAGGATTCTCTGGATGATGACAGTAAAAAAGAGATCGCAAGAAGGATTGCCAGGATCGAGCGCTTTGGCTGCCGGGAGTTCAGCGCAAAAAAAATCGTGGAAGAACTGAGCGGCAGAGATGCAGAGATAGTGCTTGACCCCGTTTTTCTCCTTTCGGCAGAAACATGGCGCAGCGTTAAGAAAGCGTTTGATCACAGGGACGAAAACTATATCTTGGGTTATTTCTTGTCAAACCCAGGGCATTCCATCAAGGCAGCATGCAGTTATGCGCACAGCGCAGGTCGTAAGCTGTATTCTATCGGCTTTTCTCCGCGGGATGTCGGCAATGATGCAGTCAATTGCTACGACCTCGGCCCGCAGGAATTTTTGTCTGCGGTCGATGATGCTGAAATGGTCGTGACAAATTCCTTCCACGCCACCGCATTTTCCATTATTTTTCATAAGCAGTTCTTTACCCGCATAAGCAGTGGTGCGGACTCTCGAAATGACCGGATGCTGTCTCTGTTGAAGCAGCTTGGTCTGGAAGACCGGATTTTCACGGATGAAACTGCGGAAATAATTGACTTTACCCGCCAAATTGACTATGAAGCAGTCGAAAAAAAATTAAAGGAACTGATTGCTCACTCGGAAGCGTTCCTGAACAGTTCTATCGAAGAGATAACAGTTCAGGGTGAAAAAAAATCCCGCATCACGCACGCTCCCTGCACAGCATGTGGTGCCTGTGCGTCCAGTTGTCCCGTCGGCTGCATTGAGATCCGGAAAAACAGCGAGGGCTATTATATGCCTTTTGTTGATGAAGCACGATGCATCGACTGCGGTGCCTGCTCGCGCGTGTGTCCGGCAACCCAACGTCTCCCAGGAAAGGACTGGAAAGAGGGAACCTACTACGCAATGTGGGCTAAAAACCCTGCAGAGAGGCAGACGGGTTCGTCTGGAGGGATTTTCGGACTGCTGGCAGATGAGGTGCTGAAGCAAAACGGTGTCGTATTCGGTACCGTATTTTCAGACGACTATAAGTCGGTTTATGTCACAAGTACGGAACAGGTCTCGCTGGAAGCTCTGAAAAAATCAAAGTATGTTGAAGGAAAGACCGGAACCGTATTCAAAGACGTAAAAAGATGTCTGGAACAGGGAAAAAATGTCCTGTATTGTGGAACGTCCTGCCAGATCGACGGATTGAAGAACTATCTTAAAAAGCCTTACCCGAACCTTGTGACCTGTGATTTTCTGTGTCACGGTGTCTCAGCAGCCGGACTCTACGAGAAATATATTTCTGACCTTGAGCGGGCGTATGGAAAGATAAGATGGCTGTCTTTCCGCTCCAAGTATTACGGCTGGAAGTCCTACTGCATCGTTGCGGATCTTGAGAATGGAAATCAGTATGTCAAGACAAGATTTCAGGACCCGTACCTGCGGATGTTCTTTGAAAATGCCGGTCTGAGAGAGAACTGTTTCACCTGTCACAGGCTGGAACACAGCAATGCTGATATCACAATCGGTGACTATTGGGGCGTCAAAAACTCTCCGGAGATACCGGATACCAACGAGGGTATCTCTTTGATAGGGGTGCACACAGAGATCGGGCAGAAAATGGTGTCGTCTATCCGGAAAAACTGCGAAGCGTTCCCGCTTGAACAGAGCAAGTACGAATACGCCTATAAGCGGCACCCATACTCCATGACAAATCAAAAGACCCGACTGAGGAAACTTTATCAGACCGAAAGTCTGTTCGCGCTCCCCGTGACAAAAAAGGTCGCTTTGAAAGGTATGATATACAGGCTGCGTGCCCAGATGCAAAGGGCTAAGATCAAACAGAACAGAGGAAAACGATAATGGGCAAAACAAGGGGAAGTCAATCCTTCATCAAGAACTTTTTTGTGCTGGGATTTGGCTCTTTTATCTATCTGGTCATTGGCCTGATTGGAACACCGGTCATAACAAGACTGGTAGACCCCGCAGAATATGGCTATATGTCCATGTTTACGGTGTATAGTAATATCGGCCTGATGTTCTGCGGGCTTGGACTCGACCAGACGTTGGTTCGCTATTTTTACCACAGAGATGATCTGGACTATAAGCGTATGATACTGTTTGAATGCATGAGTGCGCCTATGATCCTGTGTGCCGTCTTAGGTCTGTTGATCCTTCCGGCTGCCCTTTTTACCAATACGATGGGCTGGACGAGCCAACCAATCTCAGAGCTGGTGCTGTTGGAGATCAATGTTTTTGTTCTGGTGGTACATCGCTACGCTATCCTTTTGCTGCGTCTCCGGTATCATACAAAACAGTATTCAACGATCAATATCATCCAGAAAGCGACCTATCTTATCATTGCAGTTGCTCTGGTCGTGTGGTTGAGGGACTATTACTTTTACATCCTTGCGGTCTCCACGATCCTGAGCACCTTGATCGCAACAGTATGCGCTTTGCTGTTGGAAAAGGAAGTGTGGGACTTCCGCGCTCTGTCCAGGGAAAACTGGATCCCGCAAAAGGAACTGCTGTCCTATAGCATCCCCATTATGTTTTCAAGCGGTATCACGATGATTTTCAACGCCTTGGACAAGCTGTTCCTGAACCATTTCTGCACCTTGACGGATGTGGGCGTGTACACCAGTGCAATGAATCTGATGGCTGTTTTTACGATTGTAAGAACAACGTTCAATGCCCTGTGGATGCCAACTGCAGTAGAACATTACGAGAAGAAACCGGATGATAAAGCGTTTTATCAAAGAGGAAATGCCTTTATTGTCGTGTTGATGATCTCGTTTGGTGCCGGGGTGATCCTTTGCAAGGACTTATTTGTAATGCTGCTGGGAAATAAGTATCAGGAAGCGGCGCAGATCATTCCGTTTTTGATGTTTGAGCCGATCATGTACACGATATCGGAGACAACAGCCACAGGCATCGTTGTTCAAAAGAAATCGAAATATCAGATGTTGATCGCAGGCGTTTCCTGCATCACAAACTTCTTCGGCAACTGGCTTCTGACTCCACTTATGGGAGCGCGTGGAGCAGCATTGTCCACGGGTGTTTCTTATATCGTGTTTTTCGCTATGCGAACGGTGCTTGCAAATAAGGTGTTTTATGTTGACTACCATCTGAAAAACTTTATGCTGGTCTCACTCACATTGCTCTTATTCGCATATTACGGAAGCACGCACTTTTTCTCTCTGATCCAGGTTCTGATGTGCGCGGGCGTACTTTTGGTCACACTGTTTTGCTACCGTCAGTATCTGTCTGATGCAGTAAGTTATGCTGGAAGTATGCTGAAAGTCATTCAAAATAAAAGAAAATAACCGTTGGAGGAAAAGAATATGAAAATTGCAGTCGCAGGTACCGGTTACGTCGGCCTGTCCATTGCCACGCTGCTGTCGCAGCATCATGAGGTCATGGCAGTGGATATTATCCAAGAAAAGGTTGACCTCATTAACCAGAGGAAGTCTCCGATCCAGGACGAGTACATTGAGAAGTATCTGGCAGAGAAGGACTTGAACCTGACAGCAACACTTGATGCTGAAGCTGCCTACAAGGATGCGGACTTTGTGGTCATCGCAGCACCTACCAACTATGACAGCAAGAAGAACTTTTTTGACACTTCTGCAGTGGAAGCCGTAATCAAGCTGGTCATCCAGTATAATCCTGATGCAATCATGGTTATAAAGTCCACGATTCCGGTGTGCTTCACGGCATCTGTGCGTGAAAAGTACCACTGCGACAACATCATTTTCAGCCCGGAGTTCCTGCGGGAATCCAAGGCTCTGTACGACAACCTCTACCCCAGCCGCATCATTGTGGGCACCGATGTGGACAATGCTCGCTTGGTAAAAGCAGCCAACACCTTTGCAGGCCTGTTGCAGGAAGGCGCCATCAAGGAAAACATCGACACTCTGATCATGGGCTTCACGGAAGCCGAGGCTGTTAAGCTGTTTGCTAACACTTATCTGGCTCTGCGTGTGTCTTACTTCAACGAACTGGATACTTACGCTGAAATGAAGGGTCTGAACACCCAGCAGATTATCGAAGGTGTCTGCCTGGATCCCCGCATTGGCAGCCATTACAATAATCCCAGCTTCGGCTATGGCGGCTACTGCCTGCCGAAAGATACGAAGCAGCTTCTTGCCAACTATGCTGACGTTCCGGAAAATCTGATTGAAGCTATTGTCGAGTCCAACCGTACCCGCAAGGACTTCATTGCTGACCGTGTGCTTCAAATGGCAGGATACTATGGGTATGGCGAGGACAACGAGTATGATAAGGCACAGGAGAAGCCTTGTGTAATTGGTGTATACCGCCTGACCATGAAATCTAACTCTGATAACTTTCGCCAGAGTTCTATTCAGGGCGTTATGAAGCGTATCAAGGCTAAAGGCGCGACAGTCATTATTTACGAGCCGACTCTGGAGAATGGTTCTACCTTCTTCGGCAGCGAAGTTGTGAATGACCTTGAAGAATTCAAAAACCGCAGCCAAGCCATCATTGCCAACCGCTATGATAGCTGTTTGGATGATGTGCAGGATAAGGTCTACACCCGCGACTTGTTCCGCAGAGACTAATACTCATTGCAGCCATGTGTTCAGCCACATGGCTGTGCTACTCAAGTGTGCTACCTCTCCGTGGTGAGCAGCAGGCAACGGATAATTATCCGGCTAAAGGCACATTTCTATTCGTTAATTCACTCTTTGGATGAGG
>ULUD01044751.1_pt1 | contig 11364 bp, 14 predicted proteins | sample 1958191 | NCBI WGS metagenome assembly ULUD01 (sample SAMEA4835751, study PRJEB28245) | human gut metagenome | biome: gut microbiome; material: fecal sample | place: Denmark | collected 2008 | reverse complement strand
TTGCAGCCTCTGCACAGAACCTTGCTAGTAAGAAGCCTAAGGGTGTTTCTTCTAACTACACTATCTGGGGTCGTGCTATGTTTATGTCTAACGACATGAAGGATGTTGCACCTCAGTATGAACGTGTAGACCTTGTTGGCCCTGACGATTTCACTGCACCTTATGGTTGGGGAACTTATTTCTCTACACCTGTAAAGCTTGCAGATTATTATCGTAGGTTCAACAACAAGCAGTCTGGTCTTCCCGGACAGATTTACAAAAACTACGCTCCTTCATTTGAACAGTTCCTTAATTGGGAACGTCCTTTGTCTGAACAAAGATATGTGTCTGAACACCTTACTCGTTTGTTTAGGCGTATGCCTCCTAAGGCTACAGCTATGCAGGATGGTATTCATGTAAACTTCATGGGTAAGGAAGTTGGTGTCTTTTTGAATAGAGAAGACTACAACAACTTCATGAAGAACAAGGACTATCTTGCACAAGTTACTGGGCAGGATGTTTATGAATATCTTGCGTCTCAGTCTGGTGACTCTAAGTCTGTGGCTAAGACTCTACGTTCTCTTGGTGTAGCTGGAACTACCTTTGCTTATAACAACAATCAGAGTTACTGTTTGTTTGAAGGCGATGACATTAGTCATTCTACTCCTAACTACAGTAAGCCTGAAGTTCGTTTCATGATTGATGACGATACTACCTATACTGATATGCCTCCCTTGTATCTTGAACAATGGAAGAGGCAACAGATGAATCAGCAGACTTGGACTGACCGTATGGTTAAAGTCAGGAATACTGGTAAGTCTGTAGGTATGGATGGTAAGATCATTTCGCACACTGGTTTTGAACGTGCTGTTGAAGGGTTGTACGATAAGTATCGTCGAGTACAAGTTGTTCAGCGATTCATTAAGGATACTATAGGTCAGAACATCATTAAGCCTGCTACAAATATTTACAGGCATTTGACTGGTCTGGTTAATAGAATCAACAGTATTCGTACTGATATTATGAATCAAAGGATTGCTCCTCTGTGTGAACGTATCGGTAAACTGGACATTCCTGCTGTAACGCAAGCTCTTGATGAACTTCGTAGAGCAGGACGAAAGATTACTGAACAGGATAGGGTTAATGCAATCTGGGCTGCGCTTGACGAATTCATGATGGCTCGTCATGCTATCGAACGTAACGCTGAGATTAACAGACGTTATCGTGGCAAAAACAAGTTGGAGTCTCCTTCTGGTTTGACAGATCAACAAGCTCAAGCTATCATTGATAAATATTCAGATGTTGAAGGTATCAATGAGATTGCTGCTGAGTTTGACCAGCTTGGCAGATTTCATCTGGATATGCTTGACAGGTACAGACTTGTTCCAAAGACACTTACCGACAAGCTTCGTGCTACATACAAGCATTATGTGCCTTTGAAGAACTGGGAAGAATTTGTAGACGATCTTGATCCTGACTATGCACATAAGCGTTCTAAGGCAGGTATCTCTGTTGGTGGACGGGAGTTTGTGAAGAAGGCAAAGGGGCGGGAAGGTCTTGCAGAATCTCCGACGACACATCTGCTGTTACAGATAATGGACACTGTAAACATTGGTGAAAAGAATGATGTGTCTCGTAGATTACTTAACCTCGTAAGGGAAGCTCCGAATGCAGATCTTTGGGAGATCGCAACTCCGAGAGATGAGAAGGGCAGACCATACTTCCGTATGTCTGAGAAGGGAGACGGTACTCTTTACTATGAACGTAAAGAGCATAGTATGTCTGGTGAAGGCTTGAAGTTTATCAACGTAGTTGACGAGAAGGGTAACAGGCAACGTATAGGTATTCGAGATGTTGCTCTTGCTGCTGCGTTGCGTAATGAGAATACAGTTGAGACTGGTGCAGTCATTGACTTTATTCGTAAGATTACACAGAAGTTCTCTTCTTTGTTGACTACATATAACCCTGTATTTGCTATTAAGAACTATCCTAGAGATATTCAGACTGCTATCCTTAACGTGGGTAATGTTATATCCGAGGCACAAGCAAACAATTTGCTTGGTAAGGAAAACAACATTCGTGCTCGTATTATCAAGGATGCTACATCTTTCCGTATGGTTAAGTTCCTCTGGTCAGAATTGAACGGTAAGGAATACACAGGTAAGGATGCTGCATATCTCAAGGAAATGTACAAGAACTTTGTAGACTTTGGTGGACATACTCGTATGTTCCTTGCTAATGACTACAAGACCATGTACAAAGATGTACGAGAACTGTCCAAGCAGAAGGGTAATCTTCGTAAGACTCTTGACAGTGCTCTTAAGTATTTGGATTCTATCTCTGACGTATCTGAAAATGCTACTCGCTTCTCTGTGTTTGTAGCATTGACACAAGAGTTTGACAATCATATTGCTCAGGAAGCACGGCGTAACAACTGGTCTCCTCAGCAGGTACAGATGATGATGGAAACTGCACACCAACGTGCAGCTAACGAAGCTCTTGAAATTACTGTGAACTTTACACGTAAGGGTTCTTGGGCTCCGTTGTTTAATAGTCTGTGGGCATTCTCCTCTGCTAACATTGGAGGTAACGTCCGTATTCTTCGGAACTTGTGGCGTCGTAGTGACAGCTTTGCTACTAATGCTAAGCGTACTGCAGCCTTCATGGCATACTCAATTGCTTGCGGTATTCCTCATGCATTGCTGTGTAGGTGGCTCATGGGTGACGATGATGACGGTGTTAATAAGTACGATAAAATTCCAGACTATGTAAAGGACAGTAACTTTATTATTCCTTCTCCTTTTGGAGATGGTGGTTACGTAAAGATTCCTTTGCCTTATGGATACAACATATTCTGGGTAGCTGGTAATGCTATCGAAGGTGTTATCAACGGACGTGTTAAGCCTTCCTCTGCTGCGTCTAAGATCTTTGGTGCATCTTTCGATAACTTTAATCCTACTGGTGGTGCATCTCTGCTTAACTTCTTGCCTACTATCTTCCGTCCTATTGGAGAAGTAGCAGCTAACAAGAATAGTTTTGGTTATGCGCTTATGCCAGAAAGCACACATAGCTTTAAGGGTGAAGTACCAGACAGTCAAAAGTACTGGGGTACTAACCCCATGTGGTGTCGTGCTGTAGCAGAGACACTTAACTCTTGGACGTTTGGTTCTAAGGTTGAGTCTGGTTTTATTGACGTTTCTCCTGAAACTATTCAACACCTTACTGAATCTTACATGGGTGGTCTTGGTCGAGTTGTGACTCAAGCCCTTGGCATCTTGACCTCACCTGTGACCGGTGCTCCTGTTGAACTTAAGAATGTTCCTATCGCTAACTCTTTCTTTGGGAAGGTTGGTTATGGAGATACACTTAATGAGTTCAGTAAGATACGGAATAAGATTCAGACTGGTTTGAATGAGCTTGACTTGGCGAAGAAAGATCAAACGATGTCGCCTGAGGAACGTACAAAAATTAGATTGAAGAATAGAAACATTCAAGCTCTTAAGGGAAGATATGATTCTATTACTTCTAGACTTAATAATGTACGCAAGCTTGAGAAGGAGAATGAAAAGAAGAACAAGTCTACTGGTAAGAAGTTCTATGAGGAAAAGGAACGGTTGCAAAAGCAGCGTGAGTTCCTCATGAAAGAGCTTAACCGTGTAGCTAATCAGTCAGGTCTTGACTATCGGGATTAAATCATGTGGAACCTAATAGCAAAACCTATAGAGTCTATTGTCTCAGGTATTGTGGGATGGTTCGAGAGCAAGCAAAAGCTTAAAGAGGTAGAACTTGAAAGCAAGATCGAAGTAGCTAAAGCTAAGGCCGCAGCTAAGATCGACTTGTACAAGTCTGGAGTGGTGGGAGATATTGCGTGGGAAAAAGATTCCCTCGACAATTCTGGTTGGAAGGATGAGTTCTGGACAATCGTGATCTCTATGCCGCTTATCCTCGCTTGGTGTCCTTGGACATCAGAGTGGGTTACAGAAGGATTTAATACCTTTGCTGCTATGCCTGACTGGTATCAGATAGCATTTGGTATCTGTGTGTCTTCTACCTTTGGCTTTAAGAAGTTTGCCGAGATCATGTCTTTAAAGAATGGCGTCAACGTGTCGCGTGTTCATGAGATAAAACAGTTACTTGCTGACATGCCTGAAGGTAAGTAAAAAGAAAACCCCCTAGGAGCCAAGTGGTTCTTAGGGGGTTCTTTGTTTTATTCGATTGTAATTGTGCATTCTGTTTTACTTGTTGTTTTAGTACATCCACAAAGAGTCGAATGCTCTACATCTTTATGATGTTCTTCTTGTTTAATTGGTGGCTGCTTAGCTTCCTGTGTAGCTAAGTCAAGACCAAGGAAAGCTTTCGCTTCTTTAAGTTCAGCCTCAAGAAGTTTTCTTTTTGAATCTACTTCTTGCTGAATCTTTACGCCGTACATCTTGACAGTAGGGTTGTCAGATGTAAGAAGTTGCGTAGCTATCGGTGCCCATGTATGAACGTATTCAGCGAGTGTGGTAAGCTTTGACATAACCTTTCCTCTGTATAAAATAAAAACCCCCTACACTTTCGCATAGGGGGCCCAGCCTTAGACATGTGCATGTAACGCAGAAGAAGCAACCAAAAAGGGACAAGTTTTGATAGCTGGTTTAGCGGCTATGCTAGAACCTAGTTTCAATAACAAGACACCTCAGAGTACAGCCAGATGCACAACTGTCGCTCTTGATTATAAGATAATCACTCTTTTTAATTTGTCAAGTCACTTACCTTTCTTTTTCTTCTTGCCGCCACAAGCCATAAGGCACCTCCTTAGAGGAATTTAATACGGGCAGGTTCCATAGTATTCATATCGAGTACGAGGAGCTTACCATCCTGTACGTCTTTCAGCAGGGTGAGCTCCCCTACTCGCGACACTTCTTTATTACGCATTGCCTGCAAAGCTTCAAGACGTTCCTGAATGCGATCGAACTCCTTGAGGTTCTGTTCTCTAGCATTGTCCAGATTAGCGATCTCATTCTTTGCAGCCTGAATACGTTCTTCAATAGAAGGAACACCAAACATGTTTAGTCCTTTACTATAAAGGGGAGCCTAAGCTCCCCAATATTTCAGTTAAGCATTAACTACTAGGTGGCAGGAGTCGTAGTGCTCTTGGTAGACAGAGATTCAATGATAGCTCTCGTCTGAGCATTCTGCGACAACTGCATGGTAAGAGCAGCATTCTCACGTTCAAGATTGCTGATCTTTTCCTGAGTCATGTAACCAAGGATAGCCGCCTGATTAGCCTGGATGGCAGCAAGCGTCTCGCAATGGTTAGCGGCCATGCGGGTCTTGATGTCACAAAATTCCTGCTGGTTCGCAAACTGATTGGCCGTAGCCTGTTCACGAATACCGGTAGCAAGATCTTGCATACGGAGTTGGGTCTGGCAGCAGCAATCAGAGAGCTGGTGAGACAGCATATCCTGCCCACGTTCAACCTGATTCTTCATGCGTTCGAGGTTCAAGTTCGTTTCGCAGCAACAGGCGGAAGCGGCATCCCGCGCATCACGCACTGCATTGGTAATAGCAAATGTGCTGTCACAAATACCGTTGCCTACACGAGCGAACTGACCACACTGTTCGACACTCATACCATTAAGCTTTTCGAGGATAAGCTGGTTAGCATTGTCCAGACCATTGGGAGCCATGTTACGTCCAAACATACCGTTACCCAGTCCTCCGAAAGCGAACAGAATGATGAGGATCCACCACATCCACTGCTGACCACCCATACCACCGTTCATCATAGCCATCATTTCGCCAAGTTTGTTGTCGTCACCAGACTTAGCGAGAGTAAGGAGATCCGCAAGAGAGCCTTGTTCCATCATGTTCAATCTTCTAGTTAGTTAAGCGTTGTAACAGGAATAGGTAGGGAGGTACTAATTCGTCTACCTATTCCTGATGTAGCTAACAACTACGTTTAAGGTAACATGACGTGTCTTATATTAGTATAAGACTCATTAGGAATTTGTCAAGAGGAAGTTTACTTACCCATCTGCTGGCAGGCCATCTTAATGAGCTTGGAGAACTGATCCCAATCGTGCTCAGTAATATCCTTCGGCACATCGAAGTTGATCTTGTAGTCCTTGCCATTACAGTTAGCAGTAATTTCAAACTTAGTCATTGTCTATTCCTTATAATCGTTAGAAGGTTTCCACTGTTTGCAGTCTGCACAACTACCAAAGCCGTCTCGCCAGTCGTGACAAGCATCCCAGTATGTCTGGTCTTTATACCAGTGACATGTCTCAGGAGTCTTGTTGATTCTCTTCTTGCGTAGACGGAAGAACGAACACAAGTTCTCTATCCAACTCATCTACTTCTTCCTTATACAGTTGATAAATATCTTCAAACACAGGAGGAAAGAGTTTGTACATATCAGACAACAAGCGAAGCATAATATATCGCATGTCTGGATGTGCATCTTTTGCACACCTAAGTTTAAAGATAGTTCTCCATTCACGGAGATTAGCTGTAACTACAATAGTTGTAGCCAAGGAGTTAGGCAACACAGCTCGTGCTTGCTGAGGTGTACAACCATTCTTAATCATCTGGTTATACGCTTCTTCAGCAGTCAGCATAGCATTAGTCCACAACTCGTAGGAAGATTCATTCAAGTAGCTTGGTCTTACGAACTCAATGTCTTTATCCTTGTAGTTGCAGTAGCGAGTACTTTCCTGAGCATAGCTAGCAAGGCGGTGACGCACCAGTTCATGAGAGACACCACGGTCAATCCGAAAGTGTGCAGTAGCGTACCCGTGTTCGAGCATAGCCTCGTGCCCTCGACGTACAAGTCGTTCGATGAAAGCCACGTAGGAATTTTCATTTATTCTGTCCTCGCTTTTATAGCATGTACGACCAGCTTCTTCAATCATCTTCATGATGAACTGTGGTTCAGACTGAAGAGATACTACTACAGTAGGATCAATTACTTTCATTAGCTGCCTTTATATAGATGCTAGGATCTTGGAAACCAAACATAGCAAAACCTGCAGCATTCTTATGACCACCTACGCCTTCAATAGACGTGAGGTCATTCTCTCCAGTAGATCTCAGAGAGAACTTCCAGAGATTACCAGACCATTTGTACCAACCATAACCGAAGTAATCATCAGTTACTTTGTACACAGGAAAGTCATAAGAATCTTTAAGGTCAGCATTAAGCATCAGGAACTTCTTGCCTCCGATAACCATGTCGTGCAAGTTGTCGATCCTATCTTCTGCAATAGCAGAACGATACATCTGTGCAACTTGACCCATGTTAATCAGTTGCATTACTACATCCCAATGCATACGTTTAGCTTTCTCTTCTTCTGGAGCATCAGCAGGCAGGCAGTCAAGCGTATCAAAGCAAGCTTTCCAGAACTCGTAACCATCTTCCGTAGCAGGGTCAGTAAGGATAAGCCTCATACCGGTGACAAACGGAACAATACGTTCGTCAGCTTTGTGGTCCCACATGTCCCACCGTCCAGTCATCCAGACAGCAGGTGGCAGCTTCTTGCCATCCATGAGTGTATCCCACGTGAGTTCACATCCAGACTGGAACAGAGTGTGGTACACACGAATGTAAACTGGATCTTTCTTACCAGTGGTGTCAAGTTCCTTAACCCACTCAGAAGATTTGTGATGATCCATAATTACAATAGTGTGTCCACGATCATGGAGCATCTGGACATCTTCACGTTTGGGACAGAAATCAAGAAAGACATAGTGAACAGACTGTTCTTCTACAGGGAATGTCTTAGCAGAATCATAGCCGTACTGAATGGTAGACATAACGAGTTCTGTCGTTCTTTCTGCTTCTGGCGTTTGTTCATGGTGAAACTTGTAGATAGCACCAGCACAGTGGCCATCAGCATCGTCATGATAGAATACGTATGTCTTGTCCATTAAACTTCTCCACCGACAAATGTAGGTTCAGGAATTTCTTCATCGACCTGAGGACTCTTCACAAAGATGCGAGAGAAATCAAAGTATTTCAAGTCAGCAACCTTGTCACACCAAAGAACTTTACAGTTGAGTTCATGCTTGATATGTTTGCCACGAGGACAATCAGGTTCAAACCCAATGTAAACTACTGAGTCATCAGCAGTAATAACTTTGGCTTTCTCCTCAAAGTCTGGAATATCCTTAACACAAAGGAATGCAGTGTCCAGTATACCGAACTCACCGGTAGCTGCCTTATGCTGCAACAAACCTTCCATAGAACTGTCGGTGAAAACAAAGTAACACTTAGGCATTCTGCACCTCTTCCTTTTCTGTAGTAGATTCATTCCTTTCAGCACGCACTTCAACCAAGGCTTCTTCAAAGCCAAGACGTTTACACCACACCAGAGAAGCATAGTGTGCAATCTTCAGAAGATCTCGCGTGCGTTCAACATCACCACGAGCATTAGAATCAATACGATTCATGTACTTCTGCATCTGCTTAATGCAGTCTTCTTCAGACCAGCTCGCCACGTTGTCTCCGGGGAAATCACCGTACTGAGGAACAGTGTACTCTTCAATATGTCTGCCTACTTCATCAGAGAAACAATCCCAAAGAAGGAGACGATTAGAACGAGGTTCGTAATCTTTAACCTCATCAAGTTCTTCATGCTCCTTTGCCATCGTCTTCACCCAATCTTCAACAGACAACTGATTACGCACTTCATCCAGAACAGCTTCTTTATTCACCGACATATTCTTTTTCCTTTCGTTTCTTTTGTTCATGAGGTTCAATCTTCCAACAGACAACATGTCCAACTTCTTGTCCTTCACGTTCTACCAAACGTTTTGTCACTTCAGAGATACGCTTGTTTGCTTCCTCTTTAGCTTCAAGTTCGTTAGCTGCGTTGATAAACATTTGAGTTGTAACATATTTTCCGTTGGCTCCTTTACCACGGTAACGAGCACGGAACTTCATAAGAGCTCCTAATACAACCAGATAGTAGGACTAGGTTTTGTCGAGTCCATATCTACATGAATGAATGTCTTGGCTACACCAATACGAGTAAAGCCAGCGTCAATAAGAGCTTTGACAATCTTAAACTTCTGTTCACCTGTACCAGCTGAGATGTCAACAGCCCAGCCTGTTGTATGTGCAGATCCAGCAACACCACCTACAGCTTTGTTATGTTCTGCACAACGATAACCAGAAGTAATCACGAAAGGAATACCAGCGATTTCACGTGCCTGTGTAAGCTTGTCTACAAAGGACTGCTCAATTCTGTTTGTATTACAACCACACTTGCACTGAAATTCTTTTGCCTTGAAATACTTTGTGTCTTTCATTTCTTTCTAACCTTAAAGTTTAGAGGTTCAGCAACTTCTCTGCACAAAGCAGCAGCTATGTAACAAGCTTTCTCGAACGCTTTACAAAACTGACACGGTTTAACACCGTTCTTTTTTAAAGACGCTGGAGGAGTTGCTTCCTCTCTATTTGAGCACAGTCTGCACATCCGTGGCAAAGTACCCCAGTAGGGTTCATCTTTGCGCCGTGTAGGTATTTGTGGATTGCCTAGTTGTTTCTGTGCTTGTGTAATCATATCGAAGAAACTCACAATATTACTCTACTTGGTAAGAATCTGGAAGTATACCAAACGCAGTTCGTTTACATGCAGGATAGGTTCCTGTCTTTCTGTAAATCCCAGTAGTATGGTAATATCTGTGATCGCTTATAGACATAAGCAAAAAGGTTCGATATACGATTGTCGTTACGTTTCAGATTCTTGTGATGAACTACATAACCTTTTGGCAACGAAGTTAGTCCTAGATACTTACAGACAATTAGTACGTGTACTGCTTGTCTAGGTTTAATGTTTCTAGGCCGCTTTGCCAAGGAAGATATATCATACCAGTTTGGTACTCTTCTATAAAGATAACCATCAGCACCAACAGATACCTTGCATCCATGCTTCCACCTGTTTGCATTATACAAAGCTCTGTTTGTATTAGCTACTTGTTTGCGTAGTTCTCTCAGCTCTTGTAAATCCTTATGAAAGAGAACCTTTACTACTGTTCTTTGTGAACAGTTGTGCTTGTATGCTATATCATATGTGGTCAGAGATGTGTCATATAAATCATACCTAATTGCTAATAGATCTTCTGGAGTTATCCATGTACGTTTACTCAACGTCCTCCTCCAGTCTAATCTGAGTAACAACAGGGTTACCTATAGGAAGACCCTTCTTAGAAAATTCTACGCAACGGATGTTTGCAGTCTTGCCTATAAAAGTAAAAGGTTTATTACTTCCCTCTTTATACATATCCTGTCGTTCCTTCAAAGAGAAGGCAGGTACAGCATTAAAGGGTTCACCGTGTAGTCTGAACATAAAGATGATAGCTCCATTCACATCGGAAGTAAAGCCAACTATCTTAGCATTAAAGTCTTTGTACTGTTTGTACTTTAGAAGATCATAAGATCTATAACCTTGACGATACTTAGAGCTGTACTTCCTAAGCATCAATCCTTCAAAGCCTTGAGCAAGATAGTCTTCTTGTTTCTTCTTTATGTTTTCTATTCCTTTAACATAGTCAACAGGACAAGCGACAACTTGTTTGTACTTCTTATCAGCAAGCAAAGCACGATACCTAGCTATACGTTCAAACTGAAGTTCATCACTTATTGTATCGTATACCCAGTATTGTAACTTCTTTGTTGCCGGACTGTATGCTTTAACAGCAGACACAATGTCTTGCAACGGCATACCGTGACAATATATCTCCCCATCCCATACACAGCTTTCTGGCATAACATCAAACAGCTCTTTGCACAGAGCATTGTGATGATACAACACATCGTAAACTTTACCAGTACGAGACAGGAATGTCAACTTATTTCCATGTCGCTGAACAGTACAACGCACACCGTTAAGTTTAGGTTGACATATGTAGATAGTATCGTCTTTAACTTTATCCTGATGTTCTATGTAAGACTGCGCTAGCATAGGACGAATAGGGAGAGCAGTCAACTCAGACTTACTCTCCCGGTATCCTTTATCAAGCTGTTTCTTAAAGCGAGACTTCGCTTCACTAATAGCTTGTTGCAAGGCAGTCGTAGCATTCTTCTTACCAGCATTCTTTCCTTTATCATAGGAACGATAAGACTCTTTGATAGTCTTTCCTTCGTAACCTGATTGAAAAAGAATACTGGCTGTACTATCAGCGTTCTCATATACATGAGTTTGCCATATCATAATGTTACCATTAGCTGCAAGCGCATAAAGAACGGGAGTACTGTATGCTATTACGCTGCTTTCTTCTTGCATTGTTTGTCCTCTGTGGTAGTTAGAGTAACTACTTCCGGTTCAGGAAGTTCTTCAGCTACATATCTATTATTAACCACTCCTGTGGAATTGTCAATAATATCTTCTGCAACTTTTT
>ULUD01069201.1_pt1 | contig 11456 bp, 3 predicted proteins | sample 1958191 | NCBI WGS metagenome assembly ULUD01 (sample SAMEA4835751, study PRJEB28245) | human gut metagenome | biome: gut microbiome; material: fecal sample | place: Denmark | collected 2008 | reverse complement strand
CCCCGCTCTGAATGACGGGATACGGTAAGGCATCATAATGACGAGGAACGGTAAGGCGTCATCCTGAACGAACGTGAAGGATCTGCTGCCGTGGTGAGGAAAGCCGTAAGAAGATAAAAGCTGTCAGCTGTTGGCTGTTGGCTATAAGCTATAAGCTAACTATTCTTTTACGATTTAAATCATTACGACAAGCGAGTATCCTAAATCGCACTACGTGCGCCACAGCTCCTTCTGACGGCCGACTCCATGATCCTTGCATAAGACGTTAAGGCGTCATCCTGAGCGGCAGCGAAGGATCTATTACCGTGGTGAGGAAGACGGTAAGGCGTCATTCAAAGCGTGAGCAAAGGATTTGCTGCTGTGTTGAGGAAAGGGATTCTAAAGGGAAGAATAGGGATTGGGTAAGCCTCCTTGTTTATAAGGAGGTGGCCGGCGAAGCCGGACGGAGGATACTGGCTTGGGGGAATGATGCAAAAGAATAGAATGAAGATTCTTTTTCTGCCCCCGTTCTGAGTGATGACGGACGGTAAGGCGTCATTCTGAGCGGCAGCGAAGGATCTGCTGCCGTGGTGAGGAAGCTGGTAAAGTGGTACAGGGGCTGACTATAAAATCGAGTGACACAAACAATTATTTGTGTGACCAATTTGATATTTCGATTCATGGGACTGTCTGATTTGATATTGCAATTTGGTTGATTTATAATTATTTTAGATATATAATGTCATATTATATAAAAATATGTTTATCAAAAAATATCAGAAAAATAGTTTGGTGTAATCTGTGGGATTTATCTGTTAAAATCTGAAGCCGATTGTATGACAGGGGGAGGGGAGACGGAACGCGAAGGGTAAAACATAACGGCTCTTTTATATTTTTATTTTCTTTAAAAATTGGGAGGAAAATATGAATAGGGTTTACAAGATCGTATGGAGTAAGGCGAAAAATGCTTATGTGGTGACATCGGAACTGGCGAAAAACCACACGAAGAACGCTTCGGGAAAAATGGTGAAAACAGCGCTGACAGCAGCTGTGGGGATGGGAGTCCTCATGGGCGGTTATATGGCTGATGCCGCGCCGGCGACTAACCCGTCCGGTGATGGTCCGGGTATTGCCATCGGCACAGGATCATCTTCCCAAAAGGTGGATTCTACTGCTGTCGGCAAAAATGCGAAAACGACCGGTGAACGCGCGTTGGCAGTGGGCTATAATAGTATAGCGGACGCCGATAGTGCCATGGCTGTCGGTAATGGGAATAAAGCAATGGCTGGTGGTTCATTGGCTGTAGGCGCAAGAAATATTGCGCAAGGTATGGGAGGTTTAGCCATAGGAGAAAGTAATACCGCAAAAGGTGATGATAGCGCGGCTGTGGGGCATTCTAATAAGGTGCATGCTATGGGAACATATGCATTCGGACTCCAAAATACCGTGTGGAAAATGTATTCCCAAGCATATGGAATGAACAATATTGTTTCCGAGATTAATTCTTTTGCTTATGGAAACAGTAACCAAGTGGGTTCAATGAATTCTTTCGCTTTTGGCGGCGCCAATCTGAATACCGCCCGTTGGGCAGTGACGGTGGGGAATACCAATAAAGTAGGAGGAGAGCATAGTTTTGCGGCCGGATTTTATAATACTATCGGCTCTACGTCTAAAGATGCAGTAGCAATTGGACAGAATGCCCGTGTTGGTGTAAGTGATTTTAATGTAGCGACAACGATTGATCCGACAACGGGAGAAATAAAGGCGGTTTACAATGGAGAGGTCGATGCTACAAATAGTGTAGCCATCGGCAATGAAGCAAATGTTATGGCTTTAAATAGCGTAGCTCTCGGCGAAAACACCGGTGTTACAAAAGACGGTAAGAATGGAACGGCTATTGGCGGTGAAGCAAGTGTCAAGGCGGAAAATGGTACAGCGGCAGGGTTTAAAGCTACTGTAAGAGCTAAAAGTGGTGTGGCGCTAGGCGCATCAAGCTTTGTCGATGCGGAAGGCGGGATTGCTTTGGGACGGAATTCTGTCGCAGAGCGCAAGTCCGGTAGGGCAGGGTATGATTTTACAACCGGGGCGGTATCGACAATTAATGATAGTACGTGGAAAGCAACTGATGGTGCAGTATCTGTAGGCAATAGTGCGAATACCCGTCAGATTACCAGAGTGGCAGCAGGTACCGAAGATACGGATGCCGTGAATGTGGCACAGATAAAGGGGCTGGCTAAGCAGTTTACCGCCGACGGGGTGTCTTATTTCCACGTCAATGCGACAAATACAGCTGTGGCTCCTGTGACAAATAATAAAGGTACGGTCAGTGCTGTGGCCGGTGCCGGCGGGAAGAATTCCACAGCAGCCGGTATTGCTGCGAAGGTGCAGAAGGATGCCGAAGAAAGCACGGCTATCGGGTACAGCACGAATGTGACGAAAAAGAACGGGACGGTCGTGGGCAATCGCTCCTCCGTCTCCGGAGAAGGCGGATCTGCTTTCGGCTACAACTCACAGGCTAATGATGTGAACGCTACCGCCATAGGCGCGGCAAGCCGTGCTACTAAAGAAGGAGCCTTTGCAGGTGGCTACAGTGCACAGGCGACAGGGATAAGATCCGTGGCTGTCGGCAGCGGTGCCAAGGCCGATTCCACCAGTACGGTCGCCATCGGCGACGGAGCGAATGTTGCTTCCAACGTGGATCTGGTTGGCGGTATTGCCATCGGCAAGAAGGCCTATGTATTAAACGGTGGCGGCCGCCAGGAAGCGGAGCTCGGCCTTGACCGGAGCAACTGGCCTGCATCCATATCCGGTGCTTATAACAATCCGATTAATAAAGACCGTGTCGCCACGGGCATTGCTATTGGCACGAATGCCTATGCCCGTACGGGCAGCGTGCAGATCGGCGCACATACCTATACGGGTACAATGGGCGGAACATCGATCAATGCGAATACGAACGGTGAAGGCACAGTTGTCAATATGACGACTATCGGAAGCAACAGCTATAACAAGGCTGTCTTCGGCACGATGGTGGGTGCCTATTCTATTGCGTCCGGCGACTTTAACGGATCCGGCGGATTTAACAGAATGTATACGGGGCAGAACTTCGGGGCCAGTGTTGTCGGGTCGCTGAACAGTATCCGTACGAAGGGATATGGCCAATACAGCGGCATAGCCAACAGCATTGTCGGTTTGGCCAATACGACGGAAAACAGCAACGGTTCTTTGATTTTCGGGGCTGGCAATAATATTACCAATTCTATCAAGAATATTTCCGGCGTGGCCAGCGGTGCCAATACACCTGATGAAATGTCGGCGAAATTGCGTAAAGCAATCCAAGACAATGAATCCGGCGGCGCCGTAATGGCTCTTGGCGGCGGCAATACGGCCGACTGGGCGCAGGCATCCCAGATTGTCGGTGTCAATAATACTTTAAAAGGTACGAGGGGTAATATCAGCAAATACAATCTGATTGACGGCTATAAGAATACGGCAGACAGGGTAAGCAACGTCTCCGTCATCGGTTCTGAAAATAATGTAACTAACACCAATGGCGCTGTTGTCTTTGGGGATAAGAGAACACTGACAGGTGCCGACGGCAGCGTTGTCATCGGTTCGTCTCAAAACGGTACCAGTACCAGCGTGAAGAATGCTGTAGCCATCGGCAGTGAAGCCAACGTGACCGTGGCAGGCGGCGTGGCACTCGGCAGTGGATCTGTCGCTTCCGTTGATAAGGGCACCGTGGGGTATGACGCTTCCGGCACAAATCATAACTCCGATACGACAGGCGTATGGAAATCGACGGCTTCCGCTGTGTCTGTCGGTGATGCGGCAGGAAATACGAAAGTTACCCGCCAGATCACCAACGTGGCGGCAGGGAAAGAAGATACCGACGCCGTCAACGTGGCACAGTTGAAAGCGGTAAAAGCTGCCGCTGATGCTGCGAAAGTTCATTTCTTTTCCGTGAAGGGCAACAGCAGTGATGAAAACTATATAATAATGACGGTGCCACCGGTGATCGTGCGCTGGCAGTCGGTGTGGCTGCCAAGGCAGGCGGTCTGAAAGCAACGGCGCTGACCGGCGGGAATGCGTCGGGCGACTTCTCTTTTGCCGTAGGCAATAATGCGCAGGCGAAGGGATGGGGGTCTGTTGCTATCGGTGCAGGTACTTTGGCTGAAAATCAAGGGACTGTGGCGATCGGTCACGGCGCGAAGGCCTACAGTCTTGAGTCGGTCGCATTAGGTTACAATACACAGGCCGGCGCCCCCTCCGGACAGCCGGGGGCGGGGAACCATGCACAGACCGCCATGGGCAGCGGTACGATTGCTACCGGCGGGGCTGCTACCGCATTCGGCTTTGAATCCGTAGCCAGCGGCGCACATGCTATAGCGGGCGGTGATAAGGCGAAGGCGACCGGGCAGGACTCCGTGGCATTAGGAAAGGACACGGAAGCGTCCGGGACTTGGTCGGTAGCCTTGGGAAGTGATACAAAAGCGGAAGGACAGTCATCTACCGCCCTGGGAACAGATACCACTGCTTCCGGAATCGCTTCCACGGCGATGGGGAGTAAGACACAGGCTACCGGTGTCGGTTCTACAGCCATGGGTGGCAGTACGACAGCGGCAGGCAACTGGTCTTTGGCGAGCGGCGGATTGTCAGAGGCGAAAGGTGACTATTCTACCGCCATGGGATATAATAGCAAGGCAAATGCACGGAACAGTTTTGCTGTTTCCGGCGGCATTGTAGAAACCGCTGCAGAAAATTCCATAGCTATGGGTGAGGGTGCGAAAGCGTCTGTATCCGATGCGGTAGCGCTGGGAAGCGGTTCTGTGGCGTCCACGGAAAAAGGTAAAATCGGTTATGATATTTCCGGTGCCGATCATTCCAACGATACGACAGGCGTATGGAAATCGACAGCAAACGCCGTTTCTGTAGGCGATGCGTCCAAAGGTATCACCCGCCAGATCACCGGTGTAGCGGCCGGTGCGGCAGATACCGATGCTGTCAATGTGGCACAGCTGAAGAAAGTGGAAGCCAAGGCAGAAGCGGCGGAAAAGAAACATACCACCGTGAAAGCGGGAGATTACGCAACCGTAACGGAAGGCACCAATGCCGACGGCGGGAAAGAATACACTGTCAGCGGACCCAAGATGGAATCTACGGACGGGTCGGTACGGATTACGGATAAGGTGGAAAACGGCAAGAAAGTCGGATATAACCTGTCCGTCGATACAAGCAGTCTGGGAATCGAAAAGACAAAAGTAGAAGCGGGAGACAATGTAACCGTAACATCCAAGAAAACCGGGAATACGACGACATATACCGTCAATGCCAAAGACACGGTAGTAACCGGCGGCACGGCGACCTATGCCTTGAACGGTACAGGCAGTGCCACCTTGACAAACAGTGACGGAACGACAGCGACCATCACCGGATTGCAGGACCGCTATACATCATCTGCTTCACTCAGCGGGGATACGTTGAACTTCACCCGTAATGACGGCAGCACCTATTCCGTTTCCGGCATCGCGTCTTCGCAGGATGTCAAAAATGTGACCAATAAAGTAGGGGAATTGGGAACCCGTGTGAACCGTGTCGGAGCAGGAGCAGCAGCACTGGCAGCCCTCCACCCGCTGGACTTTGACCCCGATGACAAGTGGGATGTGGCAGCCGGCTACGGCAACTACAAAGACGCCCATGCAGTATCGGTAGGCGCATTCTACCGTCCCAATGAAGATACCATGTTCAGCGTGGGAGGCTCCTTCGGAGGAGGAGAAAACATGGTGAATGCCGGAGTCAGCGTGAAGCTGGGACAGGGCAACCATGTATCTACATCCAAAGTAGCTATGGCAAAAGAAATTGTTGACCTGAAAGATGCGGTTACCCGTCTGGAAGCACAAAATGAACAGTTCCGGCAGATCATCGGACAGATGGCGGGGCAGCCTGTAAGGAATGTAGAGTTCCCCGATGTGCCGAAAGACCATTGGGCATACTCTTATGTAAAATCACTGGCAGACAGAGGTCTTTTGGAAGGCTATCCGGATGGTGAATTCAAGGGTGACCGTTCCATGACCCGCTATGAATTTGCGGCCATTATTTACCGCGCACTGCAGAATGGGGCGCCTGTTGATGGAAATATGGGTAAAGCTATGGAAGAATTTGGTCCTGAGATGGAAAAGGTAAGAGAAGCTTATCGTTTCCGGGTAGACCGCATTTCCGGCGAAGATAATGACAGGAATAAAGTAGAACGCGTCCGTGTCAACAATGAAGGCAATAAAGAAAAGGGTGATTACCGCGACATATACGGTTCGCATATCGCAGCCGGTAAATAATTCATTGCAGATAAAATAGAAGCCGGTTGTTTTGACAAAAGTGATTATTCTTTGATTTATTAATAATTTTAAAGGTAAATGTATAAGGGAGGAAAATTATGAATCAGATTTATAAAGTTATTTGGAGCCGGGTAAGGCGCTGCTATGTGGTGGTCTCGGAAATAGCCGGTAGCTGCGGAAAAAATGGGGGGGGTGGCTTCTAAAAAGGAGAGCCTGCCTTTCCGTGCGTTTCTGTGCGCCCTTGCTCTTACAGGATCCCTGATGCCGGGGGTGGCGGAAGCGAACACACAGTATGGTCCGGGTGCTTCCGCTACCGGCGGTGACAGCGTGGCGGTAGGTGACAGTGCTAAGGCGACGGCAGGCCATGCTACCGCTGTCGGAACCTTGACAGAGGCTGATGGGGTGAATTCTTTTGTGGCAGGGTTACAGGCAAAGTCAGGAGCGACTGCTGAAAACAGTGTTGCCATAGGACGGGGGGCCCAGGCTTTAGGTCAGAAGCGGGTCAGTGATCAGTTTACTGCGAGCACCATCGCCATCGGGAATAATGCAACAGCGACGGAAAACGGGGATATTGTCATCGGCCGCCAGGCGAAGAGCACGGTTTCCCAGTATCATAATCATCCCCTAGGCGGTAATGGCGCGGTTGTCATGGGAGCGGAGGCCGCTTCCTACGGCTCCCGGGGCGATGTGGTTCTCGGTGCCGGAGCGGAAGCCTGCCTGCTCAGAAAAGATGTAACCAATCCCGCAGATAATGCGGAGTATTCACAGGGCGTGGCCATCGGCAGCCGGGCTAAAGTTTATGGTACTCAATCCACATCCATAGGCGCTGACTCAAGATCTATCGGGCATTCTTCCATTGCCATCGGCGGGGATGATATTGATAAGGCAAAACCTGTTCTAACGGCTGCCATTCCGGACATGGCGACCACCGGTGTGCAGAAAAACTTTAACCGGGAACTGGCTGTATTATATCCCGGGACGACATTGGGAAGTGCAGCTATCAATGACAGTAAGAATTATGTGAATACTGCTTCTATAGGGAATGCCAGTATGGCCATCGGTATGATGACTCAGTCTTATGGTACAGGTTCGACGGCGATTGGCGTCAATACACTGACGAAGGGGATTGCCAGCACCGGTATCGGCGTCATGGCGCGGAGCTGGGGCGATAAGTCTCTGGCACTCGGCAGTCGGGCGGAGACTTACGGAAATAAATCTACAGCTGTCGGCGATGCGAATACGGTGGGCTTTGACATGACGGACGGCACCACGTCTGGTGCAGCTTCTTCGGCTGTCGGTACGGATAACAAAGTCTATGGGAATAATTCCTATGCGATCGGTGGCGGCAATACGATTGGTTCCGCCACCATTACGGAAACGACAGAAGCCAATGGCGATAAAATTAAGAAGGTTACTGCCGGTACGGTCAAAGGAAATACGGCAGGTGCTTTCGGTTATAAGAATACCGTCACAACGGATAATGCCTATGTGGTAGGGAATAATTCCACAGCTTCTGCTGATGGGGCTATGGTTCTGGGGAGCAGTGCATCCGTGACAGGGAAGAATGGCGTTGCTCTTGGCAATAATACAAAAGTGGCCAATGAAAATGCCGTGGCTATCGGCAATGGTTCAGAAACAGCAGCTGCTGTAGCGACACCCTCCGCAACAATCAATGGCGTAGCACATAATTTCGCAGGAGTAAATCCGGCTTCCACAGTAAGTGTAGGCAAGGCAGGCGCAGAACGGACAATTACCAATGTGGCGGCCGGCCGTATTTCCGCGACTTCTACCGATGCCATCAATGGCAGCCAGCTCTATGCGGTAACCTCAGAAGTAGATAAAGGCCTTCGTTTCGACGCGGATAATAACAGCGAAAAAACGAACAAATTAGGTTCTAAAGTCACCGTTAACGGCGATAATAACATTACGACGGAAATTACCCAAACCGGCGACGATACGAAAATCGGCGTAAAACTCAACCAGGACATTAACGTGAAAACGGTAACCGCTACGGATACAGTGAAAGCCGGCGGTGTGACCATGGGCGGTCAAACAGTGGCTAACGCAGCCGGAGCTAATGAAACCGGTAATTATGTAACAGGTCTTGATAATAAGACTTGGAATATTCAAAATCCCAATGTCGTATCCGGCCGTGGCGCGACAGAAGACCAGTTGAAGGTCGTCAGCGATGAAGTGAAGAAACAAGGTGCTAATGCCACCGATTATCGGCTGGTACAAAACGCATCCAGTGCGGACGGGTCTTATACGGTCGATACCAACGGCGATATCGATCTCACCGTAGAAGATAAAAACCATGCAGGCCAGAAAGAAACTGTAAAATTAAAGGACATCGCGTCCAAATCCAAATTGGATGATGTGATTAACAAAGGCTTGCAGTTCGATGCCAATGTAGGTGGTGTACAGACCAATAAATTAGGCTCTAAGATAACCGTGAAAGGAGAAGGTACCGCGGCCGATACGGACTACAGCGGGGAAAACCTTAAAACCTTTATCACGCAAGACCCTGCCGGAAATACGACAATCGACGTGAAGATGAATAAAAACCTGAAAGTCGAAACCGTCGTCGCTACAGGTGAAAACGGCAAAGACGGAAAAATCGGCATCAATGGCAAAGACGGCCAGACGACAAACATCTCCGTTACCCGTGACGGCAAACCCGGAGTAGACGGCGCGCCGGGGACAACCACGACCCGTATCGTATACGAGAAACCGGACGGCACCAAGGAAGAAGTGGCTACCTTAAATGATGGCATGAAATACGGTGGCGATACAGGAGCGGTCATCAAGAAGAAACTGAACGAACAGGTGAACGTCGTCGGAGGCATTAGAGACGAAAGCAAGCTGACGACAGATGACAATATCGGCGTGGTATCTGACGGTACTAATAACCTGAAAGTCCGTCTCGCCAAAGCCTTGAAAGGTCTTGAAAGCGTGACTACCGGCGATACGGTCATGAATAATAACGGCGTTACGATCAATAACGGAGCGGCCGGAAACACCGTATCCCTGACCAAAAACGGCCTTGACAACGGCGGCAACAAAATCACCAACGTGGCGGCCGGTGTCAATGGCACAGACGCGGTTAATGTAAACCAACTGAATACCGTTGCTGGAGAAGCTGCTAAACATACGACCGTCAAAGCCAAAGACAGCAATGTAACTATCACCGAAGGTACTAATGCGGCAGGCGGCACGGAATATACTATCGGACTCGGCGACAAAGTGACACTGGGAAGCGATCCGTCCAAACAGGTATCCATCGACGGTACAACAGGCATTATCAAAGCCGGAGACAAAGTCACCATTGACGGCACGACAGGAAACATTGATGCCGGAAAAGTGAAAATCAACGGGAAAGACGGAACCGTTAACGAACTGACCAACAAAACCTGGGATCCGAACAACATCACCAGCGGGCAGGCGGCCACAGAAGACCAGCTTAAAGAAGTGGACAATAAGATTACCAACACATCCACGGAACTGACAAATAAAGGCATGGACTTTGCCGGTAATGACGGAGAATTCCACCGGAACTTGGGAGAAAAAGTCACTATCAAGGGAGAAGGGACAAAAGCTGCCTCCGAATACTCCGGTGAAAACATCAAAACCTTTGCCGACTCAAACGGAAACCTCACCGTCAAAATGGACAAGAACCTGAAGACCGAAACAATCGTCGCTGCAGGTAAAGACGGCAAAAATGGTAAAATCGGTATTAATGGTAACGACGGCCAGACGACAAACATCTCCGTTACCAGTGACGGCAAACCCGGAGTAGCCGGCGCGCCGGGGACGACCACGACCCGTATCGTATACGAGAAACCCGATGGCACCAAAGAAGAAGTGGCTACCCTAAATGACGGCATGAAATACGGCGGCGATACAGGAGCGGTCATCAAGAAGAAACTGAATGAACAGGTGAACGTAGTCGGAGGGATTACAGACACCAACAAACTGACCACAGAAGACAACCTCGGCGTCGTATCCGACGGCAATAACAACCTGAAAGTCCGCATGGCCAAAGATCTCAAAGGCCTGAACAGTGTGACCACCAACACCCTGACCGTGGGAGACGTGAAAATCGACAACAGCGGCATCAACGCAGGGAACAAGAAAATCACCAACGTAGCAGCTGGAGACATCAGCGCAAACAGCACTGACGCCGTGAATGGCGGACAGCTGTGGAAAACAAACCAGACAATCAACAATATAGGAGGAGCCGTTAATGAACTGGGAACCCGTGTGAACCGTGTAGGAGCGGGAGCGGCAGCACTGGCAGCCCTCCACCCGCTGGACTTCGACCCGGATGACAAGTGGGATGTGGCAGCCGGCTATGGCAACTATAAAGATGCCCATGCCGTATCGGTAGGCGCATTCTACCGTCCTAATGAAGATACCATGTTCAGCGTAGGTGGCTCCTTCGGTGGAGGAGAAAACATGGTGAATGCCGGAGTCAGCGTGAAGCTGGGACAGGGCAACCATGTATCTACCTCACGGGTAGCTTTGGCCAAGGAAGTAGAAGACCTGAAAGCGATTGTCAAGGCGCAGAGTGCTGAGATTAAAGCTATGCGCGGAGCCATGCAGTCTGGGACATCGGTAATGAAGGATGTTAATTTCCCCGATGTGCCTAAAGACCACTGGGCATATTCTTATGTGAAATCATTGGCGGACAGAGGTCTTTTGGAAGGGTATCCGGATGGAGAGTTCAAAGGTGACCGTACCATGACCCGCTATGAATTTGCGGCCATTATTTACCGCGCACTGCAGAACGGCGCACCCATTGACAGCGATATGGCAAAAGCCATCGGTGAATTCGATCCTGAAATCAATCGGATAAAGGATCTGGACCGCACCCGTGTCGACCGTATTTCCGGCAAGGATAATGACCGGCATAAGGTGGAACGCGTCCGTGTCAATAATGAAAGCAATAAAGAAAAGGGTGACTACCGTGATGTGTACGGTTCCCATATTTCACCGGAAGCGTAACCCGGAAAGCAAAGACAAGGGAATAGTATAAGAAACAGAAAGTACGGTATCCGTCAGGTATGATGGGTACCGTATTTTTATGTGGGCGGGGATAAGTTGACGTTAAGGTGTCATCCGAAGCGAATATGAGGGATCTGTTAT
>ULUD01016896.1_pt1 | contig 11551 bp, 10 predicted proteins | sample 1958191 | NCBI WGS metagenome assembly ULUD01 (sample SAMEA4835751, study PRJEB28245) | human gut metagenome | biome: gut microbiome; material: fecal sample | place: Denmark | collected 2008 | reverse complement strand
GCAACGAGCCTCTATTTCATTTTTCGTACGATCGGTTGCCTGACCGGTTCGTTGGTCTTAGCTCATTGGGCGGCGAAGAAGTTTTTTGTCGTCAGTGTCGTACTGATGGTTGCTTCGATGGCAGGTTTCCTTTTGTTTGACAGTAAGGTCCTGCTATATGTCAGCATTGCTTTGGTCGGATATGGCAATTCAAACGTCTTCTCTATCCTTTTCTCCCAGGCTTTGTTGTCGATGCCTCAACGGCAAAACGAAGTATCCGGCTTGATGATTATGGGACTTTTCGGTGGAACGGTTTTTCCGCTCTTGATGGGCTTTGCTTCTGATGCCCTTCATTCGCAGACAGGTACCTTGTTGGTCTTGGTAGTTGGAGTGTTTTATCTGCTCTTCCTTTTTACGAAGTTGAGGTAGTCCCGGCAGTTCGGGAATAACATATTTCTATAAACAGTTTGCCAAAAAGAAAAACTTTACTATTTTTGTTTGCCTAATAACAAAGAAAACAAAAATATACAATCACTTATGGCAGATATAAAGCAGTATGTAAAGGCGGCAGAAGAGAAGATGACTTTCGCAATTGAATATTTGGACGAACAGTTGTCTCATATCCGTGCCGGAAAGGCGAATCCGAAAATTTTGGATTGTGTGAGAGTCATGTATTACGGTGCTCCTGTCCCTTTGACAAATGTGGCTACCGTAACTGTTCCGGATGCAAGAACGATCATGATCACTCCTTGGGAGAAGAAGATTATAAAGGATATTGAAAAAGGAATTATGGATTCCGAAGTCGGTATCACTCCTGAAAACAATGGTGAAGTGATTCGTTTGGGTATTCCTCCTCTGACGGAAGAACGTCGTCGTCTGTTGGCTAAACAGTCTAAGCAGGAAGCGGAAACTGCTAAAATCAGTATTCGTAACGCTCGCCGTGATGCGATCGAGCAATTGAAGAAGAGCATTAAGACTGACGGAACTCCTGAGGATGTCGAGAAAGATGCGGAAGCAGAAGTTCAGAAGGTCCATGACAAGTATATCAAGAAAGTAGATGAACTCTACGCCGCAAAAGAAAAAGAAATAATGACAGTATAACGAGTTGAAAGTTGAGAGTTGAAAGTGACGGAATAGATCCTTTCTTTCAATTTTCAACTTTCAACTTTCAACTTTCAATTAACATGAGGGGATTGGTTATTAAGAATACGGGTAGCTGGTATACCGTACGCACCGATGATGGTCGCGATATAGAAAGTAAGATCAAAGGAAATTTCCGCCTGAAAGATATCCGTACCACCAATCCTGTTGCGGTCGGAGACCGGGTCGATATTGATATCAATACCGAAGGGACCGCCTTTATCACCAAGATCGAAGACCGGAAGAATTACATCATCCGCCGCGCTTCCAATCTTTCCAAGCAGTCGCATATTATCGCCGCGAACGTAGACCAGGCGATGCTGATCGTGACAGTCAACTATCCGATTACCACTACCGTTTTTATCGACCGTTTTCTTGCTACAGCCGAGGCTTATCGTGTGCCGGTGAAGTTAGTCTTCAACAAAATAGATCGCTATCATGGCGGTGACCGGGAATTATTGGACGATTTGGTCACTCTGTATACGACGATCGGCTATCCTTGCTCTATGCTTTGTGCCCGTACCGAAGAGGGCTTGGATGTGTTGAGAGAAGACCTTAAAGGGAGAATCACTTTATTGTCGGGTCATTCAGGTGTGGGGAAATCAACTATTATCAATAAACTGATCCCAGGTGTCAATCTCCGTACCGGCGATATCTCCGAATACCATAACAAGGGAATGCATACTACCACCTTCTCTGAGATGATTCCTTTGTCGGATGGCGGTTACCTGATTGACACTCCAGGTATCAAAGGTTTTGGCACGATCGAAATGGAAGGTGCGGAAATCGCTCATTACTTCCCTGAAATATTCAAATTCTCCGCTGATTGCAAATTCAATAACTGCTCTCACCGCCATGAGCCGGGCTGTGCCGTCTTGCGTGCCGTAGAAGAACATTATATCAGCGAATCGCGATATAAAAGCTACCTGAGTATTCTTGATGATAAACAGGAGAGCAAGTATAGGGAAGAATATTAGACTGCCGGCAAGCTCATACCTGTGATCTTGCGGTATAAATCCAATGCATATACATCTGTCATGCCGGAGATATAATCGAGGACGCATTGTACTTTGCCGTAGACGGTCGGTGCGTTTGTGTCGTACTGTTCCGGGATGCGTTGCAACAGGAGCTTACTGTAGGCATGATCCTGGTTCATGACAGCTTCTGTCAGCGTGTCGATCAAATGACTGAAGATATGGTAACCTGCTAGTTCAATGTCTAAAACTTCTTTGGCGCGGTATATCTTTTTGTAAGCGGTTTTTGAGCAGGTGTCGTATGCGGCTTTTGCCTGATCGCAAATGTTATCGATAAGCGGAGTGTTGTATGTTCCGCTGAGGATATCCTCTTCGTTTTCGAGGAAGATGCGGGAACATTCGTCAACCAAGAGGCCGATGATACAGGAACGTAAGTAGGCGATCTGTTCGTTGGTATCGTCTACCATCTTCATGACACGGACAATATGGTCGAGGCGTTCCCCTTCGAAAAAATTGAGGAGCAACCGGATGGCTTCTTCCGTTGTTAGGATATGCAGTTTGTAGGCATCCTCGATATCCATGATCTGGTAGCAGATATCGTCAGCTGCTTCCACCAAATAAACAAGCGGATAGCGGACGAACCTATTTGCGTCTTCCGGGTTCCGGCTAATGCCTAATTCGTTGGCAATGCGCAGGTAAGCCTCCTCTTCCGACTGGAAGAAACCGAATTTTCCTTTCTTCCCTGCGTAAACGGAAGAATACGGATATTTGATGATGGAGGCAAGCGTGCTGTATGTCAGGGCAAAGCCCCCTTTGCGGCGCCCGATGAACTGGTGGGTGAGCAGACGCATGGCGTTCGCATTCCCTTCGAAATGAAGAAAGTCTTCATAGCGCCCTCCTTCGTTGAGAATCTTTTCCTGTAACTTTTTTCCGTTACCTTCAGCAAAGTAAGCGGAGATCGCCCGTTCTCCTGAATGTCCGAATGGCGGGTTGCCCATGTCGTGGGCAAGACAGGCGGCTGAGACGATGGAACCTATTTCCGGGAAATTGACGCTTCCGTCGGGATATTTCAGCATCAGGCCTTTGGCGACATTGTTGCCTAATGAGCGTCCTACACAGGAGACCTCTAAGCTATGTGTCAAACGGTTGTGCACGAATATACTGCCCGGTAGGGGGAATACCTGAGTCTTGTTCTGTAAACGGCGGAAAGGGGAGGAAAAGATCAGGCGGTCGTAGTCTCGCTGAAAATCGGTGCGTTCATGTTTGCGTTCGTGATATTCTTCCATTCCGAAACGTTTGCCGGAGAGTAATTGATTCCAGTTCATCTTGTCTTGTTTGCTTAATAGATTAATTCTCCTTTTCCTTGGCGGATGATTTCAAAGTCGTCTGTTGTGCAGTTGATGACGGTCGAGGCTTCCGTACCTCCGTAACCGCCGTCGATGACGATGTCCACTAGGTTTTCATACTTCTCCTCGATCAGTTCGGGGTCGGTACTGTATTCGATGATCTCGTCTTTGTCATGCAAAGACATGGTCAAAATCGGATTTCCGAGTTCCCGTACAAGTGTACGGATGATATTATTGTCCGGCACGCGGATCCCTACCTCTTTTCTGTTCTTGTAGATTTTTGGTAGCTCACTGCTGGTCGGCAAGATGAAGGTAAAGGCGCCCGGTAGGTTTTTCTTCATCAACTTGAAAGCAGCGTTGCTCACTTTGGCGTATTCGCTCAGATTGGAAAGATCATAACAGATAATGGACAGGTTACTTTTCTGCGGGTTGACGCCTTTCAGCTGGCAGATCTTTTCGACTGCACGCACATTCAACGCGTCACAACCGATGGCATAAACGGTGTCGGTCGGGTAAATCACGAGGCCACCGTCGCGCATGATATTGACCACCTTGTCTATCTCCCTGAGATTGGGGTTTTCGGGGTATATTTTTACGAGCATAGCGTTATGAGTTGAAAATTGAAAGTTGAAAGCTGAAAGTTTGAGAAAACACGAAGTAAACTTTCCTCTTTCACCTTTCCGCTTTCACCTGATTTACGGCTTAACCGTAAATGATGTGTCCGTTTTCGTCGGTATATTCTTCCAGACCTTTGCTGTACTGGTTCATGGCACGAAGGCTCATACCCATGCTTGAGAAGCCACCGTCGTGGTAGAGGTTCTGCATTGTGACTTTGCGGGTGAGGTCGGAGAACATCATAACGCAATAGTCTGCACATTCGTCGGCTGTGGCATTGCCCAGCGGGCTCATCTTTTCGGCGAAATCCATCAAATGATCCATGCCTTTCACGCCACTACCGGCTGTAGTCAATGTCGGTGACTGGGAAATGGTATTGATACGCACGTTCTTTTCACGGCCATAGATGTAGCCGAAACTGCGGGCAATGGATTCCAGTAGGCTCTTGGCATCTGCCATGTCGTTATATCCGAAGAATGTACGTTGTGCTGCCACATATGAGAGGGCGATCACTGAACCGTATTCGGCAATGGCATCCTGCTTTTTGGCAACCTGCAACATCTTGTGAAAAGAGATTGCGGAGATATCCAGTGTCTTTTCCAACATGCTGTAGTCCAAATCGTCGTAAGTGCGTTTCTTACGCACGTTCGGGCTCATGCCGATGGAATGTAAAACGAAATCTATCTTACCCCCTAATATTTCTACTGATTTAGAGAAAACCGTTTCCAAATCTTCCACGCTCGTAGCATCCGCCGGAATAACTTCGGCGTGCAACTTCTCAGCCAGAGCATCCACCTGTCCCATACGAACGGCGATCGGTGTATTGCTCAGTGTGATCGTTGCTCCTTCTTCTACGGCTTTTTCAGCCACCTTCCAGGCGATGGACATGTCATTCAGCGCACCGAATATAATGCCTCGCTTGCCTTTCAATAAATTATGACTCATACCTTTTATTTTAATATGTTACGGCACAAAGATAGTAAAAATGTGCAAGATACGCAATCGCTTACATGAAACCCCTTCAAGTCTGGGACAGGATAGGGCCCCCGGATATTTATTCCCTGTAGTACACTCTTTTTACCCTCGGCGAGATAGAGGTAAGTATCTCGTATGGGATGGTCTTTAGTTTGTCCGAAAGTTCGCTGACAGGGAGTTCTTCGCCGAAAATGATGACGGAGTCTCCTTCGTGTGCGTCGGTATCGGTGACATCGATCATGCAGGCATCCATACAGATATTGCCAATGATCGGGCAACGGTGGCCATTAATCACGACCTCGCCACCACCATTGCTGAAATGACGGTCCAAGCCGTCGGCATAACCGATCGGGATAATCGCGATGCGGGAATCGCGCTTTACATAGCTCATCCGGCTGTAGCCGATGGAATCGCCTGCCGGAACGTTTTGTATCTGCAAGATAGTCGTCTTCAGCGTGCTGATGTTACGCAACCCTTTCTGACCGGAGGCACTGACTCCATACAGGCCGATGCCGAGACGTACCATATCCATCTGATAATCGGTGAACCGTTCTATTCCGGCCGAGTTCAGGATATGCTTGATCACCTTGTATTCCAACCCGGCTTCCAGTTCTGCTGCCACGCGGGTGAACGTATCCAGTTGCTTTTTTGTGAAATCGTCGAAGATATAGGAGTCGCTGCCTACGAGATGTGAGAATACGGAGCGAGCTACTACGCCGCTCTGTTCTTTCAGGCGACGGCAAACCTCCGGTACATCTTCCGGCTGGAAGCCTAAACGGTGCATTCCCGTGTCGATCTTGATATGGATCGGATAAGAGGTGATGCCCCTGCGTTCCGTCTCTTTTATCATTGCGTCGAGCAGACGGAAACTGTACACTTCCGGCTCCAGCTGGTTTTCAAACAAGACATTGAAGCTGCTGAATTCCGGATTCATGACGATAAGCGGGATCGAGATGCCTTCCTTGCGCAGTTCTTCTCCTTCGTCGGCAACGGCAACAGCCAGGTAGTCGCAACGATGTTCTTGCAGTGTCTTTGCCAGTTCATAGGAACCGGCTCCGTATCCGAAAGCCTTGACCATGCAGACCATTTTAGTTTCTGGCTTCAGCTTTGAGCGGTAATAGTTGAAGTTATGGACAACGGCATCCAGGTTCACTTCCAAGATCGTCTCATGCACTTTCTTTTCCAGCAGCTCGGATATACGTTCGAAATGAAATTGGCGGGAGCCTTTTATCAGGATCAATTCGTCTTTGAACTTTTTGAAAGACGGAGACTTGATGAATTCATCCGTTGTCAGGTAAAATTCTTTTTCGATATCGAAAGCACCTCCGTACTCTTTCAAGTCACGGCCGATACCGATAATGCGATCGATCTTCTTTCTGCGCACCAAGTCCGCAACTTTCTTATAAAGAGACTTCGGTAACGTTCCCGATTGCAGGATGTCTGAAAGGATTAGTGTGCATTTTAAATTCTTCTCTACGCGGCGGCTCTGTTGGAAGTCGAGGGCGATATCCAAAGAATTGATATCCGAATTGTAGGTGTCGTTTATCAATAGGCAGTTGTTGATACCCTGCTTTACGTCCAAGCGCATGGCAACCGGTTCGAGGCGCTTGAATTTTTCGATATCGTTTACGCTTGTCGGTTTCAGATACAACATCACGGCCATACAGTGGATGGCGTTTTCGATAGAAGCGTCGTCCGTAAAAGGAATCGTGTATGTCCGGTCGAAACCTAAAAGCGTGCAGCGGATAATGGTTTCGGAATCCAGTTTCTTGATCGACTCGATATACAAAGGGGCTTCCGAGTCTGTCCGACTCCAAGTGATTGCTTTGTGGGACAGGCAGGCCGACTCGATGCAGTTGGCGATAAAAGCATCGTCGCCGTCATAGATGATTGCTTCGCAGTCGTTGAACAACGTCAGCTTTTCTAGACATTTCTGCGTGGAAGAGATAAAGTTCTCCTGATGCGCTTCCCCTATGTTTGTGATTACGCCGATGGTTGGTGCGATGATCGGTTGAAGGCGTTCCATTTCGTCCGGCTGGGAAATGCCTGCTTCGAAGATGCCTAATGTATTCTTGTCGCTCATCTGCCATACCGACAGCGGAACCCCCAATTGCGAGTTGTAGCTCCGGGGGGAGCGGACGATGTTGAACTCGTTGTGCAATAATTGATAAAGAAACTCTTTTACAATCGTTTTCCCGTTGCTTCCCGTAATGCCGATTACCGGAATATTGAAACGTTTCCGGTGATGGGCCGCTAACTTCTGGAGTGCTTTCAGTGTATCCTTGACGACAAGGAAGTTTGCTTCAGGCATCGATTCGAACTCCGGTAAAAAAGTGCTGACTACGAAGTTGCGTACACGTAATTTATATAATCCTTGTATATAATTATGTCCGTCGTTGGTCTTTGTCTGGAGGGCAAAGAATAGACTTTGTTCGGGGAATGAAAGACGGCGGCTGTCGGTAAGCAATATACTGACAGGTGCGTCATATAATTTTTGGGCGTCAGCTCCAATTATCCCGGCGATTTCTTTAATTGAATATTCCATTCTTTTCTCTATAATTAAGTTTAGAACTTCTTTTTAATCATTTCGACTTCATTTGTCATATCAAAGTAAGGGAATTTCTCGTTAAGTCGTTCCATCTTTAACAAAGTTTGCGAGATGAATCGTTTATAGGCTTCGCTTTCCGGTTGAAACGGCTTGTGGTTAATGGCCTTTTGGATATCCTTCCATTCTTTAAGAATTGACAGCGAATCAGGTGAAAGCATGCTGCCTGTGAACCGTTCCCAGATATATTCGATCGCCGTGGTGGATGGATGCAGCATATCGTCGGCATAGAAACGGTACTCCCTCAATTCGTCCATCATGATTTCGTAAGCTGGGAAATAGGCGGTGTGTTCCGGGAATTCCTTTTGCAGAGCGTCGATGGCAAGCAGGAGGGTAGCTTTGCTGAGCTGGTTACCGTGTGCTCCGTCTTTCCAATGGCGGATCGGACTGACGGTGAAAAGTATCTTCAGCTCTGGATTCTGTTTCCAAAGCGATAGAAGCAGACTTTTCCATTCCGCTACGATTTCTCCTACGGTAAGTAACTGTCGGTCGAACATCTTTTCTGGCAGCCTATGGCAATTGGATACGACCTTTCCCGAACTTTTCAGCTTGTAGACCCATGCCGTGCCGAAAGTAAGGATCATCCGTTGGGCTTTCAGTATCGTGTCAGCGGAACTGAACAGTCGCCTATTGATGTTGGCTAAGCATTCCGTTTCCGAAGGTGAGGAAAAACGGCTGTGATGGCTGAAGCTATGATAAATCCCTTCATGCTGAAAAAGATCATCTCCTGTGAACTGTTCCGGCTGAAGTAACATGCGAATCGCTTCGGCTATGGACGAAGGATTATAAAGCGTACCGAATGGGTTCAAATCGGTCTTGAACTTGTTTTCCTCCAATTTTTTTCCTATGTTCTCGGCAAAGCAGGAACCAAGCAGAACCGTTTGCACCGTATAGGAAAATGTAAATGGGGTTTTGGGGATTGTGATGTGGGTGTAAAATTCCATATTGTATTTAATTGCCATATATTTATTCGTTTTTCAATCACTTCCTTTACAAGTTTATGCAACTTTTTTCAAATAGGTAAATTTTATCTCCTTTTCGAGTTGGATATTTATCTGTGAGCATAAGCTGTCATTGTTTCGGACTTCGACACTTTTGGTTTAAACACATATAATCGCAAATTTGGCTTTTTACAGGTGGAAAGAAATAAAAAATGACAATTGACAACAAAAAGGCAGGCCTTTGATTGTCAATTGTCATTTTTTTGATCATTATGAGATGCCTGATTAATTGGCGATTATCAGTTAATTAAACTCTTTCCCATATTTCATCTGTGCATCGGCAACGAATTGTTTGATGCGTTGTTCGTCCTCTTTCTTGCAGATCAGGAGAACATTGCCGGACTCGGCCACGATGCAATCATTGATGCCCTGTATGACGGTGAGGCGTTTCGGATTGTCGAGGGCAACGATATTGCCGTTGCTTTCGTACATTATCGCTTCACTTTTTAGGAGCGCATTGTTTTGTTCGTCTTTCTTCGCCAGGTCAAACAGCGATCCCCATGTCCCGAGGTCGGCCCAGCCGAAGTCAACACAGAGCATATATACGTTGTCCGCTTTTTCCATGATCCCGTAGTCGATGGAGATATTCAGGCAGTAAGGGAAGTTCTCGGCGATGAAATCTCGTTCTTCCGCTGTGTTGAATTTTTCTTTGCCCAAATCGAAACGGAGGGAGATATCGGGGAGAAATTTGGAGAATGCTTCTAAAATGGTGTTGACGTTCCAGACGAAAAGACCGGAATTCCAGAAAAACTCGCCGCTCTCCATGAATACTTTTGCCAGTTCCAAATCCGGCTTTTCAGTAAAAGTTTTCACTTTCGTGAATTCGTCCAGCATGATATCGCTGCTTTGGATATATCCGTAGCCTGTTTCAGGACGGCTCGGTTTAATGCCTAACGTAACTAGTGCATTGTTGTCTTTTACGAAGTCGAGGCTTTTCTGCACATCTTTCAGGAAAATGTCCTCTTTCAGAATCAGATGATCGGAAGGTGCGACAACAATATTTGCATTCGGGTTGCAAGCTTTGATATGATATGCCGCATAAGCGATGCAAGGAGCTGTATTACGACGTGCCGGTTCCAATAATATCTGCGATTTTCCCAACTCTGGCAGTTGCTCTTTTACAAGTGAAGCGTATTGCTCATTTGTTACAATATAGATATTTTCGATCGGAATAATCTTGGAGAAACGATCGAATGTCATCTGTAGTAGCGACCGGCCTGTACCGAAAAAGTCAAGAAACTGTTTAGGGTAACTTTCTCTGCTGAAAGGCCAGAAACGGCTTCCGATCCCACCGCCCATGATAACGCAATAATTATCTTTCATGATGATCCAGGTTGTTTTTTTAGTTATACTCTTACAAAGTTAACGAAATATTCCGGGATTTCGTTTATCCATAAATCCTAAGAAGATATAAAATGAAAAAAAAGAGGAAAATGTTTGCAGGTTTAAAAATAATGTCTACCTTTGCAACGCAAATGAGAAACAAACTTACTCAAAGCAAATGCCCAGATGGCGGAATTGGTAGACGCGTTGGTCTCAAACACCAATGGATTCACTTCCATCCCGGTTCGATCCCGGGTCTGGGTACTAATAAACCCTGATAATCGACTGATTATCAGGGTTTTTTCTTTCTATAAGGCGTACTAAATGTGTACTGAGCGACAAAAACAAGAATAGAGTGTACTTTTGTGGTTTTCATTCTTTCATCTTTATGATTTCTTAACTCTTATGCGTTCTTTTCTGTCTTATTCTTGCTAATGTTTTCTCGGAAAATGCGATTTCCACCTTATATTTGTATCTGAGAACAAATTTATAAAGGTACAGTTATGGAAAATCATATAGAAACCAATTTCAGAGCGATACAGAGGATATTAGATAGTTGCGTAGCGCATGACTATAAAACTAAAGTTGATGCACTATTTTTAAAGCGTGAATATCTGACAAAGGCTCAGATAAAGGATTATTTGCGGCAGGAAATTTTCCGTGTTACCGAAAATATAGTAGCCATTCAGCAAAAATACCGTGTCGTGCGTGACATTGTACAGGATATGGATATTCCCGATTTTTTGTGGGAAAGCGGTTATTTTGAGGACTTGACTTCTGATGAGAGGAAAAAGTACATCGCTTTCCGTTGTTCTGATTTTGATATGGACGCATATTTGCATGAACCGTCTTGCTATGATGAACGGCTTCCCTATTTTTCCATCATCGTTAGCCTTGTGGTACTTTCCAAGTATTTGTACTTTCTGCAAGAGCAGGAGAGCAAATACTATACAGATTCTGTTGCCACTAAAGAACAAGTCTTGCCAAAAGAAAAAGATGAAAGTGTAGAAACCACTCCAGCCAAGATTGTGGGCAAAAGCAATCCTTTCAAATCCACTTTGAAAGCCAATGAAATCAAACTTCTGACTGAATGTGTGAACGAAACGAATATGTTTACTACTACTGTCAGCACCAAAATACTTACCGATTTTTTCAACTGTAAGTTGGACGGTGTATTGAAAGTTAATAATACCCGTCTGTTGGCTTACCTAATGATGCAACTCAGCTGTTATAACTACATCATTTATGAGTGGCAGTCAGTTATAGCAAACAACAAGTTGATATTGAAGAAGATAAAAGGAGAACCGCTTACACGCACTGACTTGTCGAGTGCGACAGACCAGGCGAAGAACATCTATCCGAAAGGATATGAAATTATAGACAAGTACATCAAACAACTGAAAAAAGGTTGAGCATAGATTGAACGCTCAAACAAAGGTCAATTAGACTTCATTTTCAACCTCTTAACTTTGCCCCCGTTAACACAAAAGACGAGGGTGCGCACCTTCATATTGTTTCACCTAAAATCCCAAACGATATGGAAAAAGACTTGGAGTTAAGAGTTTCCGAACTCGAAAAGATGTTGTTCCTTTC
>ULUD01003143.1_pt1 | contig 11647 bp, 8 predicted proteins | sample 1958191 | NCBI WGS metagenome assembly ULUD01 (sample SAMEA4835751, study PRJEB28245) | human gut metagenome | biome: gut microbiome; material: fecal sample | place: Denmark | collected 2008 | reverse complement strand
CTTGGCATGGAAAAAGAGAATGGATCTTATGGCATGCCGGCGGATCAAAATCCGGAGTGGAATAAGAACGATGATGATATGTTTGTGAAAAGCGAAGAGGTGCCAAAAGAAAAGAAAGGTGGATGGAGTGCAGCAGCAATCGTATTGGTGGTTCTTACATCACCGTTCTGGCTGACATTGCTTTTAGTCGTGGCATCACTTCTTCTTGCGGTTGTTGCGATATTGTTTGGCATTGCGGTTGCAGTGGTTGCAGTGATGGCATCACTTGTGTTTGCAGGTTTCCTTTTGATTGGTTTTGGATGCAGCACTTTATTTACCGGTGGAGTGGCTGTCGGACTTGGACTGACCGGAGCAGGACTTTTGGTATTGGGACTTGGAATCCTTGCAGTACTTCTGGTCGTGTGGGTGTCTGGCGTATTCCTTCCATGGGCAGTCAGGGGAATCATCGGTTTGTGTAAAAAACCGTTTGAAAAGAAGAAAGAAAGTGGGGTGGCAGCATGAAAAAATTCACAAAAATTATGTTAATCATTGCAGTGTCATTGCTTGGTGCAGGACTGATCTTCTGCGGTGTCAGTACTGCGATGGGGGCTTCTGTATGGCGTATGGCAAAGAATGGAGAACTCCGGTATGGAAACTGGCATATTGGTCCGGTGGGACTTTATTATAGCAGTGCTGATGGAGATGACGAAGAAGAAGATGATATGGATGATTTTGATGAAGATGACGATGATAGCGATGACGATGATAGTGATGACGATGATGCGATAACAGATATCAGTGATATGGAGTTTTCTACTGAGGTACCTGCAGGTGGAGCAGACAGCAGCTTTGATGTATCTTCCATTCGAAATATCAAATTGGATATTGATGCAGCGGAAATTACAGTCAAAGAACCGGATGACAGTACGAAGATCCGCGCTGTATTAAAACACGGTAAGGAGAAATATTATTCCTGCAGATTAGATGGTGATACATTAAAAATTAAATACGATGCAAAAAAACACTATTATAAAAGATCGCCGCAGATCATTCTGTATCTGCCCAAGGGAAGTTCTTTTGATGAGCTGAATTTTGATATCGGTGCTGCAGACATGAGCTGGAAAGATTTTGACAGCACTTGTAACAGACTGATCGTGGATGTCGGTGCTGGTAATTTTGAAGCAGAGCAGTTTCAGGTATACGGAAAGATGGATGTATCCGTAGGCGTTGGAAATGTGGAGATTACAGACGGTGTAGTTTATGGTGATGTTGCGTTAGACTGTGGGGTTGGCAATTTTTCCATGGAGGGAAGTGTTGAGGGGAACCTGAAAGCAGACTGCGGCATGGGAAGCATGACACTCGATTTAAACGGCGAGGAAAAGGAGTATAACTACAAACTTTCTTGCGGACTTGGTTCGATTGATGTGGATGGTGAAACTTACTCAAACATCAGCGGAGATAAAGAAGTCAAAAATGAAGGGGCAGAGAAAAATATGGAACTTGACTGTGGCATGGGAAGTATTGAAGTGGATTTTGAGTAGACTAAGATCCTGTGTCAGTTGACAATTAAGGTGCAAATCATTATGATAAAAATGACGTCGGCGTACAATCGTTGTACATCGGCGTCATTTTTGTAGTGTTTCTCAGACCAAAGAAAAACAAAACAATGCAAAAATGGGGGATCTATGAATAAAACAATCAGAATCGTACTTTATGTACTTTCCATACTGACTGTGGCGGGCGTGATCGCAGCGGCAATTTTAACCGGCGGCCAGGCAAAACCGGCGTCTGCGCCGGGGGCGACGGCAAAAGAGGAGCAGGCGGAGATGTCTGACGCGGAAGCCACTCTGGATGGGGAAACCACAGCGGATGGAAGTGGAATATCGACGGATGGTGCAGAAACGGCAGGTGAAGACGGAAGCATATCAGAGAATGCAGCCACAGCAGGTGAAAATGGAAGCATATCAGATGATGCAGCCACAGCAGCTGGAACTGGGAGTGCATCAGATGAAACAGCAAACAAGGATAATCAAAAAGACTCCGGCGATACAACCATCATCCTGACAGGTGATGTTCTTTTTGCAAATGCTTTCAAGGCAGCCTATGATGCCGGCGGGATCGAGCGTGTCGTCTCACCGGAACTGTTAGAACAGTTAAAGGCAGCCGATATCCTGATGGTAAACAATGAGTTTCCATTCAGTGACCGCGGGGAACCGATGGCAGATAAGCAGTTCACATTCCGGTGCAGTCCTTCCTATGTAAGGGCGTTAAATGAAATGGGTGTGGATATTGTATCACTTGCAAACAATCACACCTTAGATTATGGAAGAGCGGCGCTGTCAGACACTTTCAGTGCATTAGACGGAGCAGGAATCCTGTACGGTGGTGCCGGAGATTCGGTGGAGCGTGCAAAAGAGGTGCAGATTATGGAAGTAAATGGAAAAAAATATGGATTTATCGCTGTATCGCGCGTGGTACCGTCTGCTGATTGGAAGATCGAGAGTGCTGCGCCGGGAATGTTTACCTGTTATGACTCCACGGCATTGATCGAAGTGATCAAAGAAGCAAAACAGACCTGTGATTTTGTAACGGTATTTCCACACTGGGGGACAGAGTACAGCGAACAGCCGAATGCCGTGCAGCGTGAACTTGCAAAACAGTGCATGGATGCAGGTGCAGATCTGGTTGTCGGAGCACATACCCACTGTCTGGAAGGAATCGAATATATTGACGGAAAACCTGTTTTTTACAGCCTTGGAAATTTTATTTTTGGACAGAATATTGACAGATCCGCAGCTGTGAAAGTTACAGTGACAGAAGATGGAACAGTTTCTTATGCGCTGATTCCGGTCTATGCATCGGACGGGCAGACAAAACAGATGGATGCGAATGCCGCACCGGGGTTGTTTTCTTATATGGAGAGTATCTCGGACAATGCATCAGTAGATGAAGCGGGAAATATCAGTGAAAAGTAGTATAGGAGGAATAGTATGAAAAACAAAATTTTGGGATTGCCAAAGGCAGCTGTGATTGTCATTGGCATTGTGATTACGGCACTGTTTCTGGTGCTGATGAATCTGGTTGGAGGAGTAGTGGCACATCTGACATCCATTGCAGACAGTTACACGTTACAGCTGATCGCCGAGATCGGTGTAGCAATCTATGCAATCGGTATGCTGTTTCTTATGGGATATCAGCAGTCGCTTAAGAAAACCGGTGTGGGATTTTTAAGAGGATTTTATATCGGTGGTTTTATGGTTGGCTACTGCGTGTATGTGGCAGTTGCACAGTTATTTTTGCAGAGTGTTTCCGGTTCGGACGGAGTGCGCTCTGCCGGTGGGATCATGATTTACATACTGACCATGTTTTTGGTCGGCATGAACGAGGAAGTGATCATGCGTGGAATCGTGTTAAACCTTTTTGCGGACCGTTTTTCAAACACAAGACGGGGAGTGCTTGCAGCCATTATTTTATCCAGCGTGATCTTTGGTGCGGCACATATCCCGAATGTACTTTCCGGTGTGCCATTATCCAGCGCATTGATCCAGGCACTGCAGGCAACATTGCTCGGTGTGCTGTTTGCAGCAATCTATCTGCGCAGCGGAAATTTATGGATTTGTATCATTATTCATGCACTTGTTGATTTTGGCGGATTAATGGCGAGTGGCATCTTTGGAAATGGTGATATGACGGACATGATCGGCAGCCTTTCTGTGTTAAATCTTGTGGTGACAGTTCCGCTGTTTTTGGTTCCATGTATCGTATTACTGCGGAGAAGCAAGTTAGACGAGATTGTGGAAATGAGAGAAGGTGAGATTATCATCCCGTCAGAGCGTGAGGGAGAAAATATTGCGACGGTATCATTAGTTCTTGGAATCCTTGGCATTGTGACAGGGTTTGTGGGATATGGAGCAGGATTTGGTCTGGTCGGTCTGCTTGGTGCAATCTGTTCGAAAAAAATAAAACCACAGCAGAACGGTACGGCAACCGCTGCATTGGTCACTTCAATCATCGGACTGGTGATCGCTGCACTGATGATTACTGCAATCATGTTTCTCATGCCGGTTTTAGGTGATACCAGTACACTTGAATCCATTATGAATCAGTGATTCTGTCTGGGTGAGGAATGCTGCCTGCGGTACTGATGCGGGGAAACACCATATTTTTCTTTAAATGACCGGATCAGGTGACTGCAGTCGGCGTATCCCGTCTCCTGACTGATATAATTTAAGTCAAAATTTGTAAAAAGAAGCATATCTTCTACTTTGCACAGCCGGATAAATTCAATATATTTTTTACAGGACTGCCCGTAGATTTCACGGAAATTTTTGGCAAAATGTGAATAACTCATATGACAGAGTGTAGCAATATCTTCTACACGGATGTTTTCGCAGGCGTGACGGTCAATGTATTCTGTGATGGTATAGATTGTATTTTCTTTTGTGAGTGAAGAAAAATAACAGTCAGTATCGAACCCGTCATCGCGCCAGATGCGAAGCAGCCAGGTCAGAAGTTCTTTGACCTTTGACTGCAGGATCATCTGATACCCATACTGCATATTTTGCATTTCGCGGACACAGTCGTCAAATAAAGACTGTACCGGAAGAGAGTGGAGTATCTCCTCCGGGAAATAAATATCAGCCTGCTCGTTATTTATGGCATTGTTAAACAGTGCACTGTAATTCCAGCTTCCACCGGTAAGTGAAGCGGAAGAATCCAGCTGGCTTAGGTCAAATTTTAAAACATAATACTGCAGAGGGGCATCGGACACTGCATGGACAGAATGAACGACGGAGGGGAGAAAGACGATCAGGTCACCTTCGTTTACAATATAACTTTGTTCATTCTGATACATCAGGGCGGTGCCCCTTGTCACATACAGGATTTCCATAAAATAATGCCAGTGTGGCTGCACGGGCAGCCATTCTTTCTTCATATCTAAAAAGAAACATTCGTAAGGTTTGTTCAGTTTGTCGGTATATTCAAATAAAGATTTCATATGCGGCTCCATAAAAATAGATTTATGCAATTTTTAACTTGAAAAATTATAGCAGATATATATGACGAATGCTATATTAATGGCAGAATCAGTAAAATAAATGTTATATTTTTAAGAGTGCATTGAGAAAAGGGAGGAAAAAAATATGGAATATATCTGTGGGGTGACTTTTGCACCGTTTGCGTGTGCCGGGGCTTTTTTTAAACCGGGGGCAAAGGAGAGCCTTGCTATGATGAAGGAGAGAACCGGCGCAAATTTCGTGATATTTGTGCCTGGAGGGTTACAGGAGACACCGCAGTCGGAGGAGATCTGCTTCACATCAAAGGCGACGATGGAAGATGACGAGCTGATCGCTATGATTGAATATGCAAAGGAAATAGGGCTTCGTGTGGCATTAAAACCGACCGTAAACTGTAAAAACGGGACCTGGCGGGCGCATATTAATTTTTTTGATGAAGATGTTCCATGCGAACCAAAATGGGGGAACTGGTTTACATCTTATACGGCATTTCAGCTTCATTATGCAAAGATCGCAGAGCAGTATGGCTGTGAAATGTTTATTGCCGGCTGCGAGATGGTGATGAGTGAGCATCGTGAAACGGAATGGCGCAGACTGCTTTCGGATATCAGGCAGGTTTATCACGGACTTCTTTCTTATAATACGGATAAGTATCAGGAGCACCGTGTGAAATGGTGGGATGCTGTGGATGTGATATCATCAAGCGGTTATTATCCTTATGGTGACTGGGAAAATCAGCTGGATCGTATTGAAACCGTGGTAAACAGATTTCAAAAACCGTTTTTCTTTGCGGAAACAGGATGTATGTCGGTAAAAGGTTCCAAAGAGGTGCCAAATGACTGGTGTGTAAGAGGTGATGCGGATCCAAAGGGTCAGGCAGAATGGTACGAAGATATGTTTACGGCGTGCAGTAAAAGAGACTGGGTAGGAGGTATGGCGCTCTGGTCCTGGGATGCAAAGCTTTATCAGGAGCGGAGCGCAAAGACCCGTATGGACTATGAAATTTATGCAAAGCCCGCAGAAAAAGTCGTAAAAAAATATTATGATATTTTTAATAAATGATGTTGAGGTCAAAAGCTGATTTTTAAATAAAAATAGTCAAAAGGTTAAAATTAGTTTACAATAACTTAAAAAAAGGTTATAATCCAAAATATAATAAAAAATGAATCGCAGAAAAGTAAAGGAGAAGAAGAATGAGCAATTACATGGAAACATACAAACAGTGGTGCACAGATCCATATTTTGATGCAGATACAAAGGCTGAGTTAAAGAAGATCGAGGGGGATCAGGCAGAGATCGAGGATCGTTTTTACAGACAGTTAGAATTTGGTACCGGTGGTTTAAGAGGCGTGATCGGAGCCGGAACCAACCGTATGAATATTTATACTGTGCGTCAGGCAACACAGGGACTTGCAAATTATATCATCTCCCAGAACGGACAGGAGAAAGGTGTTGCGATCGCACATGATTCAAGAATCATGTCCACAGAATTTACAGAGGAAGCAGCGCTTTGCTTAAATGCAAACGGCATTAAGGCATATGTATTTGACAGCCTTCGTCCGACACCGGAGTTATCTTTTGCAGTCCGCGAGTTAGGATGTATTTCCGGTATTGTAATTACAGCAAGCCATAACCCGAGAGAATACAACGGATACAAAGTATACTGGGAAGATGGTGCACAGATCACACCGCCTCACGACAAAAATATTTTAGCGGAAGTTGCAAAAGTAACTTCCTTCGATCAGGTAAAGACCATGGCAAAAGAAGAGGCAGTTGCAGCAGGCCTTTACAATGTGATCGGTAAAGAGATCGATGACCGTTATATGGAAGAACTGAAAAAACAGTCCATTCATCCGGAGATCATCAAAGAGATGGCAAAAGATATCAAGATCGTATACACACCGCTTCACGGAACTGGAAATCTTCCGGTGCGCCGCGTGTTAAAAGAGCTTGGTTTTGAGCATGTATATGTAGTGCCGGAGCAGGAAAAACCGGATGGCAACTTCCCGACTGTTGCATACCCGAACCCGGAGTCACCGAAAGCGTTTGAACTTGCATTAAAACTTGCAAAAGAAGTGGATGCTGATATCGTTCTTGCAACAGATCCGGATGCAGACCGTCTCGGTGTTTACTGTAAAGATACAAAGAGCGGCGAATATGTGACATTTACAGGAAATATGTCAGGTATGCTGATCGCAGAATATATTTTAAGAGAAAAAACAGCAATGGGAACTATGCCAAAAAATCCTGCACTGGTTGAGACGATCGTTACCACCGATATGGCAAAAGCAATCGCAAAATCTTACGGTGTAAAACTGATCGAAGTTTTAACAGGATTCAAATATATCGGAGAGCAGATCAAATTCTTCGAGCAGCAGAATACCTATAATTATGTGTTTGGCTTAGAGGAAAGCTACGGATGTCTTGCCGGTACTTATGCAAGGGATAAAGATGCCTGCGTTGCAGTCATGATGTTATGTGAAGTAGCATCCTGGTGCAAAAAGAACAACATGACACTGTGGGATGAAATGCTTGCAATGTATGAAAAATACGGTTACTACAGAGAAGGACTTGAGACAAAGACATTAAAAGGAATCGATGGAGCAGCGCAGATTCAGGAACTGATGAGCAATTCCAGAAAGAATCCTCCGAAAAGACTTGGTGGTTTTGATGTGCTTGCAGTCCGTGACTATAAAGAGGATACAAGAAAAGATACTGTAACCGGAGAGGTGACAAAGACTGGTCTGCCGGAGTCAAACGTACTTTATTATGAACTTTCCGATAATGCATGGTGCTGTATGCGTCCGTCCGGAACAGAGCCGAAGATCAAATATTACTTTGGTGTCAAGGGAAGTTCTTTAGAGGATGCAGAAAAGAAACTTGCCGGACTAAAAGAAGATTTGCTGAAATAACAGGAGGAACAGAGGCGTGGCAATTACATACTTTGAGAAAGAACGTATTTTCAAACTGGATACGCCAGGCTCCAGTTATGTGATCGGGATCGTGGACAAAGAAAATTTTGTCGGTCATGTATATTATGGTAAGAAATTAAGAGATGCAAACATTGCATATCTGCTCCGCACGGGAGAGGGACCGTTTGTGCCTTCTGAAAATAACAGAGAGAGAGTATCATTCTATGATACGTTTCCGATGGAATATGCAGGAAACGGACTCGGAGATTACAGAAGAAGCAGTATTTCTGTGAGAACAGAGGGAGGCCATACGGCAGTATCACTGTTTTATGTGTCACATAAAATTTATGCAGGAAAACCGGGACTTGCCGGACTTCCTGCAACGTTCGGCGATGAAGATTCCTGTGAGACATTAGAACTTCTATGCGAGGATCCGGTACTTGGGTTAAAGGTAACTTTGCTTTACACGGCATTTTCTGATGTGGATGTCATCACAAGAAGCGTGCGGATCGAAAATGACGGCGAGATGTTATATCTGACAAAGGCACTGTCCTTCTCCATGGATATGGATAACCGTGATTTTACACTGCTTACGATGCACGGTTCCTGGGCGAGAGAGCGTATGTTAGAACACCGCAAAGTAAAAAAAGGATTTATGGGTGTGGAATCCGTAAGAGGTGAGTCCTCCCATCAGGAGCATCCGTTTATGGCACTTGCGGCAGGAAATGCCGACCAGTCACAGGGCGAAGTGTATGGCATGCATTTTGTATACTCCGGCAACTTTATTGGACAGGTCGAGTTGGGACAGTTTGATACCGTCCGTGTCGGCATGGGAATCCATCCGGAGAACTTCTGCTGGAAGTTAGAAAAAGGTGAGAGTTTCCAGACACCGGAAGTTGTGCTGGTTTACAGTGACACCGGATATGACGGCATGACGCACCAGTTCCATGAACTTTACCGGAACCACCTGATCCGCAGCGAATATAAGGATAAGAAACGTCCGATTCTGATCAACAACTGGGAAGCAACTTATTTTGATTTCAATACAGAAAAATTACTTTCCATTGCAAAAAAAGCATCGGAACTTGGCATTGAAATGCTGGTTATGGATGATGGCTGGTTTGGACACCGCAATGATGATTCATCAAGTCTGGGTGACTGGTATGTCAACGAAGAAAAATTAAACGGTGGTTTAAAACATCTGGTAGATGAGGTAAATAAGCTTGGATTAAAATTCGGTATCTGGTTTGAGCCGGAAATGATCTCACCGGATTCAAAACTTTACGAGGCACATCCGGACTGGGCAATTCAGATTCCGGGAAGAGAGGGATCTCTCTGCAGAAATCAGTATGTACTTGATCTTACCAGAAAAGAAGTGCGCGATTATGCATATGAGAGCGTGGCGTCGATCTTACGCAGTGCAAATATTGAGTATGTCAAATGGGATATGAACCGTCAGCTTTCTGACATCGGAAGCTATGGACTTCCTGCAGACCGACAGGGTGAACTTTATCACCGTTATGTGCTGGCAGTGTATGAGATGCAGGAGCGTCTGGTAACAGAGTTCCCACATCTTTTACTGGAAAACTGTTCCGGCGGTGGGGCACGTTTTGATCCGGGTATGCTTTATTACAGTCCACAGATCTGGTGCTCGGATGATACGGATGCGGTGGAGCGGTTAAAGATTCAGGAAAGTACGGCGATGATCTATCCGTTATCGACGATGGGAGCGCACGTTTCAGACTGTCCGAATCATACGGTGGGACGTGTTACACCGTTTGAGACAAGAGGTCATGTAGCGCTTGCAGGAACTTTCGGTTATGAGCTGGATATCACAAAGATTCCGGAAGAAGACAGACAGATGATCCCGAAACAGGTTGCCATGTATCATAAATACAATGATCTGGTAAGAAGCGGCGATTATTACAGGATCGCCTCCTATCAGGAAAATCATTATTTTGACTGTTACGAGGTGGTTTCAAAAGATAAATCAGAAGCACTGGTTACATTTGTGCAGGTGATCAACCGTCCGAATTATAAGAGCAGAAGAATCACATTAAAAGGACTCGATCCGCAGAAGAATTACTGTCTGGAAGGCGAAGATACTGTATATGCGGGAGATACATTAATGTATGCAGGTATTCTGATCCAGAATCCATGGGGTGATTTCCAGTCAAAACTGTTACATTTTGTGGAAAAGAAATAAGATTAAATCGAAAAAGTAAAAAGTAGTAAGAAGGGGACGGTTATGGCAAAAGCAGTAAAGCTGGCAGACATTGCAGAGCAGCTTGGTGTCAGTACGGTCACGGTCTCAAAAGCACTTTCCGGACAAAAAGGTGTCAGCGAGGCTATGCGGGAAAAAATCAAACAATTGGCAGATGAACTTGGATACAAGCAGCCATCTGCCGTAAAAAAAGAAAAGTCAGTAAAAAGTTATAATATCGGGGTGCTGGTATCGGAAAAATACTTAGGAGAGTATGCATCCTTTTACTGGAGAATGTACCAGAGTGTTGCAACAAGGGCCGTTCAGAAAGAATGTTTCACGATGCTTGAGGTTGTTTCATTAGAAGATGAAGCCGAGGCGAATCTGCCTAAAATCGTGCTGGAACGTAAAGTAGATGGTCTGATTCTGATCGGACGGCTGAGGACAGAATATTTAGGTGCATTAAGACAGAATACACAGATTCCGATCGTGTATCTTGATTTTTATGATGAACACCAGATGAGTGATGCGGTGATCTCTAACAGTTACTATGGTACTTACATGCTGACGAATTATCTGATCGAGCATGGTCATGAAAAAATTGCGTATGTCGGAACTCTGTTGTTTACAGCAAGTATCACAGACCGTTATTTCGGTTACCGGAAATCCATGTTAGAACATGGTATTGAAGTGCCACAGGAGTGGATCATATCGGATCGTGATATGGAATGTGGTGTGGTAGAGGTTGATATTCATCCGGATCAGATGAAAGATATGCCGACGGCATTTGTGTGCAACTCCGATCTCACGGCAAGCATGGTCATCAATCAGTTAGAAGAGCAGGGGTATCGCGTTCCGGAAGATTTTTCAGTGGTTGGATTTGATAACTATCTTTTTCCGGGACTGTGTGATGTCGAGATCACAACTTATGAGGTGGATATCCGTGAAATGGCAAATAAAGCAATACATGTGCTGTTAAAGAAAGTCAGCGGGGAACGTTATAAACAGGGAATTACCATTGTTGAGGGAAGGCTGGTGGAAAAAGCCAGCGTGCAGCAGGTTGTAAAATAAGAGAAAGCGGTAAGTTGTGAAAGGCTTGCCGCTTTCTCTTTTTTTCGTTTCATGGATTTCACACCAAATTTTGGCTTGTGGTTGACATGCTTCGCCCGTCCAAATGGTGTGTCGTAGGTCTGTGAATGGCATTTTGCGCAAAGCCGGAGTTAATTTTGGTTCCGTTGTACGAAAATAAGAAAAGTCTAGGTATGCCTGGTTTAGATTTTCTCGGAGTGACGTGACCGGCAACAACGAGTCATCCATGACTCGATGCTGCCTTGTTCTGCCATCCGTGGCAGAACATCACTATGTGTAGACAGGCACACCAAGATTTTCTAATTTTCTTCCAAAGTCACAAAATTAGCTCTGGCTTTGCGCAAGATGCCAGCCTTCAGGTTATGAACACCATTTGGGCGGGCGGTTCATCTCAGAATTGGGGGTGCGGGTGTGAATTTTTGATATTCGCACGAATGGAAATATGC
>ULUD01047354.1_pt1 | contig 11727 bp, 8 predicted proteins | sample 1958191 | NCBI WGS metagenome assembly ULUD01 (sample SAMEA4835751, study PRJEB28245) | human gut metagenome | biome: gut microbiome; material: fecal sample | place: Denmark | collected 2008 | reverse complement strand
GTGTACGACAAGGGCTACATCTTAGTCGCGATGGAGGACGTCTGGAGCGAGGTGACGGACGAGTCCGGCACGCATATGGTGCGAAACACCCTGATGCTGCCAGAGGGCAAAAAGCCGCTCGTCATCAGCTTTGACGACGTGAACTACTACCCCTACATGCTCGACGAGGGCTTCACGAGCAAGCTCGTCGTCGGCGAGGACGGCGAGATCTGGGCGCAGTGCACCGATCCGTACACAAATGAGACCTTTTTGACCAAGGAACTCGACGCGACGCCCATTCTCGACCAGTTTGTCTACGAGCACCCCGACTTTTCACTCAACGGCGCGAAGGCCATCTTCTCACTGACGGGCTATCAGGGGATACTCGGCTACCGCACGCAGGATGACCGTGACATCGCGGCAGATTCGCCCGACCGCCCCGCGTTCGATGCCTACCGCGCGAGCGAGATCGAGGCCGTCAAGCCCGTCATCGAGCGGCTCAAGGAAACGGGTTGGACGTTCGGCAGCCACACCTGGGGCCACATCCGCCTCGACACCAAGCCGCTCCAGACCGTCATCAACGACACCGAGCGCTGGGCGGACGAGGTCGGCTCGCTCGTCGGTCCGACGCAGATTCTGTTCTACCCCCACGGCGGCCGTCCCGACGGTGACGACTGGCACCAGACCGGCGAGCGCTTCCAGTACCTGCAAAGCCAGGGCTTCCGCATCTTCGCGAGCGTCGGCACGAGTTCGTTCAGCTATGTGAAGCCCGACATTTCCGCCGTCATCTGCGACCGTCTGCATCCGGACGGCACCACGCTGCGCCACTCGCGCAGCCGCTATCTGCAATTCTATAACGCCGAGGACATCATGGATACGCAAGTCCGTCCCGATCTTGGCGTAGACTGGTGAGGAGGCGTTATTATGGCAACGTTAGAAGAACTCAAGGCGAAGGCCGTCGCCATGCTGGACATGGCGTATGTGCCGTATTCCCACTTCCCCGTGGGCGCGGCGCTCGAATGTGAGGACGGCGCGGTCTTCACCGGCTGCAACATCGAAAATTCGAGCTACGGCCTGACGAACTGCGCCGAGCGCACCGCGGCGTTTAAGGCCGTGAGCGAGGGGCACCGGCGCTTCAAGCGCATCGTCATCGCTGGGCGCAGCGACGACTACTGCTACCCCTGCGGTGCGTGCCGTCAGGTGCTCTACGAGTTCGGGCCCGACATGGAGGTCGTGTGCCTGAACAAGGACAACGAGGAAAAGCACCTGCACATCAAAGAGCTGCTCCCCTACGGCTTCGACCAGACGTGGCTTGCAATCGACGAGAAATAACGAAAAAAAGAGAGCGGCGCTGCCGCTCTCTTTTTTCTTCGTTTCAGTTGCTTCCAGAGGAAGAGGCTCCAATCGTCACCTCGCCGCTCATCGTTTCGATTGTAAGCTCGCTCACCGCGCCGCCCTCGAGCGCGGGCACGGTGTAGTACGCTTCGTGGTCGCCGCAGGCGATGAGCGCTCCTTCGCGCTCGGTGAGCGCGGAGCGGAACGCGCCGCTTTTCGTTTCATAGTCGAGAGTAAAGCCGTCCTGCGCGGGAAGGGTCAGATAGATGCTGCCGCTCTCCGTTTCGGCATCAAGGCGCAGCGCACGCTCGGTAGCCAAAATCAGGTTGCCGCTAACGCTTTCGAAGTCCAGCGCGCCGAGCGCGCCGGCGATATCCACCTTGCCGCTCGCGGTTTCGATCTCGGCGCTCTCCGCATCGCCCGCCAGCTCGATCGCGCCGGAGAGCGTCGAAATATCGACCCTTGCCCACGTGCCGTCCACCACACCGGCATTGCCGCTCGTGGTCTCGATCTCCACCTCCGGGCAGTTCGCGCACATCACGCGCGCATCGCCGCTGAGCGTCGAAAGCTCGATCTTCTGCGCATCGGCGCTCACGTAGGCGTAGGCGTCCGTTGTTTCGACTTTTATCTCCTCAAAGTGACCGGCGCTGACCAGTTCCCTCGGAAGTCCCACGTCGAGGTGCTTTTCCCCGTCGTAGCTGCCGCGGTAAGCGTCGCCGAGGAAGCGGATGCGCAGCGTGTCGCCGTCGATCGCGCAGACCATCTTCTCGCTCTCGGCGAGCGGCGCGGCGGATTCCTCCTTCACGCTGATCTGCGCGCTCTGCTCGGCGGTATAGATGTTCACGCTGCCGCTGCGCCACGAGATGTCGATCTTGCGGATGTCTTCGCTCTCGCCGATGCTGAGCACCGCGCCCGGGTGGAGCTCTTCGCTCCCCTCCGCCTGCGTGCAGAAGGTGTAGGTCGCACTGCTGCCGTCCCAGAGCGCGTCGACGGCGAAAATGCCGTCGCTTTGCGGCAGTTCTGCGCGGAATGTGCCGTTATCCTGCCGCTGGGCGGTCACGGTCTCGGACGGCATGCCGGTGCTGCCCCAGGCATCGGACGGCCAGCAGCGGAGACTGACGGAATCGGGCGAATTATCGCCGAAATCGAGCGTTACGGTGTAGAGATAGGCGGCTGATACTGCAAAGGGCATTTCCAGTACAGGCGTGATGTCACGGGAGGTTTCGTCCAGCGGGTGCGCGCCGCAGGCAATGACGGTCATGCTCTGTAGGCCCTGGGTGTAGGTCCAGTCGTAGCTGCTGCTTTTGAGGGTGACGCTGCAAGCGTTTGCACTTGTCACCGTCAGTGTCGGCGGGGTTTGGCGCGCGGCCTCGTCTGCGCTTTTTTCGCCGCAGGCGGTCAGGGAGAGCAGGAGCGCGAGCGGGAGCAGAAGGGAAAGGAGCTTCTTCATCGTTCGTTCCTCATTTCTTTCGGATACTTCTATAGACGTATGATAGCCGAAAAAGTTCCCGCGCACAACGGCGATCGTTGCACAAAACGCGGCAATTTGTGGTATCGTGAATTCTAATACCGAGAGGCGGTACAACTTTTTGCCGCGTTGTGTGCAACGTTTCTTCATGATACGGCGTATCATGAAAAGGCAAATCATGCATCAGTGTTCCCGCGTTTGCAGGGGGGTGTGGGCTGCCTTTTCCAACATTATATTTTGGGGGAAAGCGCATGGACAAGACGACAAATTTCGCCCTGCCGCAATGGGTCAAGGCGGATCAGATCAAGATGGACGACTTTAACGGGGCGTTTGCGAGCATCGACGCGGCGCTCAAGGCTGAGGGCGACGCGCGCAGCGAGGCCGACGGCACGGCGGCGGAGCGCATCACGGCATTGGCGCAGACGATCGCAAACGGTAAAATCTGCCGCATAAAATACGGCTCGTATACCGGCAACGGCACGTACGGCGCGGCGAACGCGATCAGCATCGAGTGCGGGTTCTACCCGCTGCTGGTGATGGTGAGCAGTTCGAGCAGCAGCCACTACTGGGCGGTGCGCGGGTTCGACAAGTTCTACTACAGCAACAACCGCGAAAACGAAATGACGTGGGGCGATACCGGCGTGAGCTGGTACTACCCGCAGGACGACCAGTATTACCCCCCGTCGGGCAACCAGATGAACGCAATCGACACGACCTATTACTATCTGGTGCTGGGCTACAGCAACGACGGAGAGCAGGGAAACTGAATCAAGGCAAAAAACAGCCCCGAGCCGAAAGGCTCGGGGCTGTTCATTTGTTTCTTACAGTCGATATCTAAAAATTAGATATGATAGGTAAGAACGAGCGTGGACGCGGTGAAGTCGGTGCATGCAGTACCATTGTAACCCATCACGGAAACAACCGTGTTGGAAGGCAGCTGATAGTTGTCCACGGTGGAGAGGGTAATGGTGGCACGATAGTAGCTACCGGCGGTGAAATAATCACCATTCCAAGGCTCGTACTTGTCGTTGGCGTTACCCTTTTCCCAAGACACGGTAGCAGTGACCTTGCTCGGGTCGAGCAAGGTAGCAACACCATTGACGGTGGCATAGACCTTCTCGACAACAGCGGTGCTTGCAGGAGCCGCGCTAGCCGAAACCGTCAGGTTGGTGACGTCGATGCCGGTGATCACGGTGCTGTCAGCAGTGCTGTTCTTGTCGTAAGCGTAGGCCTGCGCGCAGAGACGGTTGCTCTGGCCGGTCGCGTTGTTGATGTACACGAAGTAGTAGTCCTGATCAACAGGATTGCCCATCGTGCCGACAACCTTGGTCAGGTCAGCGACCACGCTGTAATACTGGCGGCCGTCAGCGTCATAGTAGAGGGAGTCGCTGAAGTTGTCGCCGATCGTGCCGGAGATCTTATCAACCGTGTAGGTCTTGCCAGACTCGTAGGCGGAGGAAAGAGCGTAGGTTTCCGTAGTGGGCGTGCCGTTAACAGTGGTGGAAACGACCTCAGCATCCAGAGTCTCGCCCGTAGTCACAGCGTGACCCTGCTTCACAACGCCGTCCTCGAGAGCGACGATGTAGAGCGTGTTGGTCTTGGGCTCACCCGCAACGCTGTTCACCGTCAGGGTGCTCTGCAGAGCAGCATAGTTAGCGAACTTGACTTCGCCGGCAACGCCGTCGACATAGCCCTTAACGACCCACGTACCGTCGGCGAGGGTGTAAGCGCCCTGCTGACCGTCGAAGTAGAACAGGCTCGTGACCTTGGAGCTCGTGGTAGCGCCGATGACGTAAACGTAATCAGCAACGTTGTCGCCGTTCAGGTCAACCCAGTCGACCTCAGCCGCATTGTAGTTATCAATGTTGGTGAAGCCGGTGATGGACTTGAAGGTGTAGGGGCTAGCAGAGGTGCCTGCGCCGGAACGAACCAGGAACGTGGTGTTGGCGTTGACAACCAGAGTGCTAGGAGCGGTGTAGATCTGGGTGTTCTTGTACACCGCGAGAGAAGCGATGCTGTGGAGCTTGCCGGAATCAGCAACATTAGCCCCAGCAGGATAGGTGGCCACCTCGACAGCCTTGAGGGTGCCGTTGGACTTGGTGGTGAAGCGGAACAGGTGGCCGTTCAGCAGGTTGTTGGTATCCGCATTGGTGTTGGTGTTGATGTAGGAATCAACATAGAAGTAGTTACCATCAGCCTTCATGACCATGTTATTGATGCCGGTGCTGTGGGTGACCTTGCCGTTCGCAATCTTGGAGCTCACAATGCTGGAAGCATTATCGTCGAAGTAGGTCATCTCGCTCAGGTCGACCTGAGCGGTGGTGCCGTCCACATAGGTGACGTTGGCCTTCGCCACGCCGGAACCGTCAGTGGCGTTGCCCGCCCACCAGATGGAGTTGATGACGCCGTAGCTGTTGGCAGCAGCGATCTCAACCGCACCGATCAGGTTGTTGTAGGAATCGAAGTACCAGGTGTACTTGGCGTCCTTCTGAGCGGCCTGATCGAGGTAGAACTTGACAGCATCGTCATAAACGGTGCCCTCAACGTTGTGCTGCTGGGCGTTCCAGTAGATGACGCTCTGAGCGCCGTCAACAGAAGTGGCCTTGCCGACGATCTCGGCATACTGCTTGGTGTTGTTGAACACCTTGCCGCTGACAGTGGCGGAGTTGGGGTCATTGGTGTAAGCGTTGACGAGGACATACTCATCCTTGGCATAGCCATAGTTGTTGTCGTAGTCCTTGAGCGTCAGAGTGGTGTAAGTAGCCGCCTTCTGAGCGCCAGTGCCATTGGTGCCATCATAGACCTCGAGGGTGATGGTGGCAGGAGTCTTGACGTGACCCTGAGCATCATAGGTGATGTCAGCAACATAGGTGACCTTGGCAAGGAAGGTGTCGATCATCACGATGGTCTTGGCATCCTTGTAGACCTCGAACAGACGGCCCTGAGCGCCCATCTTGGTGACGGTGTCGGTCAGGTTGACGAGGTAGTTCGTGGTCTGGGGCTGGCCGTTGACGATCAGCGTGTAAGCGGTATCAGCGCTCAGGCCGAGGTCGTGAGCGACGTCGCACTCAGCAACAGCCTTGGTGTAGGACAGGTCGGGCTTCTCAACGAAGGTAGTGGCCTTGTCGCCGGTGTTGTAGGTCCACTTGGTGGCGGGACGGCCCCACTTGTCGGCAGCAACAGCGGAAGCGAGCTTGAAGTTCTTCTCGCCGAGGCTGTTGGTCTTGGTGCTGATGACCTTATCGGTCACATAGCCGAAGGCCGGGGTGTAGGTGACCTGAGCCTTCTGGATGCCCTGGAACAGGAGCTCAGCGACCAGCTCACGGGAAGCGGGAGCGTTCAGGTCGGTGGTCTTCGCCACGTTGTCCAGAACGCCGAGCTGCTGCGCGGTCTGCGCAACATGGAGCGCCCAGTCAGCGCCGGAGAACTCGTTGTTCTTGTCGTAGCCAACCGCGCGGAGGATCATGGCGAGGACTTCATAGCCGGTGACCTTGCCGGACGGCTTGAAGGTGCCATCGGGATAACCCTTGACGAGGGAGGCGTTGGCGCAGTAGCCGATGTAGCCCTGAGCCCAACCGGCGCCAGCCATGTCGCTGAACTTGTTATAAGTGGCATAGAGGCCGGACTTATCGTTCTTGGCGACGTCGGCAGTGTAGATACGATAGATGATCGTAGCTACCTCAGCGCGGGTGATGTTGCCCTCGGGCTTGAAGGAACCATCCTCATAACCCTTGAACACACCCATGCCATTCAGAACGGCAACAGACTCAGCGTAATCATCGCTGATGCTCTTGTCATCCTTGAAGGCTGCGTTGGCGCTGACGGCCAGAGACAGAGTCATGACCAGAGCCAGCACCATTGCGAGTAACTTTTTCATAGATGTTACTCTCCTTTCATAAATTTCCATCCCCTTGGAGCGCTCCGGCAGCGAAAAGCGGGCATTTTGCTGTTCGCGGGCGAAAATGAAAGTTGACCGAAAAAGTTGCAAGACATTTCGATTTTCTTACATTTTTGACCGTTTTGCAGGAAAACGCGCGATTTTAGTTGCTATCGCATCCCCTTAAAGATGGTTCGTTTGTCAGAAAGGAGCAAGTTTCGGCGTTTCTCGGCTTACTTACCGTGGCATGCCGATCCCGTAACTAAGTCGGGAACGCACCGTTCCCCACCCTTTCTGCACTGTCACCTTACCACAAGCAAAATTTCAAGTCAACGCTTTCGCCCCATCTGTAACACACTTGTAACAAACCGCCGCTTCTGTTACAGCTTGACATAAAACCACAGAAAACCCCATTATCCGCCACCACATACATATAATATATAAGCACAAATATGAAAAAAGCGGCCTAAGCCGCTTTTTGTGATTTTAGACCCGCGCAGCGGTCAGGCGGCAAGTAACAGTAGTCCGCGCCGCCGCGCGGGGAGCGAAATTTCCCTTTTCCAGCCGCGGCCCGCCGAAAAAAAGGAAAGCCCGCTCACCTGAGCGGACTTTCGCCAATATTTTTTGCACAACCCCGTACAACCCAAAAAAATTTCGCGCCCGCAGGCGTGCAATGATCTTGATCGTTTTTTGTCGCGACAGAAGGTGAATTGCCGCAAAGCGGCAAGAGAAGCCGCCCTGGGGCGTGTGCGTGACAAAACACCTCTCGCGCCGCAAACGTGCGCGCCTACGGCGCGTGCGCTGCCGCGGCGTGCAATCCAAAATCAAAAAAGGCGGCTTTCGCCGCCTTTTTTGAAGTTCTTTACTGAATCTCGATCTGCTTCGCGTTCACCACAGCGCTCTTCTTCGGCATGTTCAGCTTGAGCACGCCGTCATTGTACTGCGCGGAGATATTCGCGACCTCGACGCCGCTGATGTCGAACGCGCGCTGGTAGCTGCCGTAGCTGCGCTCGCAGCGGACGTAATTGCCCTTCTTGTCCTGATCCTCGTGCTCGCTGTGGCGCTCGGCGCGAATGGTCATCGTGTCGCCGTCCACATCGACGTGGATGTCCTCTTTCTTGAAGCCCGGCAGATCAGCTTCCAGCAGGTAGCTGTCGCCCTTGTCCTGAATGTCGGTCTTAAACTCGCTCAGCCCGCGGCCCCACGAGCCGTCACCGAAGAATGCGCGCTCCATCTGATCCCAGGGATCATAAGCCGCAATGTGGTTGTTTCTGCGTTCAAAAGGTCTCAGTTCAAACATAATACAAAGCCTCCAAATCTATTCTGGCGAGCCGCTTTTGCAGCCCGCGTGGTTTACTTTTCTTTCGTTCCCCTCGGAACAATTATGAGTATAGGCACGCCCTGTGAACAAAAATACATCTTTTGATGAACAAACTTTTAATTTTAGCACTCGTGCGTCGAGAGTGCTAAAAATCGTGGTAGCTGCGGACCGCTACCAAACCTCTACCCGATTTTCCGTGCCCGCAAAGCCTTGCAAAATCAGACTTTTTTCGCCCCGTCAAACCCCGTTTCCGGCAAATCGCTACCAAACCGCTACCACGACTGGCCCGCAAAGCGCTGGAATACAAGGAAAGGCGAAAATCCTAAGGGGATGCGATATCCACTGAATCGAATGTTTTTCGTTGATTCTGCCGATTTTTTGTGATTCTTGATCGTTCTTGCAATAATTTGAGAATTTACGAATTTTGGCAGCAACCACGGGAAAGCGGGAGAGACGGCGGGTGTTCGGCTGCGAGAAGATGATGACGTTATCGTCATGATCGACACCTTCCTCGCCAAGGTCACCTATGTTGCTCCTGCCGCTTATGACGCTCAGGGCCACCTGCGCACCGAGGCTACCATCAAGCTCGATGTCTATGCCACCAAGAACTCCACCGCTGCTACCCCGCTCACCCTCACCAACGGCGAGGATGCGTATCCGTATGCTGTCGGCGATTACGTTCTCCTGAACGCCTTCACCAACGCTGTTAACAGCGCTACCGAGAGCGGCCTCATCAAGACCGGCGCTGACAAGTACGGCGAGATCGTTTCCAAGGCCACTTCTGTTGACGGCGCTCAGACCATCATCTACTGGAACAACGAGCAGCACAATGTTGCTGGCACTGTCTATGATGATGCTGTCAAGTTCATCCTCGATGAGGCTGGCAACTCCACCGGGAACCACACCTGGTTCCTCGACCAGTATGGCAGCCTGATCGGTGCGGTTGAGATCGCTGCCGCTACCAGCTACGGCGTCATCAACTCCATCTGGTGGGCTGGCAACGCTGCGGACGGTTCCGGCGTGGCAAAGGCCAACGTCACCTATGTGGACGGCACCACCGCCGTTCTCGACATCAGCACCCTCATCTACAATGGTGCTGCCGCCGAGAACCGCAACACTACGTATACCGCTAAGGGCAGCAAACTGTCCCACAACACCGCTGCCCTTAAGGTCATGTCCGGCGATACCTACAGCACCGCGCCCACGAGCTACTTCTACATCGACGACTATATCGATCAGAACGCCCGTGCCGACAAGACCGGCGCTCAGATCCTGAACGACGATATGTTCCAGTTCAGCACTCAGACTGACGGCACTGTCAAGGCTGTTGAGGTCAGTGGTGCCGGCACTGCCGCCGCTTACAAGAATCTCCACAGCGAGAACCTGGCTATTTACAAGGACACCCAGATCACCAGCGGCCTTGTTGCCAACTCCAACACTGTGTACCTGATCCGCTCCGGTGATGACACCACTGCCAGCCCGTATACCTTCAAGTCTGTTACCGGCTTCGACAAGATCGACCGTTATCAGAATGATGAGGTCGACTACGTCATGAGCGACGACTTCGCCAAGTATGTCTTCATCAAGGCTGATCCCACCGAGTCCAAGGTCACCAGCGTGTTCTTCTATGCTGGCGAGCAGGCTTCCTTCAACAACGAGACCGGCGTTTGGACCACCCCCGGCTACCTCGACGGTGAGAAGACCGTCATCTATGCTGTCGGCTGGAACAACAGCAACGTGAACACCATCATCGACACGGCCACCGGTCGCGGCAATGCCAACACCATTTACAGTGTCGCTCTGAGCAACGGCTACCTCGACAAGGATTACACGAGCGCTTGGGTGTACACTTCCACCGACCCGATTCGCGCTGCGTCTGTCAACGGTGTCACCTACCCGCTCGCTGCCGCCTATATGAACCGCAACGACGTTAAGGTCCTCACCATTCAGGGTTCCTCTTCCGATACCTTTGAGGGCAATGTCTACACGCACAACGACGCCAAGTACTCCGTTGTCAGCAACGCAGACTTCGCCTCCAAGATCAACAGCGAGTTCACCAACCTCGGTGATAAGGTGATCTACCTCGCTTACATCTCCGGTTCCGGCGAGTACAGCGGCTCTATCCTCCATGCCAACATTGTTGACAGAGCTACCACCGCTGATGAACTGCGTGAGATCAGCGCTGTTAAGCCCAACGGCACTGTTACCGCTGCCTCTTCCCAGTCCTTCAAGGATATCACCATCTCCAACTGGGATGTTACGTACACTGATGGTCTCACCTCGGGCAGCACTGCTACCGTTAAGACTGTCAACATCGAGTGGTATAAGCTGAACGAGGCTGGTACCGAGTACAATGTTAAGGTCGTTGATACCAACGCCCCCTTCATCGCTGGTAACAGCTGCAAGTTCGTTGCTACTGTTGAGCTCACCGGCAGCAATGCTGATGACTTCACCTTTGCTGATGGCGCCAATGTTTACACTGGCTACGTCAACAACGTTCAGTAATTGAACGAAAAAACTACCCCAAAAATAGTTTCAGCCCCGAGCCGAAAGGCTCGGGGCTGTTTTTTGCTTTATCCAGTCCGCGTCATAACCGAGGACAAGATAGCAATATTCTTTCCCGCTGCTGTTGAACTGCGAGGATGCCATATATCCGCCAGAGTCGCTGTCTAACGTCTGCGATACCCGGCTCACGCCGCTGTCACCCCATGTATAGTAATTGTTCATGGAGCCGATGCCGGACGAGCAGGCGGTCACGCCGCGTATGACCGTCGTTTTCTGGCCGCCGTCCGCGCGGAACAGCACCAGCACCGCGGGGCAAAAGCCGCATTCGACGCTGTTCGGGTGATTTTGGCCCGATAGACCGGTGCCGGTGTATGTGCCGAACTTCGCGCGGCAAATCTTGCTGTTGGCAATCGTCTGCGCAATGGCGGTCACGGTCTCCGCTTCCGCCTTGCCCGCCGCCGCGTCCGCATTGGCTTTCAGCGCCGCGTCCAGCTTGTGCGTCAGGTCGTTGAAGTCGGACATTTGGATAAAGTCCGACTTTTCCCACTTGGGCAGGCCGTAATTGGCTGTTTTTCCCATCGCGTCCTCCCCTTTCACCACGCGCGGCGCACGACGCTCAGCACGCCGATGGCCTCGTCGATGCTCGAAAAGCGGTAGACGCGCTCGTCGCGCTCGCGCTGCGCCTTTTCGATCGGGTTTTCGAATTTCATCCGCGCCAAGTGCTCGCATTTTTCGATCTGGGTTCTGGGTCGTTCATAGGTGTTGTTGTACATGTTTTTCCTCCTCATTTTGTGCAGCCCACGCATTTGCGCGGACCGTTTACAGCTATAAAGCTGTAAAGCGGTTTTTGGGACGAACCGGTGCAGCGGAGGAAAAATTTTCCGCCTTGACAACGCATGAAAGCGGGGTATAATGGAGATAGAAAAGGGCGCTGTTGTCATGACGGTTAGCCCTCAAAGCTGGTTAAAACAATACTATGTTAACCGCTCGGTGGCCGCCGGGCGGTTAACACGCTTTTGGGGCTATGTAGGTCATTACCATGAGGACAATGACGAGACACAGAAGAAAACGCAGAGCATTTCCTCTTCCCATCCGCATCACCCCCTTTCGCAAGGGAGTGGCTAACCGCCGTTTACAACAGCGCCTACCTTTATTTTACGGTTTTTGCCGCATTTTGTCAATCTTTGCCGCCCGTTGGGCGGTTTTTTGCATTTTTTAGAGGGTTTCGAGCGTCAGCAGCGC
>ULUD01017655.1_pt1 | contig 11741 bp, 10 predicted proteins | sample 1958191 | NCBI WGS metagenome assembly ULUD01 (sample SAMEA4835751, study PRJEB28245) | human gut metagenome | biome: gut microbiome; material: fecal sample | place: Denmark | collected 2008 | reverse complement strand
CAGCAAAACGGCTGCGAGGCTGCCGTGCTCAAGGAAAAGAGCCCGAGCTGCGGCTGCGGGCAGATTTACGACGGAACTTTTTCCCGCCGCCTGATCGTGGGCGACGGCGTGACAGCGGAGGCGCTCAAGGCACACGGTATCACTATATATGGCGAGAGCGATGTGGAGAAGCTGTAAACGCTGACGATATGGCCTGATATTTTATGCAGTTTACCGACAAAATTTTAGTTGTCTTTGAAAAGTGCAGCCGTTATACTATATAACCAGCATTGGACAGATATCATACGTGTATTGAATATGACCGGCGGATGACCGGCGGTCATCATAATAAAAAAGGAGGAGCACAACATGAAATTTTCCAGCAAAGTTGAAAAATGCGGCCTGTCTCCGATGCGCAAGTTCCACCCGTACGCGGTGGCGGCAAAGGCACGCGGCGTCAACATCTATCACCTCAACATCGGCCAGCCCGACGTACAGACTCCTCCCGCGTTTTTCGAGGCAGTCCGTCACTTCGAGCAGCCGGTGCTGGCCTACGCGCCCTCGCCCGGCATCCCCGAGCTGATCGACGCGATCCAGAACTACTACGACAAGCTCGACATGCACTTCGACAAGAGCGAGATCTACGTCACCGCCGGCGGCAGCGAAGCGCTTCAGATCGCGCTGCAGTGCATTCTTGACGACGGCGACGAAATTCTCATTCCCGAGCCGTTTTATCCGAACTACAACACGATGACCCGCACCTGCGGTGCATCGATTCGCCCGATCCCGACCTGCCCGGAGGAGGGGTATCGCTACGCTGAGCGCGAGAAGATCGAATCTCTCATCAACGAGCACACGCGCGCCATCATGGTCACGAATCCCGGCAACCCGACCGGCGTTGTGCTGAGCCACGAGGAGATGGAGATGCTCGTCGATGTCGCACAGAAGCATGATCTGTTCCTCATCGGCGACGAGGCGTACCGCGAATTCGTCTACGGCGGGGAGAAGCTCCAGTCGTTTGGCGAGTTTGCCGACAGGGCGGGTGACAACATCATCGTCATCGACACGGTCTCCAAGCGCTTTTCCGCCTGCGGCGCGCGCATCGGCTGCCTGATCTCCAAGAACAGGGAACTGATGAACCACGCGATGAAGTACTGTCAGGCGAGATTGTCGGTCGCGACGCTCGACCAGATCGCGTCTGCCGCGCTCTACACCGTCGGCCCCGAGTATTTTGCCGCCGTGCGCGACGAGTATAAGAAGCGCCGCGACACGCTCTGCCGCAAGCTCGGCGAGATCCCCGGCGTGGTGTTCGACGTGCCGGGTGGTGCGTTCTACGTGATGGCCGCGCTGCCGGTCGACGATGCCGACAAGTTCCAGCAATGGCTGCTCGAGGAATTCAGCGACAACGGCGAGACCGTGATGATGGCCCCGGGAGGCTCGATGTACGCGACGCCTGGGAAGGGCAAAAACGAGGTCCGCATGGCTTACGTCATCGAAAGCGACAAGCTCGAGCGCGCCATGGAAATTCTCAAGAAGGCCATCGAGGCCTATAACGCCAGATAAAAAGGAGAAAATACCTATGATCCGTCATATCGTAATGTGGAAGTTCCGCGAGGGCACTGAGGAAAAGGCCAACGAGTTTCTGACGAAGCTCGCCGCGCTCGACGGCGTGATCCCGCAGCTCAAAAAGAGCGAGGTCGCGCGCAACATCGGCAAGGACAACTACGACGCCGTGCTCGTCTCCGAGTTTGAGACGATGGATGACCTGAACGCCTACAAGGTCGATCCCCGCCATGTCGCCGTGAGCGATATCTGCAAGTCCATCCGCGCCGACCGCGTGGCCGTAGACTACGAAATGTAAACTCAAAAAGAGGGAGCACTGCATTTGCAGTGCTCCCTCTTTTTGCTGTTCAGGCCCACAGGCCGCAATTGCCTAAACCGGCGGCGTATTTTCCATTTATTGTCCAGCTGTCGCCACAGGCAATCTTGAGTTCGAGAACTCCTGTTAAATCGATGTAAAACTCAACAGGATCAACACCTTTCGTCACCGAAGCAGAATACAGCAGCTCGCCATCTCCATATATTTTCAAATCGCTTACGGCGCTCTCACTGCGGCAGTTATATGTTCTGAAGAGAACTCCGCTAATCGCGCTGTACTGTCCATTCAGCTTATACACATTATAGCCGCTCCAATGACCAATGCGGAGTGCATGTTCGTATGTATTCCCAAGATTGTCTTTCATATTTTCCCCTTTTTTCAGTGGGTTGTAGCTCGAATCGAAGTAGTCCAGTTCATCCAGCCAGACGGCTGGCTTGTCGCTCTTATGCTGGCCAATATAGACCGAGCTGGTTTTCGACTCCCACTGCACCGCCTTGCCGACCGCTTCGCCAACGGCGCGCACCGGAAGATAGGTCGTCCCATTGTAAACAAAAGTCTCGACCGGGTTTCCGTTAGCGTCTCTGGCGTCAAGCCTTGCGTCATCAACGTAAATGTCCACACCGGAATAGACTGTGATCTTCCGTTTTTGCAGTTTTCCTGCCGCGAATACGCCGCCGGTAAAAAATACTGCGCACAGCAGCAGACACAGCGCCATGCGAAGGAAGCGCTTGAATTTGATGTTCATATTTCTTCTCCTTTTCCGCCTGAATCAGGCAATCATGATACCGGTGAGATCAACTCCCGGCTGAAATACAGGCTCCCGTTCATGATCTCCAGCTTGATATTTTCATCATAAACGCCTACCCAATAGGGCACAGTTACGGAATATTCCGGCCAATCAAATGACAGCTGCTTTTCTTCAAAGGAAGCCTCAAGACGATCAGTGGAGTAGGGCCTGTTATAGTAGGTAAAATTCCGCATGTAATATTGCCCCGAATCCTTCTCAATATCAAAAGTGTAGTGCTGCTTGCCATTGATATAGAAATCATAGTGACCCGTTATGTCGAGCGTTACGACCACCTCTCCGCTCGTTGCATACTCGTTGGATTCCTTTCGGAACCATTGCATTGAACGGTCATTCCATTCAGCGGTCGTTCGATACACCCGAAAAAACTGAAAGCCGCCGTAGTCTGTTGTCAGAAGATAGCTGACCTCGCATTCTCCGTTTTCAAGATCCGCTGTACAGTACCAGTCGCTGACGTCGTAGGTCAGCCAGCTTTCAAATTCCTTTTGCCAGTAAAGCCCCTCGAGATCAACAAGGTCTTTCATCTCCTCTTCCGACATCCCGTTTTGCAGTTCCGTCTCATAATACGTCATTTCACGCCCGGTGCCGACCCAACTGTTCTCAAACCGCTCAAAGGTTATGACCCAGTTGGCCGTCTGTACGGCGTAGCGGTTGCTCGCCTTTACCGTACAGCTTACGATGAATTCCTTGTCATTATTTCCCTGTTCTTGAGAAATATCCTTGATCTCATCCACAGACGCATCACTTTCGTTGTAGTAAGAGCTTTCCAGATAGCTGCGGATGCTTTCGCTGTCCACTTTGTTTCCGCAGCCGGTCAGACTGAGCAAAAGCAGCATTGCCCCTAATAGCCAGGTCAGTTTCCTCATGAAGATATTCCTCCATCTCTTGAGTTTGAGACGCTGATCCGTCCTTCTGATTTCATTTTACATCATAAGTGATGTATCGTCAATACACTATTTCTGATGTATGGAATAATACTCCCCATCCAAAACTACGAGGGGGAGAGGCAAAATGAAGGCCTATTGGGATATTCTGCGCGAGCTGAGAGAGGATCATGATCTGACACAGGCGCAGGTTGCCGCTGTCATCGGAACAACGCAGCAGGTTTATTACCGCTACGAAAAAGGGATCAACGAGCTGCCGCTGCATCACCTGCAAACATTATGCGCTTATTACAATGCCAGCGCTGACTATATTCTTGGCCTGCCGAAGGGACTGCGCTGGCCGCGCTGAAGGCCTCTTTTTTTACGCCGCAACTGCTGGTTGCTAACTTTTCAACCCTGCTTGGTGGACTTTTTGCGCGCCTTTTGGTAAGCTGAACGCAGAAAATCTGCAAAGGAGAACCCCATCACATGACACTTGGAGAGAACATCGTGCGCCTGCGCACACAGAAAAACTGGTCGCAGGGCGACCTTGCCGACGCGCTGGACATCTCGCGCCAGAGCGTATCCAAATGGGAGACCGACGCCTCCATCCCCGAGCTTGACAAGCTATTAAAGCTCTCCGAGCTCTTCGGTGTGACGCTTGACGAGCTGGTGCGCGGCGAGGACGCGCCGAAGTCGGAAACAGCCGCGCCCGCGGCACAGGCAGTACCCGCCTCTTTCACGCCGCAGACTTCGTCCGAGCAGGAAAAGCGTCACACCATTGCGGGTACGATTTTAATGTGTATCGGCGCGGTTCTTCTGCTCACCTGCCTGATACTCGCCGGCGATCTGCTGGCGGGGCTGATTTACGGACTGCCGTTTTTCCTCTGCGGCATCATCTGCTTTACGGTGAAGCATCGCACGGGCCTGTGGTGCGGCTGGGCGGCCTATCTCTGTATTGATCTCTACCTCCGCTTTGCGACCGGCCTCTCGTGGACGACCGTCTTTATGACGCACCTCTGGACGGCGCAGATGAACTATGCACGCCTTGCCATCTCGTGGGTGCAGCTCCTCGGCATGCTCGTGATGATCGTCTGCACGGCGCGCTCCTACCGAATGCTCAGGTTGCCCGCGACGAAAAAGGAGGCCACATGGCTCATTGCCGGTTGGCTCGCGGTGCTCGTTGTGCTGCCGCTTCTGATGAGCTACGGTGTTATGCCGCTGCTGCTCGACGATCTCGGCAATTACAGCAACATTTCGCCGTACTTCCTTCTGAATGTCGTCTACAGCTACGCGCGCCTTGCGCTCATCAATGTTCTTCTGGTGCGTTCACTCGCCGTATGGCGCTTGAAACGGGAAGAGAAGAAAGCAAAGAACTGAATCGAAATGAGAAAAAGCGGACCGCAATGCGGCCCGCTTTTTTGATGCAAATATGACTTACTTCTTGCTCTTCTCCAGCGCGGCAAGCTTGAGGCAGCAGCAGAAGACGGCCATCGCCTGCTCGAGCTCCTCAACCGGCGGCAGCGACGGGGCGACGCGGATGTTGCTGTCAAGAGGGTCGTGTCCATACGGATAGGTCGCGCCCGCGCTCGTCATCACGACGCCCGCCTCCTTGGCGAGCGCCAGCGTACGCTTGGCAAGGCCGGGAGCCGTGTTCACGGAGACGAAGTAGCCGCCCTTGGGCGTGTGCCAGCTCGCAATGCCGAGCGGCTTGATCTCGCGCTCGAGCGTTTCGACGACCATGTCGAACTTCGGCTTTAAGATCTTGGCGTGCTCCTTCATTAGCGCGAGCGTGTGCTCCTTGTTTTGCAGGAACTTCACGTGGCGCAGCTGGTTCATCTTGTCGAAGCTGATGGCCTGAATGCCGATGAGCTTGGTCATGTACTCCATGTTGGCTTCGCTGCACGCAAAGCACGCAATGCCCGCGCCGGGGAGCGTCACCTTGCTCGTGGAAGCGAACTCGAAGACCATGTCGGCGTTGCCGTACTTCTCGCACTCGCTCAGAATATCCTTGAACGGGACGAAGTCGCCGTCAAACTCGTGGATGCAGTAGGCGTTGTCCCACATGAGCAGGAAGTCCGGCGCGGCGGGCTTCATCTTTGCAATGCGCTCGATGGTCTCGTCGGAGTAGATGATGCCGTCGGGGTTCGAGTACTTCGGCACGTTCCACATGCCCTTGACGCTCGGGTCCTTGATGAGGTTTTCGACAATGTCCATGTCGGGGCCGTTTTCGGTCATCGGGATGGTGATGAGCTCAAAGCCAAAGCTCTCGGTCACCTTGAAGTGGCGGTCATAGCCCGGCGCGGGGCAGAGCCATTTGACGCTCTCTTCCTTGCACCACGGCTTTTCGCTGTGCAGCAGGCCGTGGGTGTAGGCCTTGGAGACCGTGTCGTACATGAGCTGGAGGCTCGAATTGCCGCCGGCGAAGACCTGAGAGGTCTTGCAGCCGAGGATATCGGCGAACAGCTTACGCGCGCTCTCAAGACCCTTGAGCTCGCCGTAGTTGCGGGCGTCCACGCCGCTGTCCACGCACTCCTCGGCGCTGGTCAGCGCGGTCAGGATGCCGCTGACAAGGTCGAGCTGCTGCTTGCTCGGCTTGCCGCGCGCCATGTTGAGCTTGAGGCCCTTGGCCTTCCAGCTCTCGTATTCGGCGGACACCTTGTCGTATTCCTGCTGCCACTCGGCAGCGGAAAGAGCCATATAATCCATGATGATTCTCCTTTACAGGTAATTTATCCGATTAAAGTAACTGCATTATAGCACAGGGAAAAATCAGGCGCAAGTGTCCACATATAACAATCATTTGTTTTGCCTGCGGCAACAAGTTGGCTCATTGAACAGATTGTACCGCCCCTCGCCGCAAGAGAGAGGGGCGCTGCTTTTTGGCGAAAGCGGGAAAGAAAACGCATCAGCACTAAACATAGTGCTGACAGTGCGTCCAAATCAGGCAAAAGTAAGGCCGCGGAAAGCACATCGCTTCCCACGGCCTTGATCGTTTTTATAGAATTGGTCTTGTCACAGCTCGGTAAAGGTGCGAATTTCGTCGAGCTGGGCGTAACGCCGCGCGTGTGTTGTGCTCACCTTTCCGGCGCAGACGGGGCAGCCGCACTGCTGCGCGCTGGTGCGCGGATAGATGACGGATTTCCACACGTGTCCCATGGAGCACTGCCACCAGACCTTTTTGCTGCTGCCGGGCGTGACCATCTCCGGTGTCAGCGCGCCGTTGAGCGACGGGTGCCACTGCGCGGCAACGCCGGGACAGAGCGTTTTCAGATCGTTGAAGCCTTTGAGCACCTTGCGTCCCGCGCAATAGGGACGTCCGGCCTTGCGCTGCGTGCGCGACGAGACCGTGGCGCGGTAGGAATGCCCCAGCTCGCAGCGCCACCAAACGGGACGGTTGGAACTGACGGCGACATCGCTGGGCTTCAGGCACCCGTTTTTGCGCTTATCCCACTGTGCGGCGATCTCGGGCTGGAGGTGGGCAAGGCCTTTTTCGCCCGTGACGATCGTCTTGCCCGCGCACACGGGACATCCGTGCCCCCACGCCGTGCGCGAGGCGACGGGCGACTGCCACGAGTGCCCCTCCGGACAGCGCCACCAGATGCGGATCTTCGAGCCCGTGGAGACGTCGCGCGGCGAAAGCGGGCCGTTTTCACACGTCCACCAGACTTTTTTCTTGCTGCCGTAGGAAACAGTGTCCGGCGTGAGCGGAAAATTGCGCGATTCGTCCCATTCTTTCAGTAAGTTTGTCCTTTCATGCAGCATGCAGAACTCATAAAATGTTTGTCGCATGTTCATTCCCCTCTTTCCGGCAAAAAAGGTTTCCCGCCTGTACCTTGCTTTCAGAGAGGGTTGGGCGGTGCAGGAAGGGCGATGCCCTTCCGAATGATTTGCAACCGGCTGTCATAACCGCACATGGCGGCCTTAGCCCCCTCTGGCTTTGCGTCCCTGCTTTTCAGCAGGTTTGCCAAACATTGCTTGATTTGCTTGTCAGATCAGTACAGGCGCTTTCGCGCCGGAAACGGGGAAGAAAAAACTTCCGCTTTGACAGAATCAATGAAAAAAGATTCGCCGATCCTGCTATATCTGTATTCTATCACGAACTTTCCGTAAAAACAGGGCGGGTGACAAGACAGAATTCGGAAAAGTGATATAAAATTTGGAAAAATCTGAAAGAAATTAACGAAATATTAGCGTTTTCATGCTGATTCTCTATGTTTTTGACGCGATGAGGAGGATAGAAACCGCGCGCGGCGATGCGACCGCAACCGCGCTTTCTTGACATCTTCCGCCGTTTCGGTATGATAGAACCATCCCGTTTTTTGGAGGCAACTATGCATTCAGTGACAACTAAGAAGGCCGCGCTCGCGGCGCTTCTCGTTCTGGCGGCGCTCCTTTCCATCTTCGCGGTAGGGAAGAGAGCGTCCGACCCCGCGTACCATCAAGCGTCCATCGACGCGCTTGCGGAAAAGCAGGAGACGGTGCTTGAGCTGACGGCGGCGTCGACCGCCGCGTCCGCGGCCATCACGCTCCTGCCGGGCGACACCGCGACGCCCATCGCCGAAAAGCTCGCCGACCTGAGCGGCTATTTCCTCATCGTGCTCTGCGCCATCTTTTTGGAAAAGTATCTGCTGACGATCACATCCTACGTGTCGTTCACGATCCTGATCCCCGCAGCCTGCGCGCTTGGCATCGCTGCGCTCTTTTCCGAAAAGCTGCGCGCCGCGCTGGGGAAGCTCGCGTGGCATTTGCTGCTCTTCGCGCTCGCCATCGCGTTTGCCATTCCCGCGGGTGTCAAGGTTTCGAGCATGATCGAGGACACATACCGCGCCTCGATCGAAGAGACCATCGCAAACGCCGAGCAGACGACCGAGGATATCCAGTCCGCCACCTCGGGCGAGGCGGACAAGAGCGAAAAAAGCGGTCTTTCCGGCCTCTTTTCCAAGGTGACTGAGGGCATCACCGGAGCGGCGACCGCCGCGGTCGGGCAGCTCAAAACGGTCCTGAACCGCTTTATCGAGGCCCTCGCCGTCATGCTCGTCACATCGTGCCTGATCCCGATTTTAGTGCTGCTGTTTTTCGCCTGGCTCGTCAAGCTGATGCTCGGCATCGAACCGCCGCCGCTGCGTGTAAAGCTTGGTGACGGCAAGGCGCACAGCGCAAGCGGCGCACCGCGGATATGACCACATGGCCAGCGTAAAAAATATACGATAACTTAAAAGTGCGGCGAGCGCAGTGATGCCGCTTTGGGGGGGCAGCAAGGTTGGCAAAATCTAGCGACGGCAGGGGATTCTACCAAGACTGCATTCAGATCAGGGAGCGACAGCGAAGATAGAAAAAAGTCAAATCGTTTAGAACCATCACCCGGCAGGTACCCGATTCCGCAGACTGAGCAGCTCTTCAAGCCTCAAAACCGCAATGTCGGGGGGCGAGGGGGTTCCCCTCATCCTTCCCTTGGGATTCAAAAGGGGACATTCTCTTCGAGAAGAGAATGTCCCCTTTATTCGCTCTCCCCTGCGGGTTAGCAGGAGAAAACTCCGCAGCGCTGCGCGCGCTGCTGATTCACCTTACCTCCGCAAATCGTGTCGTCAGAACGACACGACTTCCTGCGCGGGCTTCGACGTGGTGGTGATGCGCTCGACGTACAGCACGGGGCCCTCGCCCTCGTAGGCGTCGAGGTGCTCCTTTTTGACCGTGGCAGTGATATCGACCCAGTCGCGATTCTTGTAGGCCTTCAGGCTGTCGCCCTTGGCGACGATGCCGACGAACTGGATGTCGTTTTCGCAGCAGGTCATCACGAAGCGGCCGGGGCAGTGGATGCCCGGGAACTTCTTCGAGTGGCACATGATGAGCTTCATGTGGACCTTTTTGCCATCCCAGCGGTCGGGATGGTCCATCGCGTCGACGTACCACACGCCGTAGTCGTCGTCGGGAATGTCGATGAGGTCGGGCGTCATGTCGAACGGGCACTCGTCGCCGGTCAGGTAGTCCTCGCTGTTGCCGTCGTTGTCCTCAAGGTAGATGTCCGCGCGGCGGTTGACCATGCGCAGATTGCGCGCGCGCAGGCTCTCTTTGAGCTTGTCGTCGCAGCGGTTGAAGACGATCATGTCCGCGTTCGTGATCTTTTCCATCATGAGCTGACCCATGTTCTTGACGAACAGCTCGAACGTCGGCGCCTGCACGAAGGTCATGATCTGGTAGAGCACCCAGTTGGCGGGCAGCACCTCGCGGTAGAGCTTTTCCATCTGCCACATGCCATTGTACTCAATGAGCACCTGCTTGGGGTGGTGCTTCTTTTCAAGCTCCTTGCAGAAAGCGAGCGTCAGCTCCTCTTCGCCGTCTACCGTGACAACGGTGACGTTGTCGAGCGCCTTCTTCTCGTATTCTTCGTCGCCCTCTTCGCAGCAGATCAGAAGCGTCCTGTCCTCGCGGGCGAAGCCGTCCTCCAAAATGCCGTTGATAAAGCTCGTTTTGCCGGAATCGAGGAATCCGGCGACCAGATAAACAGGAATATCCATGCCTTACACTCCAAACAGTTCTGCAAGGCCGTCTTCCTTGAGCTCCGCGCCGATAACGCACAGACGGCCCGTATAGTCGGGATGGCCCGCGCGGACCTCATGCTCTTCGGGCACGTAGTCGAATTCGAGCCAGCCGTCCTCGCCGTTCACGATGCCCTTGGCACGCAGGATGTGGCCGTAGTCGCCGCTGTCCAGCTTGTGGAGCATGTCCTCAAGAGCTTCCTTGCTGAACTTCTTCGGCGTCTCCTTGCCCCAGGAGGAGAAGACGTCGTCGGCGTGGTGATGATGGTGATGGTGGCACTCGCACTCGGGATCGTCGCACTCCTCACCGTCGTGGTGATGGTGGTGATGCTCGTGCTCGTCGTGCTCGTCATGGTCATGGTCGTGATGATGCTCATGCTCGTGGTCATGCTCATCCTCATCGTGGTCATGATGGTGCTCGTGTTCATAGTCGTGCTCGTCATGTTCATCGTGATCGTGATGATGGTGATGCTCATGCTCATGCTCGGCCTCTTCGATCTCGTGCTCGCGGCGCATTTTTTCAAGAAGCTCGTCGCTCAGCGACACCTTTTCGATGGCAGAGAGGATGGTCTTGCCGTCCAGCTCGTCCCACGGAGTCGTCAGAATGGCGGCGTCGGGGTTCTTCTCGCGCAGCATCGCGGCGGCAGCCTCGAGCTTTTCCTGCGAGAGCTTCTGCGTGCGGGAAAGAATGATCGTGCCGGCGGCCTCGATCTGGTTGTTGTAGAACTCACCGAAGTTCTTCATATAGACCTTGACCTTGCTGGCGTCGGCCACGGTGACATAGCTGTTGAGCTTGAGCTCGGGGCACTCGTCCACCGTGCGCTGCACGGCAACGATGACGTCGGAAAGCTTGCCGACGCCGCTCGGCTCAATGAGGATGCGGTCGGGGTGGAACTGCGCCACGACCTCTTTGAGCGCCTTGTTGAAGTCACCGACGAGGGAGCAGCAGATGCAGCCCGCGGACATCTCGGAGATCTCGATGCCGGACTCCTTCAGAAAGCCGCCGTCGATGTTGATCTCGCCGAATTCGTTCTCGATCAGCACGAGCTTTTCGCCGCTGTAGGCTTCCGCGATCAGCTTTTTGATGAGCGTGGTCTTGCCGGCGCCCAGAAAGCCGGAGAAAATGTCAATTTTCGTCATAAGAAATACGCTTCCTTCTTTTTTATTGATTTCCAAACTTACATTATAAGCAGAATTTGTGAACGATTCAAGTCTTTTTCCACGCAAGATGCGCCTTTTTTCCGCTCACAGGCCCATACCGGGCAGCGGCACACGATGATCTAAGATCACGTGTCCGAAGCAGATAAAGCGCTTTCCGCTCTCAGGGCCGCAGACGACGTCCGCGCTGCGGTCCCGCCCCAGAGAAAAGAGGTACGAAACGCCGAGCGGGTCGCGGTAATACTGCTTGCAGAGCATGTCGCCCCCGACGCAGAAGATGCCCACGTCGCCCGCATGCAGCGGGTCGTGATTGAGGTAGGCGACGCTGCCGCTGTGCAGCACGGGTTCTAAACTGTCGTCGCGGATGCGCACGGCGAATTCCGCTCCCGGCGGCACATCGCCGTGGTCGTCGATGTAGTCAAAATCCTCGCCTGGCACGGGGGCGGCGTAGCCTGCTGCCTCGATCGAGCGGTAGAGCGGGATGCGGCGCGGCGCGCTCGCTTCCTCCCGCCCTGTAT
>ULUD01046617.1_pt1 | contig 11882 bp, 15 predicted proteins | sample 1958191 | NCBI WGS metagenome assembly ULUD01 (sample SAMEA4835751, study PRJEB28245) | human gut metagenome | biome: gut microbiome; material: fecal sample | place: Denmark | collected 2008 | reverse complement strand
ACCGGATAACGGGGATTCCTATTACGGCGTGGATTATATCCAGATGTTGACCGCATTTGGGATCAACGGGATCAAGGAGCTTTACGCCAAGGTCAAGGCACTTGAGAAGAGGGTGGAAGAGTTGGAGAACAGATAGAAAATATTATAAGCCTTTATCGGGGGTGGGCAAATAAAAGCCCCCGTATATATTAAAAGAAAACGAGTTATGGGAGTTGATTTGAATACGATATTGGCGATAACCGGCGCGATGGGCGGGATCGAGGGGATAAAATGGGGCATCCGTGCGTGGGTGAACCGTAAGACGAACGCCCGTATAGCGGACGCTCAAGCTGACGTGGAGGAGTTCAAGGCCCTGCGTGAGTATAACGAGTTCTTGCAAAAGCAGTTGTCTGAGAAGGAGGAACGGTTCGTTGAGCAGACCGGACGGCTCCGGCAGGTGCAGGACGAGCTTTTCACCTTAAAAGAGAGCTACTCGGACGTGAAGATAGAACTGGCTTTAAAGAGGTGCGAGAAAAAGAAATGCGGCGATCGTGAGCCGCAGAACGGTTATTAAGAAGGGAGGATAAGGAATGAGAAATAACAATTTACCCCGGGGATTACGTAACAACAACCCCGGGAACATCAGAAGGAATAGCGATGTCTTCCAAGGCGAGAAGACAAGCTCAGACAAAGAGTTCAAGCAATTTAAATCGATGGCATACGGGTATAGGGCGATCTTCAAGATCCTGTCTAACTATTACCGGAACTATAAGCTGGATACGATCCGCAAGATAATAGGAAGATGGGCGCCGGAAAACGAGAATAATACGAACGCTTACATTAAGGCCGTATCTGATTATGCCGGTATCCCTGCCGATGATCCGATCAACATCAACGATCGTGAGCAAATGATCCGGATTGTGGCCGGGATGAGCAAGGTGGAGAATGGGAGAGAGGCTGATATGTCGGACGTGATAGCCGGATGGAACTTGCTATGACATGCGTGTTGGCTTACATAATAACAAGCTAAGAGATCTTTGACGTGTTTGATTGCTGTTTTGCAAATTAACAATTGATCCTTTTGCAAATGTTTTTTTATTTGCTAATTTTGTATCGGTTGTATATCAAATACATGAAATAGTTTTATGCAAATGATGAAAAAAATGTATGCAAATGTGTAATCAAAAAATAATGATGCCTAGCGTTGGTTTTGATATGCCTATAACCGATCTTGTGCTTGAGCTTGAAAAGTTAAGGTACAAGATATTGGAGGGTACTACCCATCCATTAGTGTTTATGCAGATGAAAAGTATATTTCATATGCTTGAAAGTATTGGATCTTCTCGTATAGAGGGTAATAATACGACAATTATGGATTATGTCGAATCCACAAAAATAAACGATGGCAGTTTTTATCGGAATGAGCAGATCACGGAGATTTTGAATATCGAAAGAGCAACATCTTTTATTGAAAGCGTGATTGATGACACGCCCATTACGCTAAACTTTATCAGAGAGCTTCATTCTCTCACAGTAGATTCTCTTAGCGCAAGCAGGGAAGGTTGCTATACCAAAGGTGATTTCAGGGAGTGCAACGTAAGAATAGGAGGTTCGTCGCATACCCCTCCTGATTACTTGCAGGTGATTCCATTAATGCAAGAGCTTGTCGATTTTGTAAATGAGGAAACAAGACCTAAGTTCGATTTGATGAAAATATGTATAGCGCATCATCGTTTTGTATGGATACACCCATTTGAGAATGGAAACGGACGTGTTGTCAGGCTGTTCACCTATGCTCTTTTGTTGAAAAATGTATTTAAAAGCAAGCAAAGGATCATCAATCCAACAGCAGTGTTTTGTTCAGACCGGAATGAGTATTACAATTATTTATCATTGGCCGACACATATACGAATGAGGGATTGATAAAATGGTGCGAATACGTACTTCATGGGTTAAAAAACGAGATAGAAAAAATAGACAGATTGGTAGATTATGTTTATTTGAGAGATAACATCTTGCTTCCATCTATGTCCGATTCATTATCAAATAAATATATAACGGATATTGAGTATAATATATTAAGAGCGGCGATAACAAATGAGAGGCAAGAGATACAAGCCGCTGACGTGAAAGCTCTATTTCCGGGCAAATCTTCACCAGAGATATCGAGGTTGATACGATCTTTGGTAGATAAAAAGATGCTGGTCCCTGTTTCAGAGAGGGCTCGTAAATATGTTATATCATTCGGTAGCAACTATCTTTTAAGATCGGTCCTTAAATCGCTAGACAAAAATGGATTTTTACCATTGAATGATTAATTTCCATATGACATAAGTTTCTTCTTAATGGGCTAGTCAAAGGCGGCAATTCAACAATCTGGATCAGCCGCCTTTTTCGTATCCGGGCGGTATCTAAATACGGGCACGATCAAATTTTCATGATTATGAAACTTAGATACATTGTATTAATAATGATAGGTATCCTCACCCTGTCCGGGTGCCGGACCAAGATACAGCCTGTCGCTATCGAGAACCGTACTGACTCGATCTACATAGACAAGTTGGTACCTTACCCAATGCCAGCCGATAGCGCTTCCATACGTGCGTTGATGGAGTGTGATGAGAACGGCAAGGTTGTTCTCCGGTGGTTGGATATGGCGAACACGAAGAACGTGGAACTCATGTTCGCATTGGATAGTCTCGGTAACGTGATCGCCAATATGAGGGTTCCTAGGGATACGTTATATCTGCCTTCGAAAGAAATCTACGTGGATCGTAAGGTGGAGGTTCCGATTCCTGTGGAGAAGGAGTTGTCCCGATGGGAGTCTATAAAGATAGAGGTTGGTGGATGGGCGATAGGTCTTTTGTCTGGGTGTCTGATTATAGGTATTGGCTATGTCGTAAGACGGTTGCTACGAAAGAGAAGATCGTAGTTTGATATTGGTATTAGTGTTTTAGGTTTTCAGCCGCCCTGCCTGTGAAGATGGGGCGGTTTGATATTCTAATAAAAATATTGCAGAAACATATAATATTATCTTTTTTTTCACGTTTCTTTAAATAAACAGGTAATTTTTTTTTGTTTAACTAATTTTTCATACCTTTGCGCCATCATTTTATGTGTTCAAAGTGTTAGTTGTATATAAGGCGAAGATTTTTAGGTAGTTGGTTGTTGAATAAATGAAAATATATATCATGGAAGACTTAATTACCAAATTAATACAAGAGCATTTTGGTTTAGCGTTTCTGATTGGGTTGTTGTTTGTGTCTGGCTTCATCTTTGTTATATGGTGGGCTAGGGGAGTGTATGACAAAACCAAAAAGATAGATGATCTTCCGTGTACTTCTCATTCTCAGAAATTGGATTCTTTAACGGCTTTATCTACAAAATTGGATGGATTGCCTTGTGTCGATCATCAACATAAATTAGAAAATCAGATGGATAAACATTCAAATATAGAATCAGCAATAAGTAAGATAGAAACATCAATATCATTTATGCAAAAGAGTATTGATGGGTTGTCTCAAAATCTACAAAAGAATAGAGGAATAATAACAGATCCATTTACTCAGAGGCAAAGTCCTCTTCGGATAACCGAAGAAGGCTATAAGGTTGTTGAACAATTGGGTATATTGGAAATGGTTGAAGAGAATTGGATGCGTATAAAGTTCTTTGTGGAAGAAAATGCACAATCTTGCAATCCTTATGATATACAGCAATTTTGTATAGAGCAAGCTGTTGTTTACCCTGAAAAATTTTTGAGAGAAGATGAAATAAATAAAATAAAAATGGATGCATATATACGAGGAGAGGCGTTATCTTCGTATATGAAGATAATAGCGGTTCTGGTTAGAGATAGATATTTTGAAGAGCATAATATTGATATTGCTGATATTGATAAACATGCCCCCAAATATTGAGCTGTAATTTTAAAAAAGACTTACTATAAAGATTAAGCGTCTATCAATTTTTGGGTAGACGCTCTTTTTATTCTATACTCATTCTCCCTTCCAAAATAATTCCCTACATTTGGGAAATCCTTAAAAGTAATCACTATGGCAAAAGATCCTACACTCTCACAGGTTGCGACCAATGCGTTGCAGGGAATTCCTTTCGGTTCTATTATCGGAGACCCATTGAGAGCCTGTGCAGAGGCCCAAGAGGAACAAGCGAAAGTTGCTGCTAAGTTCATGAAAGAGGCTGGACTAGATCTGGATAAAGAAGCGAAAGAGAAAGAATAGTTTGAATCCTTAAATCAAATGGTCATGAAAGCGGAAAGACAACATAAAGAGAGAACTTCACGGGTGATACAACCGGCGAAAGGCGAGGATGGGCATATAGTTGACAATAGACCCCAATCTAGGAATCAGACAAAGATGGTTAGGATCATTCAAGCAAAAGAAAATAAGATTGTATTTCCTAATAAACATAAATCTTTAGAAAAACCATTACAGTTAATGTCACTATACCATGGCACTACTATAGAAGCGAAAGATTCTATAGTTGATGATGGTATTGATTATTCTTGTGGGTCAGGAGAATTTGGCCAAGGATTTTATACGGTGTTTGATAAAAAACAGGCAGAACATATTTCAATGTATTATTGGAATAAAGAAAAGAAATGGGAAAATGGTGATACTGGGACTGCTGTTGTAAAAATGAATATTGATGATAATGATTGGGCTAGTTTAATGGTTGGACAGGAGGCAACATATAATACAAAAAAAGAGTGGTTTAGAGATAGAATTGTAACAGGGGATACAATACCTGTTAACCCTGATATTGCTATAACAGAAAATAAGAATGAGGATTGGGATTATAGAGAAGAGGAGGGAAAAGCAGATGCTACTGATAATGCTATAATGATAGGGCCTATTAAAGATCCTCAGACACCATATTTGCAGGTCGTTTTTGGAGAAGAATTTGAAAATATAGAATTAAATAACGATCTCACATTCGAAGATGCCGGATTAACTCACGAGGCGGAAGATGAGATAGGATTAGAAGAAACATTAATAGATGAGGCTTCCAGTGGATTAGGTTCAATGGCATTTGAGATAGGAGGATATGAGGCTATTGTGTATTTTAAAAAATTTGCATTGAGTACACCAAAGCATCAAAGAGCCGCATTATTGAGGAAGTATTTTGGTGGAATCCAAGGTGTGGATGTTCCAGAAACTATAATTACTTGGCTTTCAAATAACGGTTTTACGTCAACAGAGACAGAGGATAAAGCAGGTGACATCATATATAAATATATTTCAGATTTACATTAAATGTAATAACCGCAAACTTAGTATAGCTAGAAATTAAGTAGAAGCTCTATCATTTACTACACAAGCGTACATCCTATCAACTGGAAAGGCGCTATAAAATATTTTGTGTAAATAGAAATACAGGATTCATGATGAATTGGTCCCACAAATTGGGATCGTATGTGCGATCACATGAACATGCAGAATCAGAAAGGCCATGAGATAGCCCGGATCAAGTTCGCCAATGAGAGCTTTTCCGTATACGGTGTATCGGAAAATGAATTGTCTGACGGAACTCCTCGTTGGGATATGTTGAATTTGGGTCGCTGGAAGGAGGAAATCTTAAACTGAGTATAAATGAAATATCGGGGATTGATATGGCCAAGCTATCAATCCCCGGCATTTAAAATAGCAACCTCCCATCCTTCTTATCCATCACCGCATTGAAAATACTTTTATAGGTCTCATACAACTCCTTCCGGCTTTCCGGACCCGGCCAATCGGCGAAAGACTCTCCGGCGAATAATTTCCAAGCAAAAATGCGTTTGGCCTTTTCGGACAACCCTAACAGGTCGACCATATCCCGGATATCCTGCATACGTTCCCGGATATACTCGGTACGGTCAATACTATCATCGGGCTCATCAATAATGTTCAGTCTTCGCCAATCCACATTCTCATCTACCGGGATAGGCTTGTATTTATGCCGGTAGGGAGACGTGTCCGAGGTAACGTTCAGCTTTATCATTTGCAGGATATACCAGTCAAGTTCGGTATATTTACCTTGCTTGGCTTCCATAAGCCGGGAGAGGTGTTCCAGAGGCTTTTGAAGTAGCATACACATTACCTCGTTCAATACGTCAATAGCTTCACTACTCATTCCGGCAAGTGAGCAGTGATACTTAGCGTAATCCAGCCACCTGTCGTAACGTTTCTCAATATATTTATTCAATGCCTCACTTGCCATAGTTGTCTTTATTTGATATATTTGTCGCAGGTTGTAATGGGGGGGCGCTGTGAGGCGCTGCCTTTTTATTTATTCTCTTTGTTAGTCTTTATCTCTCGCTATAAAAATGTTATCTTTAGCCTTCTTTTTTATTCTTAGCCCAATCGATAATGTATTCAATACCTGCGTTGAATCCTTTGCTGTAACCATCTTTATATTCATGATTTGATATTCCATGATAGTAAGCCGAGCCGAAGCACAAGGCGAAACCAATGGCTATCAATACCATCCCTGTTCCAAAGTATGGATAAGCTAGGGATATATGGAATGGCTTGAACTGGATCGATATTCCAGACGTGAGAATGAATATTAGCGAGATCATTCCGATTATTAACAATGATATTTTAAGCATCTGAACCTCCTTTGTTTACATTGTGCGACATATTCTTTAATCTTGTTTGACTTTTATAATCCTTACATCCATAAGCGGCGAGATTAATGGCGTGCGTACCTATTCCTTGTCCGGAGAAGCATGGATAACGGATACATCTTACGCATTTCCTTCGTGGATATTTATTAGCGTCCTCCCGTTCTTTCAAGCGGTTGATCCCTATGTGTTCCTCTGCCATGGTTATTCCTCCTCCTCGGTCTCGTCGAATATCCGGGCCATCATATCGACGATGTTTGTTTGTATATTGTCCTCCGCGCCAAGCACGGCGTTGCTTATATGTTTTTTCTCCTCGATGATCCTGTAGAGCTTCTGGTCGATGGTCTTGCGGCCAAGCAGGTAATAGCAATTCACGGAGTCCTTTTGGCCGATACGATGTGCCCGGCTCTCGGCTTGGTCGCAATCTGCGTATGTCCACGGTAGCTCGATAAAAGCGACATTGCTTGACGCTGTCAACGTGATACCCGCCGCTGCGGCCTTGATGGAGCAGATGATGACGTCCGTCTTGGGATTCCGTTGGAAAGCGTCTATGGCCGCTTGCTTTTGTTGCATATCTTGCCGTCCGGTGACACACACCGCCGTGGGAAACGCCTGTAGGAGTCGGTCTACGATCTCATGCAGGTTGCAGAAGAGGATGATCTTCTTTCCGTTCTCCCGAAAATCCTTCACGAAATCGATCACCTCTCTCAACTTACCCCGGGCCGTTATGTCCTTCAATATGCCGATTCGTACCATGACCTCGCCTTTCAGCGATTTTTGTACCTTCTCATCGTCGGCTTCCTTGTATCGTCTCAGATAATCCACCAAGTCACGCTCGGCGTCTTGGTATTCCTTGCGGTTGGTGATTTCGCAGGTCACAATCTGCCGTACCTTGTCGGGTAATTGAGTCAGTACCTTGGATTTTTCCCTCCGGAAGAAACAATGCTTCCAGAGCATGAAATTGAGCTCTTTCAAGTTCGAGGCCCCGTGCGGCCCGGAGCAATAGCGGCTCGTGAAATATTTCCAGCCTCCGAGATCGTTCATCCGGTCCATGATAGCGAGTTGGCATATAAGGTCGTTGGGCTTGTTTACGACAGGGGTACCGGTCAACAGGATGATCCACTCTTTCCCGGCGGTGATACCCTTGCAAAACTTGCTTTGCTGGGTAGCCGTTGATTTTACCTTATGGGATTCGTCAATGATCACGCTCTTGAACAACTTGATCGTATTATGGAACTCTACGTCTTTCAGCGTCCATTTCTCCGATTTGTTGATTCGGCGTACGAAATACTTCCGTAGGCTCTCGTAGTTCACGATGAACACATGGTTCATGCCCGTTTGCCAGAAGAATGGCCATGAGGTTCGTACCGAATCGGTCAATACCATGGCTTTCTTGTCCGTGAACTTGTGCCATTCACGTTGCCAGTTGATCTTGACCGTATTGGGGCAGATAACGAGACAGGGGAAAGCGCCGGCCTTGTTGATTGTGGCGATACTCTCAAGTGTATTGTGCGTTACAATATAATTATTTGTCAGATACAAATGATCCGGAGCGGTTACGCTTATACATACGGAATCTTCCTCTCTAATATATTCGATAGACGAGATATACCGTGAACAATAGTTTGTTTTTTTGATGTCCCATTCGGCGGCTTTCCGTTCAAGATAGAATGGGCAAACCTTGATCCTCACGTTTACTTGAAATTCCACGCCTTTACCCTCGTTTTGCCTATCGTATCTGCGTATGATCGCCTGTCCTCCAAGGGAACGTACCAAAAGGGCAATGTCACGCGCCATGCCATAGGAAAGGGTGCTGTAGGTGATCCTGTTTCTCTTTCCTGATCCATCCGTATCCATCAAACCGCGTAAGAGGTTGATGCGTTGCTCTACCGATCCGTGCATGTATTCGTATGGTATGAATTTCTCTACACTTGGTTTGTCAACTTTGAGTCGTTTGATCTCTTGGTAAAATCGATTTTCGTGGACTGTCGGATTCTTTGTGATGTTGTATCGCGGGCATGTGGCGTAATCGTCCCGTACCAACAGCATATCGCTAGGTAAGAGTTTTCTTACCCTGTCGGCAATAGCCGCATCCATGTCCGGTGTAGAGAAAGACAGGCGCCCATTGCCATTGCAAAGGTGGCCGTCTCCCAAAAGTACCCCCATGATGTAAGGATGAATGATGTATAATCCCTCCTTGTACTTCACAGGTTCACACATTGGGATTTCCCATTTCCGTCTTGTATGGTTATGGCCAAAACCTTTTAGGTTGTAGGTCACGCCGGAATCCATGATCTCCTGTGTTGTCTTGGTGATCCATCCTTTCCCCTTTCTTCTACGGTTGGCATCCCGGACACACCATAGATGCTCTGGGCCGCATTCACAGGATACGCCATCAGAGAACGTCACTTTGAACACGCGGCGTTCTTTTTGCGGGTACACGCCACTTACGGTATATACATTTCCGTCCCTGCCGAATATCTCGTCCCCAATTTGTAATTCTCCAATCCTCCTAAAACTGTTTGGAGTAGCCACGTAACTACTGACTGGTTGTTGTTTGCCAAGTCCCATGTCGTCCCCATTGATAAACCGTTTTAGTTGTAAGCCTCGTGCGATTCCTTGCAGTTGATAGGGGTAAGGTTGTATCTTTAGGCCATGATCCTCGTCCAACTCGGGCATGTCCGGTATTTGATAGGCTATGTCCTCGTCGGTCTTAGACTCGTACCCTCCCCAGTTGACGGGTTCGAAGTGCCTCACGTAATAGGTGAGCTGGTCTAGCTCCGCCTTGCACTTATTGTTGGCCGGGATCATCCACGCTCCGGTAGACTTGTCCCACCAGCGGACGCTGACGGCTGTCTTTAGCTTGTCAACGACCTGCTGGCGGTACCTGTCAAACCTTACCGCGTAGCATTGTCCCTTTTCCGTGTTTTGTAAAGTGATTTGCATAACGGTTGTTTTTATTATTAGTTAGGCGAACTCGTCGAAGGCTTTCACCTCCTCGGCGATCTCCTTGATCTGCTCTTTTTTCTTCCGTCCCCGTTTCTTAGGCTTCTCTTCCTTCTCGCCCGTGATATCCGATTCCTCCGGGGTATCGAAATCGAAGGATTCTTGCTTGATGCCATATTTACCTTCGAACAGATAAGCGTCCACCTCGTAGCTACATCTACCGATGGCCTCTTTCAACTCGGCTCCGTAAAGGTACCCGTCGCCGGACTCGTCCTCATATTTGGTGAACGGGACGGAGAGGTTAAGGATCTGCCCGCTTTTCAGGAGCTTTTGCGCTTGGATTGATACGCCGGCTGATTCATCATTACCGCCTTTACTGTATCCGGTGACGATGATATTCTTTAGCTTCTCGTTCAAGTCATCGTCGGAAGGATTGGCGACATTGACCAATGTAGCCTCGTACATCTCACAGATTTTCACTACGTGTGGCTTAAGCCGGTTCAACGCGTACAGTAGATCGGGGTGGATAAACTGCTCCGATTCCTTTAGGATGTTGTTCTTGTAGTTCGCTTCCACGAACTTTTCCGTATACTCCGCCGTGAGCTGGTTGTTCTTGATCTTCACTTTCTGGATCTCGTACACGGGTTGCTCTTTTACTAATTCTTCCATGTTCTTTTAAAATTTAGGATTGTTATAACTCTGAGGCGCTAAGGCCATTTCAGCTTTCGCCTTGCTAATTATCGTGCGACACCATTCCAATTGGTGGGTCGCGGTACGGTTCAATCTATCACACCAGTCGACTAGGTATTGCTCATCCTTGCACAGGCTGTCGATGATAGCGTTTATGGCCTTTGAGGTCGCTCCGGCCCGTGAAGCGGTTTCCCGTAATGTGTCGAATACTTCCGATTTCTTTTTCACGTTCAGATGGTATTTGGCATCTGCTAACAGTTTCCCGGTCCGGGCGATATAGACGGCAAGGTCGTTTCCACGTAGGACAGCTTCTTGTACGTCTTCGCTCATTGTGATATTCAGGAAGGCATCTATGGCGGCCAGTTCCTCGGATATCTTGTCTGTCGGTGTGATATTGAGATTCATGATTTTTATTTTAAGATATAATCGTTGCCACAGTTGCCGCAATGATATACGTTGAATGTATCTCCCGTATGCGTCTGTAATTTCTTTACGAGTACGGGAGCTCCGCATATAGGGCATTTCTTTACCAGCCTGTACTTTAGCCAGCCGATTAGGATTAAAATTAGACTCTTCATACTATTAGCTTATTAGCATCCACCACCGGAAGGCTAGCTCTTCGTACTTTTCTTTGCCACGTTTATATAAAGTGCCATCTTTTTTTATAGTGGCTTTGAAAATTTGTTGATTCTTTTTGCTTATTGCAACAATAAAATCTTGTTTACTTCCAGCAATGTCCATATACCAAGCTCTTGAGCGATCCCAGTCGAAAAAATCTATGGCTTCATTAAATTGTTTTTGAGAAGAAGCAAAAGTTGTTTTTAAATCTCCTCCAAACCCCATTGCTGAAAACCAGAAATCCCATTTGCAACGAGTGTCAAGTGTGTATTCAAAATTGCCGTATTGGAATTTTTGATTTTTGTTTACCATAAATTTCTGTTTATCGGATTGTTCCAATGCATACTTAATGAGCGGATCATGTCGGGCTTCCATACGGAGTGACTTGATCATGGCTTGTGCCAGTTCCCAATCTTCGCCGGAATACAATACGTCATCTACCATATGTTTGTCATATCTTACCCGTTCGGGTTCTGTCAGCATCGCATCCACCAGACTCCCGAACTTGAACGCCTTCTCCTTATCCCCGTATTGCGTACGGGGATAGAGGAGGTTCTTTAGTTCTGTCAGGTCTGAGTTGCTGACCTCAGACCGTTGGTAATACGTATCTTGCATCTTCTTCCTTGAGTTTTAAGTATTCAATGACCGCGAAGTCAAATTCAAAATCGTAAGTGTTATCCATCAGCCACCGGAACCATTTGCGGCCCTCTTCCGTATCGAGGATCTTTTTTAGGTTACTCGGTGTACGCCTGTATTTCCCGAAGTTTATCCATGAGGACAGATATAGCTTTCTCATATCATTTGGCTATTACGTCATCGACATATCTCACGAAAGCGGACTGGATTCGCTCACCGTCCTTATTCACGACCTTCTCGCAATAGGAGATCATCTTCTTATGGATCTTCTCAAGATCCTCCATGCTCATATTGATACCCTCACGCATGAACCACATCTGGTATACCTGCATGAATCCTTGTGGATTGGTGACTTGGATCTTTTTCTTTATCTTCGCCTTGGTAGGG
>ULUD01010776.1_pt1 | contig 11946 bp, 10 predicted proteins | sample 1958191 | NCBI WGS metagenome assembly ULUD01 (sample SAMEA4835751, study PRJEB28245) | human gut metagenome | biome: gut microbiome; material: fecal sample | place: Denmark | collected 2008 | reverse complement strand
GAAAAATAATAAAGAATTACATAAAAAAATGTAACACGAAAAACTGAGAAATGGGCGAAAAAATAAGAAAAATAGTTGACTAGTAACGAAAAATATGTTATTTTTTTATAGTAAGAAAAATAGATGATTTGATATAAAGGGGGAGAAAATGTTAGACGAAAAAATATGTTTATTAAGAGAAAAACTAAATGACAGCATCTTAAATGGTGAAGATTATAACATTATATACCAAATTAGTATTGAATTAGATGAATTAATAGACAAATATTATATCCAAACAGCACAAAAGGGAACAATTTAACAATAAAAAATCATAAAAGCTTTGAATTATCAAGAAAAACGGCTCAAAAGTATGGATTTTTTAAGAAAAATATGGTATAATATACCTAGATATGCGGGAATTAACCTATACAAAAAAGTTGAAAAATTTGTTGACAAATAGTTTTAGGTATGCTACTCTATAAATATAAGGCAAATCATACAAATATGAGCTACCTTATTAAAATAAAAGAAAGAGAAAATAATGGTAAAAAATATTAAACAAATAAACAAAATAGTTAAAATTTTGATTGTCTTAATAATGTTATCAACTGTATTTAGTAATATTGTATATGCAAGACAGAGTGACGGAGCTCCCTCAGGAGGATACACGGACACAGGAACAGGTGGAAGTGGTACAAAATCAGACAAGATAATAGACACCAATAAGTATGCACCAGGTAATGAACCAATGGATTCACCAAGAGCAGCGGCTATAGCGGGAACAGTTTTAAATGTAGTACAAGTAATAGGTATAATAATTGCAGTTGGATGCATTTCAATCGTAGGAATTCAGTACATGGTTGGAAGTGTAGAACAAAAAGCAGAATATAAAAAGACGATGACGGCAATGATTGTAGGAGCCATACTTTTAGTTTCGACAACTACAATAGTCAAAGTAATATATTCAACAGTTACAAAAAGTGTATAAATAAAAGAGGAAGATTAAATGAAAAAATTAATGGTATTTATACTACTGTTTATGACTATAATTATAATGGCAAACCAAGTAATGGCATTTGGATTAGATGACATCATACAAAGAGGAGACGACTTTATAAATAAAGGAGATCCAAGTGATGCAATCTCAGAGAATCAAGTTAGAGCAACATCTAAGGGTGTATTTAGAACACTATTAATTATAGGAGTAATAGTAGCTATAATAGGAGGAGCAATAATAGGAATTCAATTCTTAATGGGTTCTGTAGAAGCTAAAGCTCAGATAAAAGAAAAATTAATTCCATATGTAGTAGGATGTGCAATAATGTTTGGAGCATTTGGTATATGGAAAGTATTAGTAGACATACTACAAGGAGTAAATTGGTAAAAGTTATTAACATTCTTACAAACAGTAAGAGGTTTATATAAAATATAAGAAGATAAGGAGGAATATATATGAAAAAAACAGTAAGAATTATATCTACTATATTGTTAACAATTATGTTAGTTACTTCAATCGCAGGAGTTGTTTTTGCAGCGCCAGACATTGACAAAACTATTGGAGATATAGATGGAGCAAAAGCAGGAGATACAACAAAAGTAACAAATATTGGTGGAAAAATAATAAACATAATCCAAGTAGTTGGTATAGTTGTAGCAATCGCTGTAGTACTAATTATAGGTATTAAATACATGACAGGTAGTGTTGAGCAAAAAGCAGAATACAAAAAAGTAATGATACCATATATCATTGGTGCAGTGCTATTAGTAGCTGGTACATCAATAGTAAAAGTTATATTTAATACAATCAACAGTAACGCAGCAGCTTAAGCAAAAAAATGTAAAATTTCAAAAGTATTACATAAAAATTACAAATATATTAAAAAGTGCATTTTATGCACTTTTTTTTGTTATTATATTACTTTTTTTCGTTTTATATGGTATAATGTAAAAAGAGATATATTATTAAGGAGAAATAGAAATTATGGGTACATACAACTTGCCTAGAAATGTAAAAGGTGAAGGAAGAATATTATTCATATTTACAAGAAAATCATTAATGTATACCGCTGGGTTTGCAATAGTAGGATTAATATTATTACTTATTTTTAGATTAATGAATCTAATGAAAGTGGGAGTAGTAATATTATTAGTATTTATACTACTAGGTTTTGTAATAGGAACAATAAAAGTACCCAATATGTCTGGAGTGAAATGGGCAAAGGTAAATGCTGGTGAAAACCTAGACGATGTAATAATAAGAGCAATTAAATTTAAAGCAAAGAAAAATAAAATATATATTTACAAGGGGGAAGACACAAATGACAAGTAATATAAGTTTATTAACAACAGCATTAGTAGTAATAGCAGGAGTAATGGTAACATTACTAGTTGTATTAGCAGTAGTATACCTAAGAATGAAGCTAAAAGAAAAAGAACAAGAAGAGGGTTTAGAAAAAAAGACCAATACTCAAACAGCACAAAAAGATGAATCAAAAATGAAACAATACACAGTAAATTCTGTATTCGACTTCATGGAATTCGAAAAAATAGAAGATAACATGATAGTACAGAAGAAACGGAAAAAGATTTATTATGGTGGTAGAGTGCCAAGGAATAAACTATGACTTAATGTCACAGGAAGAAAAAGTATCAGTAGAAGAAGGCTTTTCACAATTTCTAAACACATTAAAAGAACCGGTACAATTATATATACAAACAAGAAAAATAAATCTAGAAAGTAGCCTAAATAACTACAAAGAAAAAGTTGATGAAATAGAAAGAGAATATGTAAAACAAAAACTAAGATATGAAGAAATAGCAAACAATCCTAACGCATCAGATGAACAAATAAAAAGAGAATATTATGAATATATAAAACAAAAAAATCTATATGAATATGGAAAAGATATTGTATACAACACAGAAAGAATGAGCTTGAACAAAAACATACTAAACGAAAAATATTACGTAGTAGTTTCATACTACGCAGACACAATGGAATTAGGAGACCTAGACCAAGAGGAAATAAAAGAAAGAGCTTTTTCAGAACTATATACAAAATCAAAATCAATAATCAGAGCGTTAAGTTCAACAGGTGTTACAGGAAGAATATTAACATCAATAGAACTAGCAGATTTACTATATGTAGCATATAACCGAGATGAATCTGATAATTATGGAATAGACAAAGCAAGAAAAGCAGGATTTGATGAATTATATTCGACAGCAGCAGATTACATGGACAAGAAAATGCAGATCCTAGATGAAGAAATAGAAAGACAAGCTTACCAAAAAGCAAATGAAAAAGTAATAGAAGCTCAATCAGAAAAAGCAAAAAGATATCAAGAAAAGAAAGAAAACATGGATGATATAATAGACAACTTGGCAGATTTATATATTAGACAAAACACTGCAATGTTAGGCAAAGATGTTGCACAAAGCGCAAGAGAAAAAGTAAGAAGAGGAAGAAAGAGAAAGGAGAAAACAGAAGATGTTAAAGAAAAACAAGAAGATGCAAGGAGAACTTCAAGCGGAGCGTAACGATTACACCGTAAATGAAAGTCCTAAGATTTTACGTAAAAAAACAATTAAGGAATTAATTGCACCAGCTGGAATAGATGCAAGCAATATAGACCATCTAGAAATAATATCAAACACAAAAAGATATGCAAGAAGCTTCTTTATATCAGCACTTCCAAGAATGTGTACATTCCCAGAGCTATTTAGAGATATGTACTTCTTTGGAGATATAAATACATCTATCTATATAAATCCAATACCAGAGTCTAGTTCACAAAATGAATTAAACAGAACAATAAATGAACTAGAAACAGAAAGAATTGTTGCAGCTGATAAAGGAAATATAAATAGAGAGAGTACACTTGCTCAAAAAAGATATGAAGCTGAACAATTAAGAGATGAAATAGCAGCAGGATTTAACAAACTATATTCAGCATCAGTTGTATCAACACTATTTGCGTACAATCTAGAAGACCTTGACAGACTAACAAAACTATTAGCATCTGAAATGTCAAAATCATTAATAGGAATAAAGAGTGCATGGGGAATGCAAGAAGAAGCATTCAAATCAAACTTACCATTTAATGATGACAAAATAAAAAGAACACACACCTTTGACCATAGATCAATGGGAACAGTATTCCCATTTACAACTTCAGAGGTTGGACATATAACAGGAATTCCTTTAGGATTCAACAAACAAACAGGAGTGCCAATATTATTTGACAACTTCCACAATTCATTAACAAACTACAACATGGTAATATTTGCTAAATCTGGTGCTGGTAAATCAGTTACAATGAAAACTTTAATATCAAGATCAGCAGTGTTAATGGGAATACAAAGCTTAGCACTAGATGCTGAAGGTGAGTATAGAATAGTTGCAGAAAGCTTAGGAGGAACAAATGTTGTACTAAGCCCTACATCAAAAACAGTAATAAACGTTTTTGATATAGAAACAGAAATGGTAAAAGACGAAATAACAGGAAGAGAAAAAACAGTACTAAATGTAGAAAATAAAGTAGAAGACGTAACTCAAGCATTGTTGACAATGGCAAGAGGTAGTACAAGAAGTCAAGAAGTAAACGAATTGACAAAACAAATAATAGCAGAAGCAGTAGCAGAAGAATATATGGCAGCTGGAATAAACAGCGATCCATCAAGCTTGTATGAAAGCGTTTCAGAAGCTGGAAACATGCTTGGAAGAAAGAAAAAACAAATGCCAACAATAGGTTCTTGGTATGAAAGAATTGCAAACAAGGCACAAGAAAATGAAAACCCAGATTATAGATTCCATTACAGTTATCTATTAAAAGTAATGAAACAATACATCAGAAAATATGATGGACAAATGGCATACTTTGATGGACAATCAACATTTGACTTACTAGATGGAACACTATTTATAAACTTAGACATATCACAACTAGAAGAAAGATTTGCAAGACCACTTGCACAACAAATTCTTCTATCATGGATTTGGGAAAAATACGTTAAGAAAAACAGCGAAGATAGAAAAAAGGCGGCTAAGAAGAGAGTACTTGTTGACGAGGCATGGATGTTATTACCATACCCAGAGGCAGTAGACTTCTTAAACACAATGGCAAGACGTGCCAGAAAAAGAAACGTATCTTTGGCAATTATCTCTCAAAGATTCCAAGACTTTTATGAGAAACCAGAAGTACAAGCTGTTCTAACATCTTCAGATACGAAATTATTATTAGCACAAGATAAATCAGAAATAAAATACTTAAAAGAAGTATTCAAATTAAGCGAAGGAGAAGCAGGATTTTTAATCACATGTAACAAAGGAGAAGGTTTATTAAAAGTAGGAAAAGACACAGCAATATTACAAATAACACCAACCGCAAAAGAATTTGAATTTGTTGAGACCAACATTAATAAACTCGCAGCGATGCAAAATCAATAAAGCAAATAAAAGGAGTATGTATGAAGACTAAAAAAATAGGAAAGTTGAAGCAAAAGATAATCATATCACTCATAACTGTAATGATGACATTTACTTGGATAATGCCAACGTATAGTCAGGCGGACTTCGGAGGAGCACTACTAGAGCCGGTATGTGACTTACTATTAGCGGTAGGAGATATTGCAAACTTTTTAGTATCGAAGACGGCAGGAGTAAAGAGTAGAATAATTCCAGGAACAACTGACGCTAACCTAGAAAAAATACAAAAAGAAGAGTGTAACGGATTTTCTAATGCAAAGGAGATTCAAGCCTACTTTGGAGGAAAACTGATAAGAAAGGAAATTAAGTTAGGCAAATACAGCCCAGAACAGGCAGCAGAAGATGATATTGACTATATACCAGCTACAAACATAGTATATCCACATGTTAAAATTACACCAATGGAAATATTTTCTGGTAGAGTTGCACTTTTAGATGCAAACTTCTTCCAAGAGGTAAATGATGATTACAAAGCAAGAATGCTAGGAGCAGGAGAAGTTGGAGAAGATAGTGATACGGGAAATTCTACAGTTGCAGACTTAAAGGAGACAATATCAACATGGTACCAAGCACTTAGAATGATTGCTATTGTTGGATTACTTTCTGTATTAGTATATGTTGGATTAAGAATGGTAACAGCAGCAGTTGCTACAGACAAGGCAAAATATAAAGAAATGTTTGTTGACTGGGTTATTGCTCTTTGTTTAGTATTTTTCCTACATTATATAATGGTGTTTACAATGACAATGGTACAAGAAGTGCAAAATCTATTTATATCAGGCATTTCAACATCGTCGACAAATAATGACACCAACAAAAAAACAATAAATACAATATTATTGGTATATAGAAATGAAACATTAGTACCTAAGGATACAGGTAATAATAATGACAATAGTCATATCGAGGATACACCTGTGGACCCTGGTACAGGAAACTTTGACACAACAGTTCCAAGTGAATATGAAACACATGTGACAGAGAAAGCTTTCCCAACCAATTTGATAGGATATAATAGAGTTTTGGCAGGAAATCCGGATGCGATTCCTAAACTAACATATACGATTATGTATCTAGCATTGACATTCTATACAGTATATTTCTTCTTTATCTATATTAAGAGGGTAATAATATTAACATTCTTAACAATAATTGCACCACTAGTAGCATTAACATATCCAATAGATAAAGTAAAAGATTCAAAAGCACAAGCATTTGAATTCTGGTTAAGAGAATACATAGTAAATGCAATGATACCAATAATACATCTAGTATTGTATACAGTACTAGTTACATCTGCCATAGATTTAGCAGTAAAATCACCACTATATGCAATATGTGTGCTAGCATTCATAGTACCAGCAGAAAAAATAGTAAAAGAAATGTTTGGAATTAAGAGTAGCACTACACCAGCACTTGGTGGATTTGCAGGTGGAGCATTGGCTGCACAAATGGTACAAAAGCTTGGAAAAGGCGGAAAAGATAAAGGAAAAGACGGAAAATCAGATAAAATTAGAACAAAAGATGATAAAAATGTTACAGATCCAAACCTAGTAGAGGGAGACGGATTAGATGCATTAGCGGGAACAGATGTGAATGCTGGAAATGGCGGAATACCTATGGCTGTAACTGGAGGAGGTGCAGGTGCAAATCCTACTCCAAATCCAACAGCAAGAACTCAACAACCAAGTGGAGAACCTCAACGTCAAGGACCACCTACAAGATTTCAAGCAGGCATGCAAAACGCTTGGAATGCTACGGGTGGAAGAGCTGTTTCAACAATTAGCAATAGTTGGAATAGTGATAAAAATAGACAAAGACGTAAAAACTTTGGAAATATGCTAAGAAGAAAATATAACATCCCTAGAGGTAAGACAGGTAGAACTTTATTGAAGAGAGCTGCTAAGGGAATAGGAAGAACATATCTAAAAGGAGCTGCTTTAATTGGAGGAGCTGCAATAGGACTAGCTGGAGGAATTGTTGGTGGAGACATGAACGACATGTGGAAAGGAGCAGCATTAGGTGGAACTGCTGGAAGCCAATTAGGAAAGAAAGCTAGTGCGGGAATCGAAAGCCTTGCAGGAACAGTACAAGAAGACGTTAGAGAAATCAATTATGGGGAAGATGAAGCTAATAACCTATTTGCTGATCAAGAATTCGTAAATAACGTAGAAAACAGAGCACACGTAGTAGAAAAAATAGAAGAAGAGAATAGAGCAAACAATATTGAAATGGATAGATTCCAAGTTAACGACGAACTAGAAAAGAGAATGCAAGAATATGCAAAATACAGAAGAGCAGGAATCACAGACATAAAAGAGATGGACAGATTGCATAAGATTCAAGAAAGTATGAGACCTACTCAAGCTCAAATGCAGAATATGACTCAAGACGAACAAGAACAAAACCAAAGAGATATAGAAGCTCAAACTCGAGAACTAGCAAAATTATCTACTCGTTATAGTGCAGACATGTTCCGTGATGCAGGAAAGATAGACAAAGCAAGAGATGCGCTTGCACAAAGATTCGAAAAGAAAGGTATTGAAAGTGCTAGAGCTAATGCGTTAGCAGCAGATACAATGGCTAAAATACGTAAGATTAAAGGAGAAGCTTAGAGAGAAAACAATTAAACCAAAAGGAATACTCCTTTTGGCTTAATTGCTATAAAGGAAAAGAGGATTAAATGAATATAATTAGAACAATTAACCAAAACAAATTACAAATTATTGCAGTAATAATTGCTATAATAATTATTATAGGAATAATACAAACTCTAAACCATTTTGCAAAAATAGAAAATGAAACAAGCAAAAACACGGAAAATATTACACAAATAGAAACAAAAGATAAGACGTTATCTTCGGCAATTTCTAATAATAACACAAAAACAGATAATGCAGAAAATTATAAAAAAGTAATAGAAGATTTTCTAAAACTATGTAACAATAAAGAGCCAGAGCAAGCCTATGCAATGCTTAGCGAAGAATGTAAAGAAACAATGTATTCTAGTTACCAACTTTTTTATAATAATTATTACAGCAAAAATTTTGCCACTGTAAAAACATATACTATACAAAACTGGATAAACTCTATATTCAAGGTAGACCTTAAAGAAGATATATTAGCAACAGGTGGAAAAACAACAGGAAACATACAAGATTTTATAACAGTAGTAAGCTCAAACAATCAATACAAACTAAATATAAATAGCTACATAGGAAGAAGACCAATAAATACGGAAACAGATATTGGAGAAATAAAGTTCAAAGTTATAAAAAAAGATATTAATATGAAATACGAAAAATATTATATCGAAGTAGAAAATACTGGAAATACAGATATAGTGCTAGACAATTTAAATAAAACAGGGACAATGTATTTGCAAGATAGTAATGAAGTTAAATATTCATATATAAACGAAGAAATAACAAAAGAATTATTAAGAGTAAAAAGTAAAAGTAAAGCACAAATTGCAATAAAATTCTCAAACTCTTATATTTCAGATAGAGAACTAGAAAAAATAGTATTCTCAAAAGCGCAAATCGAAAATAATGACAATACAACAAAAGAAATACAATTTGAAATAAAATTATAAAACAATTAGGAGACTAAATTAATGGAAGAAGAAGAGGAAAAGCTTCAACAAGGCGCAAAAAAAGCTGGAAAATTTGCAGGAAAGCAAGTGGGCAAATTAGTAGGAAAAGCTATTAAAAAAATAGCAATAGCAGTTGCTCACCTTATTATCCAATTTTTGCCATATATACTAATAGCAGTGCTTGTTGTAAGTATTGTTGCGTCAGTTATTAAATTTATTACAGTAAACAACGGTTCTTATTCACAAGGAAAGGAAAACAATGTTCCTAATGCAGTAGAAGAGACGTTAAGTGATATAGAAATATCAAAAACAGGCAATGCTTATTCATATGATGTAAATTTGGATGAAAAAGTAGAAGAATTAATGCAAAAGCTTAACAGTAAAACCAATATTCTTTCTACATATATATCTGAAGAAAAACAAAAAGAATATTTAAAAACATTTATAAAAGCAGACTTTATTACACAAAACTTCAAGATAGGAACTGCAGATCCAAAAACTAGTGACAGACTAAATGGCTCTATTATTGTACAAAGAAGTGATTCAGACGGAAAAGTATCAACACTGCAATTTATAGATTACGAAACATTTAACAAATATGTAACAGAGTCAAATTCAGAAGTATTTAAATATTTTTCAACAAACGAAGATGGACAACTTGTAATAGCGCAATCATACAATCATACTAAAACTTTAGACACAAACCTACCTGGCGAAGAATCTGTAAATGTGCAAGAATATACAATATCAGAAATGGCGTTAGATTATAAATCTGCATTAAGTTCATATGCAATGCCATTTAACTTGCTATGGGCACTATTAGTAAAAAGCACAGAAGAAGATTTTGTATATGAACTAGCAAAACTAGCATTAGATACAGAAATAACAATAACAGCATATGACAATTATATGAGAACTGAAGAACAAGAAGAGTCGACATTTGCAATGAGCGGAAGAAAAGTTTTAAGGATTAGACAATTTTTAAAACATTTTGGAACAATTACAACAATGGAAAGAGAACAAAACTTCGAAACAGGAGATACAACATATCATAGAAAATTAACAGAGATAACAGAAACAAGAAATGTTACTGTAAATGTAACTTCTGCAAACACATGGATTGCAAACTATAAAAACGAATATACCTATGAGCAATTTCCAGAAACAAATACACCTAATGAGATAGAAAAAGGTAATGGAGCATTACAATCAATAGATAGGGAAATGACAAAAGCAGAACTAGCAGAAGATAGCTTTGCAAAACAGGTATTAAATGATTTAGAACATGAAAAAGTAGATGGAGTAGTCTATACAATCTTAGGTGGAAGAATAACAGCAGAAATAAAAGAAAACACAAGAAGTGGTAGCGTAAAATCATATGGAAATACCTATAAAGAAGGAACTTCACAAGTTGATGAAAAAACAGATATAAATGCAAAAGAACCAAACTTCTGTACAATACTAAAAAAATATCCTAGAGCAGAAGAAAAAATAATGAGTGCAGTAGACTGGTTGTTCGAAATGATGGCAAACAACACAGAAAATGTTACAAACATGACAGACTTAATAAAATATTTATTATACAAAGCAACAGGACAAGACCTAGGAGTAACAGAATTAGGCGCAAGTTTCTTTACAATTAACAGTTTCTCGTCAATGTATGGAGGATCAGGAATAAATGTAAATAAAACAAATATAAGTAAAGAAGACTTTGTAAAATGTGTAAAAGAATATAGAAAAAATGATAGTGGTTACCAAAGAAGATTTGCAAATTATGCAGATAAAATATATGATATTTGTGTAAAAAACAATATAAACCCAATCCTTTGTGTTGCACAGGCAGGACAAGAGAGTTCGTTTGGAGAGTCGACACCAATAAATTCTAAATGGAATTACTGGGGACTAGGAGTGTATAACGAATCGTCTGTGGGAACAGAATTTGCAACCATAGATGAAGCAGTAGAATTCTATTGTAAAACAATCTTAAGTTACCAACAACCAGGAAGTATAGCTTATACAAAAGCTCAAGTTTATGCACCACACAGTGACAAAATCACAGGAAATATGACTTCAATATATGATGTACTTTGTGCATACATGTACTTAGGAGATAAGCATAGTGGAATAGTATATGGAAATGTAAATGTAAAAAGATATTTAACACATTACATGAATTATGACTGTAAACATCAACTTGAAGAAAGCACAACACTGGAAGAACAAGCAGCATATGTAGTTGACTATATAGACAATAGAGTAATATCAATAGCAAAAGATATCTTTGGAAACAAAATATATTCTGGTGGAACAATAGTAGAAATAGCAGATATGATACATAAATATATGGAACAAAACAATTATACATATTGTGTACTTAACGATTCAAATGAATATGAAGAATGTAAAAAATACAGCAAAGCTCATGGACTAAATAGAACATTTGAAGAGTCAAAAACAGGCCATCATAACACTTGTTGTGCAACATATGTTTCTTGGGTATTACAAATGGCTGGATACATAGAAGACAGCGACCATTCAGACGGAGCAGATACACTAGCAAGAACAATATTAATGAACAAATACAGATGGAAAAGAGTCAGCCCTGCAGAAGCTCAAGCAGGAGATATACTATATTACACCGAAGGACACATAGAAATATATGCGGGAAATAATACAAAATATAATGCAGGTAGTGGAGAAGCAATAAGAAAAAAATCACCTTGCGAAGTAACAATTTCACCTAGCACTATAGTTTTAAGAGCTCCTTAAATTAAACAAATGGAGGAAATGTCAATGAAAAAAAGACAAAAAATCATCATAATTATAACAATAATTATAATTATTTTAATATTGATAATAGCCAACTTGTTAAAAAAGAATA
>ULUD01056123.1_pt1 | contig 12059 bp, 9 predicted proteins | sample 1958191 | NCBI WGS metagenome assembly ULUD01 (sample SAMEA4835751, study PRJEB28245) | human gut metagenome | biome: gut microbiome; material: fecal sample | place: Denmark | collected 2008 | reverse complement strand
ATTGATGAAAAAAAATATTGAGTATCAAACTTGGGTTAACATTGTGAAACGTGGTGGAAAAACCATGAAAATAGTCATCAAATAAAGAATGAGAATTATGAAAAAGAAAAATTATATCAAGCCGGAAACAAATAGCGTGGCTATCCAAGCACAGACGTTTTTTGCAACATCTCTCACAAAATTTGAGCTCAAGCAAGCAGCTGAACTATATTACGAAGAGAATATAGAGGAATATCGCGAAAAGGACGGAAGTATATGGGCCGACTAAGATGATGGAATAGTGATCGACTCAACGTCAAGGGTCTATGTGCCACAATGATAAGTGGCGTATAGACCCTTGTTTTTTGCCGTTTCACTTAAGGGAATCACCCAGGGAAATATATTGGCCTACGAAGGCACGGACGTGGGCGGCGTAGGCGACGGGATGGTCGTGGAAACTCCGGGCATGGATGCTGCCCGGACTGATCCATTGCGCCTTAGGCTGGGGCTTGGCAGCGTAGAGGCGCGCCAGCATGGAGAAAGGCACGAAGGTGTCGCGGTCGCCATGGATGAAGAGCATCGGCTTGTGGCAGCGGGCCACCTGACGCAGAGGCGAGGCCTCGTCGAAACTCCATCCGTAGCGGACACGACAAAGGGCGCTGCAGGCATGGAGCAGGGGGAAGGCGGGGAGACCGAAGCGATCGTGAAGCTCGCCCTCAAACTCGTCCCAGGCGCTGGTGTAGCCACAGTCTTCGACAAAGCACTTCACATAAGAGGGGAGCGTTTCGCCCGAGACGCTCATCACGGTGGCAGCTCCCATCGACACGCCGTGGAGCACCATCCGCGTATTGCCAGCACGACCGAAACGGCTGTTGGCCACCTCCATCCAGCGCATCACGTCGAGGCGGTCGAGCCAACCCATCTGCACGGCCTCACCCTCGCTGCGGCCGTGGGCGTGGAGGTCGGGGAGCAGGAGATTGAAACCCATGTGGTGGTAGATAGAAGCGATGTGCATCATACCCATACCGTTGTCCTCATAGCCGTGGACGAGGAGGGCCACGCGGTCGGTAGGCCGGGGAGCAAGAATATAGGTGGCATGGTGACGCTCGCCTGTGGCCATGGTGATAAAGGTGTCGCGCAGGGCGTGGTGTCGCTGCAGACTGTCAGCCCAAGGGCGCAACTGCGGGTTTTCGTCGATGATGTTGTGGAAGCGCCAAGAGAGGTCATGACTGTGTTCCATTGACGGACGGAGGGCATAACGCAACATATAGTCGCTGCCCAGGCCGAGGACCGCGAGGAGCACCACGCAGACCACGGCGAAGCCTACAAGAGCCCGCTTGCGGGAGGAGAAGGGACGTTTATTCATATCTTTATTCATAATGAGTATTCATTTATAATGGATCTTCAGCAACCGCAAAGATAATACTTTTTTGTGTTTACTCCAACCAGTAGAGGTAAAATACCAAAAATTGTATTACCTTTGCAGAGCCTTCACCCCCCTCTTGAAGAGGACGGATCATAGAGATTTACGGAGAAGAATACGCGTAGTGTTACACCCTTCAAGTAGAAAAAGGACGGCGATAGGCGAATCGGTTTGATAGAAGCATACGTGCCTCATTGTGAATAAACCTGTGGAAAACCCCGTGGAAAAGTGGGGGAACAATCTTCTCATAACCTTGTGGATTTCCACCGACCCACGGCCGAAACCTACCCTGAGTGGATATCCACAGGGTTATCCAAGCCGATTTAGACAACTTTTCAACGGATTTAAGCGCTCAAAAGATATAAACTTATTATCTTTGCAACAGAATGTGGAAATGTGGAAAAGTGAGTTTACTAACTGATTGTCAGAAAATACAAGAAATGATAAAGCAGGGAAAAGGCTAGGAAAGTGTGGATAATGGAAAACGGGCAATAAGACCCAAAAGTTATCCACGTTATCCACGGCCTATCATAACTCATCATATTTTCTTTTAGAAAGAAAAAAAGAAATAATAATATAAATAAGTTGAGAAAATGAACGTGAAAGAAGAATGGAAGTCGAAAGGTTTCATTGATGAGCCCGTTGATGAGTCTCTGGATCTGAAGCAGGAGATACGCCGTCTCTGCCGCGAGAAGGACGCTATCATCCTGGCCCACTACTACACGATGCCGGAGATACAGGACATAGCCGACTTTGTCGGCGACTCGCTGGCCCTGGCGCGTGAGGCGGCCAAGACGGAGGCCAAGGTGATGGTTATGTGTGGCGTCCACTTCATGGCCGAGACCTGCAAGCTGCTCTCGCCGGAGAAGACGGTGCTCTCGCCCGACCTCACGGCGGGCTGCTCGCTGGCCGACAGTTGCAAGGCTGAGGACCTACGGAAGTTTAAAGAAGAGCACCCGGGCTACGAGGTGGTCTCCTACGTCAATACGACGGCGGCGGTGAAGGCGCTGACCGATGTGGTGGTGACCTCGGGCAACGCCAAGAAGGTGATCGACTCCATCCCTAAGGATACAAAGCTCATCTTCGGACCAGACTACAACCTCGGAAGCTATATCAACTCCGTGACGGGCAGAAACATGTTGCTGTGGAATGGTGGCTGTCACGTCCATGAGCGCTTTAGTGTGGCGGAGATCGTCAAACTCAAGGAGCAGCATCCCGAGGCTGTCGTCATGGCCCACCTGGAGTGTAAGGCGCCCGTGCTGGCCGCTGCCGACGTGAAGGGATCGACGGCCACGATGCTCCACTACGCACAGGATCATCCTGAGGTCAAAGAGTTTATCGTTGCTACAGAGGCTGGTATCCTCCATGAGATGCAGCGCACCTGTCCCAACCAGACTTTCCTCCCCGTGCCTCCTGAGGTGACGGAGGGTGGCAGAGGCTGCGCTTGCACGGAGTGTGAGTATATGAAGAAGAACACGCTCGAGAAGGTGTATAACGCACTGAAGTATGGCTGGCCTGCCGTAGAGGTGGATCCTGCCATTGCACGCGACGCCGTGAAGCCCATCGAGCGCATGCTCTCCCTCAGTTGATCCGCATGAAGGGTAGGGTGGCTTATCAGTTATAAAAATACAGCAGGATGATGGAAAGGTCCGTCTCCTGCTGTATTTTACTTTTTATTTGAATGGGAACAAACGGATTGGTTCTAAAAAACAACAAACAAGTCTTATATACAATAATCAAACTTATCTTATGAGGAGAATCGTATGTTCAGTATTTGCATTGTGCTGCTGCTCGCTGGTGCTTGCGCAGGAGAAGACGCGCAGTCTGTCGGTAGAACTGCTTGGTGCTCAAAATATGGTGGGCGTCAACTATGATAGCCGGTTCAAGGGTAACTCGGGCTGGGGCTATCGAGTGGGCATAGGCTATGGTTATGGAGACAATTCCAGTTGGATCGATCAGAAAATCAGTGGTGTGGGTGTGCCGTTGGAGTTGAATTACCTGCTTGGAGAGAAGAAGAGTAAACTGGAGGTAGGCTTTGGCGCCAGTCTGGGTATGTATCATATCAAGGAAACGTCATGGTTCTATTCTCAGCCCGTGCCGCCTGAGACGGAAGAAATTGCAGAGCCCTACGAATCGAAGGAGAACCGTTTCGGCTATTTCTTGTTTGGCAACATCGGCTATCGCTACCAGCGTACCAACGGTTTTATGTTTCGCGTAGGCTTATCGCCGTCGTTCAACTTCGGCGATAAGCATGGCATCATTAAGTCCGCCTTCTACCCGTACATCGGACTTGGCTGGTCGTTCTGACGCTATCAAGACGGCTATATATATAAGGTATGTTTTTCTATATATAAATAATGTATAGGAAAACCTACTGAGCGTTTTCCTCCTCTTTCTTGGTGAGCACGTGGTCCACACCTTCCATACGGTCTATTAGATAGACGGGGCGGCGCTTGGTTTCGATGAAGACCTTGCCGAGGTATTCGCCGATAATGCCCAGGGAGATGAGCTGCACGCCTCCGAGGAAGAGGATGAGGATGACGATGGTGGGGAATCCTTGGACAGCTTCGCCGACCACGAGTGTCTTGATGAAGACATAGACCATGTAGAGGATGGCCAGTAGGGCACTGAGCAGGCCGATGAGGGTGGAAAGGCGGAGCGGGGCGGTGGTGTAGGAGGTCAGACCGTCGATGGCCAAGTCAGCGAGGCGGCGGAAGTTGAAGGACGACTGGCCTGCCGTGCGCTTCTGCTCGTGGTAACTGATCTCCTGTTTCTTGAAGCCAATCCACACGTACATGCCCTTGGTGTAGCGTTGCGACTCGCGAAGTTGCCGTAGGGCGAGGATGCAGCGACGGTCGAGGAGGCGGAAGTCGCCTACGTTTTCGAGTACGTCGAAGCGGGTGGAACGGTTGAGGAGGCTGTAGTAGAGGCGGCTCAGACGGCGGCGCAGCCAACTCTCGCGGGCGATGTCTCGCCGCGCATAGACGTCCTGTGCTCCCTCCTCCCAAAGGTGCAGCATGTCGGGTATGAGGGCAGGCGGATGCTGGAGATCGGCGTCGAGGATGATGACGCAGTCGCCCGAGGCGTGGTCGAAGCCCGCCAGCATGGCGTTCTCCTTGCCAAAATTGCGTGAGAGGCTGATGAAGGCCACCCGCGGGTCCTTGCGACGCAGTTGCCGCATAACGCTGAGCGACTGGTCGCGGCTACCGTCGTCGATGAGCAATACCTCCCATTGGTATTGCACCTGGCTGTCCATGACCTCGCACAGGGCTGCATGGAGGGCTGGGAGCGACGACTCCTCGTTGTAGCAGGGAATGAGCAGGGTGACTTTCTTCATGTTTTTATTTCTTTCTTTGAGATTTCCGGCCCTTTCGAACAGATTCTTATGGTTGTGATGTAATCTGAAAAGGAGAAAATCAGTTGATGACGGCAATCTTGCAGACCACACCCTTGCTGCCATCTTCCGTGGCTGCCTCGACCATATAGACGCCGCTTGCCACCCGTTTGCCGTCGAGGTCGTTGCCGTCCCATATGAAGGTGCCGCCTTGGCTTCTACCCTCGGCCACGAGGGTGCCCGCGGCGGTGACAATCTTCACGTCGGCGTTGTAGCTCAGTCCCGTTACGGTGATAGTCCCACGGTAGTCTGGGCGAACGGGATTGGGATAGGCGTATGTTGTCTCCTTGTCCATCGTCTGCGAGGGCTCCGAGGCGTCGCTCAGATAGGAGCAGAGACCCTTGTCGGTGCCGATGAAGACCTCTCCAGTCTTGGGGTCGATGGCCAGCGACTCGATGTTGTCGCTCACGAGGCCACTGTTGGATGAAAGGAAATGGTGAACCTGCGTGTTGAGGTCGGCGCTGATGAGATAGACGCCGTTGCCGCCCGTGCCAAACCACTTGCGGTTGCCGCCATCGACGGCCATGCAGGTGATGTCGATGTTGTTGAGCAGGTAGTCGGCGAGGTTGCTGCCGTCGTTGCGTGGCACCTTGTACTGCTGGAAGACCACGCTTCCGGGATCGGTTGCCAGGTCGGAGGGCTGCAGATAGACAGGGCCACCGTTGAGTCCCGCCCAGATGTTTCTGTCGCGGTCCTCTGCCATGCAGCGCACGCCACCGCCGCCATTGACCTCGGCATTGTCCTCGTTGACGAAGCGCGTGTAGCGGTTGATACCCTTTGTGGAGGGCTGATAGACTACCAGGGCTGGCGTCTTGTAGTGGTTGTTGGCCAACCAGAGATTGCCCGAGGTGTCGAAGGTTAGGCAGCCGCCGTTGTTGAGCGATGTGTTATCGCTGCCCATGAACGACTTGTTGTGGTGGCTCACCCATTGTCCATCCTTAGTGAGCTGGCTCAGGGAGGAACCATCGCTGATGCCATTGAAGACCCACAGGTCGCCCGTGGTGTCAAACTTCAGTCCGCTGACGATGACATAGTCCTTGTTGCCAGCCGCCACGCCATGGGCCACCTGCAGGCAGCCGCCACTATTATTGTAGTTATACTCGCGGACGAAGGTGCCGTTGCTAAACTCGTAGAGGCCGGTTCTGCCTCCCGCCAGGACGCGGGCAGGATTGGTGGGATCGACGTCTATACACATCAAGTCGAGATACTGGTGGCCCGTCTTTGCCGCCACGTCGTCCTCATAGATTTGCCACTCTCCGCCGTCGAGCACCTGGATGGTGGCGGGACGGCGCAGCTCGGTCAGTCCGTAGCCGCCACCGACGGTATAGAGTTTGCCGCCGCTATAGCGCATGAAGCCGAAGTAATTGTATTGGGGGCCGCCCGGTGAAAGCGTCTTCGCTGTAGCCATCAGTTTGGGGTCAGGACTCACGCTGCGCGCCACATACTCGCCCGTGCGCCGCCAGTTGCCCTTGTCGAGCAGGTTGTCCGTCATGAGGGCCCGATACTGTCCCTTCTGCTTCGACTCGGCGTAGATGTAGCCGCCCTCGATGTGGCAGTAGTCCACGGCAAAGCCGAGGTTGTAGGTGTTGGCTATCTCCGCCTGCGCCACATTGAGGCAGACGATGCCGAAGCCTGTGGCGATGTAGCAGAGTTTCCCGTAGTTGTAGATGCTGTGGATGGTTTTGTCGGCGGTCATGGAGTGGTTGTAGTAGTCGCTGATGCTCACTACGTTGTCCTTGCCATCGACCAAGTCGATATAGCCCGACTCATAGATGACGACGAGGCGCGCGGCTCCCTTGTTCCACCCGATGAGCGTCACGCCCGTATCGGTCAGTCCGTTGGTCTTGTCGAAGGTATGGATACTCTGGTCCTTCTCGTTGTAGGCATAGAGGTCGTTGGAGGCGAGGACGTAGAGCCGGTCGCCTCCTTTCTCCACCCATGTGGGGTTGTGGTAGGACATATACGCCTTCCACGTTCCGATTTCCTGTGCCTGCAGGCCCGTGGCCGAACTCAGGAGTCCGGACAAGAGCAGGGCTGATACGAAATGTTTCATCATCTATGAGATATAAATAGGTATAAATGGGGACGGACAAGCCTTGACGGGCAAGGATATCCGTTCCGCCTTGTGCTTACGCCTTCTCTCCGTGGAGAAACGCCACCAGTTTTCTGACGGCTCTTCCTCGGTGGGAAATTTGGTTTTTGACGGTCTCGCCCAGTTCGGCAAACGACTGGTCGTAGCCTTCGGGGATAAAGATGGGGTCGTAGCCGAAGCCCTCCGTGCCATGCTTCTCCAGGGCGATTTTTCCCTCCACCTCGCCGCAGAAGCAGTCCGTGCGGGGCGAGGCCGACGGCGCGTCCTGTCTCCTTATTAACGTGATGATGGTGCGGAATCGTGCCTTGCGGTTGTTATTATTTCCTAATTTGACCAGCAGTTTGTGCATATTGGCCTCGCTGTCGTGGTCCGTGCCCTCGGCGTAGCGCGCGCTGTGGACTCCCGGCTCGCCACCCAAGGCATCGACCTCCAGTCCCGTGTCGTCGGCAAAGCAGTCGTAGCCATAGTGGTCGAAGACATACTGGGCTTTGGCGAGACTGTTCTCCTCCAGCGTAGCCCCGTCCTCGGGAATATCCTCGTGGCAACCGATGTCGGCCAAGGATAGGAGCTCGTAGCCCGTTCCCAGTATCTCGCGCAGTTCGCGCAGCTTGTGCGCGTTGTTGGTTGCAAAAACCAGTTTTATCTTGTCGTTGTTCATGTTCTATTCGTCGTTTATTTTCTTTTAGTCCATCATCTTCTTGTTGATCATGCTTTTTCCTCTGCGGCAGGTATTTCCCCCTTCATAGTGGGTTTCTGTTCCTTTGCGTCAGGGGCTTCTGTATGGTTCTTTTGGGCTGCTTTCTCGGTTTCCTCGCTCAGTGCCATTTCCTTGCGCATCTTCTCCGAGATATTGCCCTTGATCTCGTCGAAGCCATTGCCAAAGACGCCAATGACGGCCGACTGTGAGACGAAGGCGTGGGGGTCCACATACTTGATGAGGCGGAAGATATACTGGCTCTCGCGCTTGCGGGCCAGGACGAAGAGCACCTTGGTCGGCGTGTTGGTGAACCAGCCGTAGCCGTCGAGTATCGTCACGCCGTGGTGGGTGGTGCTGCCAATGGCGCTGGCTATCTTCTCATAGTTTTTGGAGAAGATCAAAAATTGCACGCTCTGTCGTCGCGAGTTGAATACATAGTCGAGCATGACGTTCTCCGTCAGCAGCGTGAAGAGGCCGAAGACCACCGTGTGGAGACGCTCCTGCATCGTTGCGCCAAAGGCTGAGAAGAAGAGACAGGAACCGATGATGCAGAAGTTGACGCAGATGAGGACGTTGCCCAGCGAGATGTCCTTGTACTTGTTGATGCAGGCCGCGATGATATCCGTGCCACCGGTTGATCCATTGCTCAGGAAGACGATGGCAAGGCCCGATCCGGTGAACATCGTGCCAATAATCAAGGCCATGAACGTGTTGCCTGCTCCGAGGATTTGGATCATCTGGCCGTCGCCCCCCGTCATCCAACTCTGTGCCAGCGTGAGCATGGTGGAGAGCAGGACGATGGCGTAGATGGTCTTGAGCAGGAAGCGCAGGCCCAGGATCTTCAGCGCCGCGATGAGCATGACGACGTTGAGCGTCAGGTAGGTTTGGTAGATGGGAATGCCCGTGACGTAGAATACGATGGCGGAGAGACCCGTCAGCGCACCTGTCACAATCTTGTAAGGCAAGAGAAAGCAGGTCCATCCTATGGTGTAGAACATCAGGCCCAGGGCGATGCAGAGGTAGTCCAGCATCTGGTTTTTCATGTGCTCCCTACTGTTGAGAAAGTTTTTTACCGTTTTTGACATAATTGCTATTGAGATATACTGTTACTATTGATACTATAGAGATATACTATTGCTGAGATAAAATCTATTGAGATAATCTTGTGTCTGTGAAGAGGGGTCGGAAGATGTTTTCAGCTCCCGACCCCAGTCTATGCTAATCGTCTTTGGTCGGTCTATTTTACCACGATATTGATGATGCGTCCCGGTACGACGATGGTCTTGACGACCTGCTTGCCCTCCAGGTACTTCTGGCTTCGCTCGTCGCTCATAGCAGCCTCGATGATGGCCTCCTTGCTGGCCGTGGCGGGCAGGTTGATCTGGAAGCGCGCCTTGCCGTTGAAGGAGACGGGCATCTGCACTTCGTCCTCGACGAGGTAGTCTTCGTTCCAGGTCGGCCACTCGGTGTCGCAGACGCTTCCCTTGCCGCCTGTCTGCTCCCAGAGCTCCTCGGCAATGTGGGGAGCGAAGGGTGCGAGGACCGTCACCAGGGTACGGAGGATGCGGAGGTTGCGACACTTCTGCTGCGTCAGCTCGTTGGTGCAAACCATGAAGGCGCTCACGCTCGTGTTGTAGGAGAAGACCTCGATGTCCGTGCTCACCTTCTTGATGAGTTTGTGGAGGCTCTTGAGTTCTTCCTTCGTCGGATCTTCGTCGACTAGCTCCTGTTGGAAGAGTTTCCAGAACTTCTTCAGAAAGCGGTGGCAACCGTCAATGCCGTTGGTGTCCCAAGGCTTGCTGGCCTCCACCGGACCGAGGAACATCTCGTAGAGGCGGAGCGTGTCGGCGCCATACTGGCTTACGATGTCGTCGGGGTTGACCACGTTGAACATCGACTTCGACATCTTCTCGATGGCCCAGCCACAGACATACTTGCCGTCCTCGAGGACAAACTCGGCGTTCTTCAATTCGGGACGCCAGGCGCGGAAGACGTCGAGGTCGAGGATGTCGGCGTGGACGATGTTCACGTCGACGTGGATCGGTGTGGTGTCGTACTGGTCCTTCAGTCCCTTGGAGACGAAGACGGGGTGTTCGGCAGCGTCGGCTGCATTGATACGATAGACGAAGTTGCTGCGGCCCTGGATCATGCCCTGGTTGACCAGTCGCTGGAAGGGCTCCTCCTTGCAGCTTACGCCGAGGTCGAAGAGGAACTTGTTCCAGAAGCGTGAGTAGATGAGGTGGCCCGTGGCGTGCTCCGTTCCGCCGACGTAGAGATCTACGTTCTGCCAATACTCGTCGGCCTTCTTGCCCACGAGTGCCTGGTCGTTGTGCGGATCCATATAGCGGAGGTAGTAGGCGCTGGATCCGGCGAAGCCCGGCATGGTGCAGAGCTCGATGGGGAAGACGGTCTTATGGTCGATGAGTCTCTTTTCGACCACGCAGCGCTTCTCCGTGTCCCAGGCCCATTTCTCGGCGCGTCCCAATGGAGGCTCGCCACTCTCGGTGGGCTTGTAGGCGTCGATCTCGGGCAGCTGCAGCGGCAGGCAGTCTTCGGGAATCATATAGGGCATGTCGTCCTTGTAATAGACGGGGAAGGGCTCGCCCCAGTAGCGCTGGCGAGAGAAGATGGCGTCGCGCAGGCGGTAGTTGACCTTGACCTGGCCGATGCCCTGCTCGGCGATAAACGCCTTGGTCTTGGCGATGGCCTCCTGGACGGTCAGTCCGTTGAGCGTGAGCGTGGAGTTCACACCCTCGCGCGGCGAGTTCATGACCGTGCCCTCCTTGGCGTCGAAACTCTCCTGGCTGACGTCGGCTCCCTCGATGAGCGGGACGATGGGCAGCTGGAAGTGGCGAGCGAAGGCGTAGTCGCGTGAGTCGTGGGCCGGGACGGCCATGATGGCTCCTGTGCCGTAGCCGGCGAGCACATACTCGGAGATCCAAATGGGGATGCGCTCGCCCGTGAACGGGTTGACGCCATAGGATCCGGAGAAGACACCCGTCACCTTGTGGTCGGCCATGCGGTCGCGCTCCGTGCGCTTGGCGACATAGGCGAGATAGGCCTCCACCTCCTCGCGCTGCTCGCTGGTAGTCAGCTGGGCTACCAGCTCCGACTCGGGGGCCAGCACCATGAAGGTGACGCCGAAGATCGTGTCGGCACGTGTGGTGAAGATGGTGAAGTGGCCGCGGCGTTCCTCCGTGCCCTCGGGTGTGATGCTCTCGAAGCGCATCTCTGCTCCCTCGCTGCGTCCCACCCAGTTGCGCTGGGTCTCCTTGATGGAGTCGCTCCAATTCACGAGATCCAGTCCGTCGAGCATCCGCTGTGCATAGGCCGAGACGCGCAGGCACCACTGGCGCATCTTGCGCTGGACGACGGGGTAGCCCCCGCGCACGCTCACGCCGTCCACCACCTCGTCGTTGGCCAGCACCGTGCCCAGGTCTTGGCACCAGTTGACCATCGTCTCGCCGAGGTAGGCGATGCGGTAGTTCATGAGCGTCTGCTGCTGCTCCTTCTCATTCATGCTCCGCCAGTCGCGGGCCGAAAAGACGAGCGGCTCCGTCTGGGCCACGTCCATGTCGAGCGTGCCCTCCTCCTCGAAGTGGCGCACCAGCTCATGGATGGGGCGCGCCTGCTTCGTGCGGTTGTCGTAGTACGACTCAAACATCCGCTCAAAGGCCCATTGGGTCCAATGGTAGTAGCCGGCGTCGCAGGTGCGCACCTCGCGGCTCCAGTCGAAGCAGAATCCTATCTTGTCCAGCTGCTCGCGGTAGCGCTTGATGTTCTGCTCCGTCGTCACCGCCGGGTGCTGTCCGGTCTGGATGGCATACTGCTCGGCGGGCAGTCCGTAGGCATCGTAGCCCATGGGGTTGAGGACGTTGAAGCCCTGCTGGCGCTTGTAGCGCGCGTAGATGTCGCTGGCGATGTAGCCCAGCGGGTGGCCGACGTGCAAACCTGCTCCCGAGGGATAGGGAAACATGTTGAGGACGTAGAACTTCTTACGTGTTGGGTCCTCCGTCACCTGGTAGGTCTGATGGTCCCGCCAGTGCTGCTGCCATTTCTGTTCGATCTCTCTGAAATCGTATTCCATTGCTATGTTTTTGTGTTATCGCTTGTACTGTTTGCCGCCCGAGGGGGTGTTTGGGGCAATCTGCGTGCAAATTTACAAAAAACTTTCCTCATTGAAGCGTTTTTTTCGTGATATTCCCCTGTCGTTCCCTAAATTTGGAACGAATTGTTCCGAAAACCTTGTTGAGGCCCTGTCGGCTCACCCGATAATCCAAAATCACCCCAAAATAGGCTCATGAGACAAATCGGAAACAACTCATCAAAAACGCCTCAAATCATACTCAAAAAATGAAGTTATATTCATCGGTCTATGAAATTAACTTCACTCAACTTTCGCATGTAAGCTTCACACGCCCTGAAAGGGCAGTAGCTCCTAGGAGGGTGTGTCAAAACTCCCAATATAAATAAA
>ULUD01045137.1_pt1 | contig 12066 bp, 8 predicted proteins | sample 1958191 | NCBI WGS metagenome assembly ULUD01 (sample SAMEA4835751, study PRJEB28245) | human gut metagenome | biome: gut microbiome; material: fecal sample | place: Denmark | collected 2008 | reverse complement strand
AGTGCTTCTTTACTAACTCCTTGTATATTTAAAGATATTTTCAAATCATATTTTGGAATATCATATATCTTCTTACCATTTTCTATTATATAAGTCAAATTTCTAGTAATATTATTTAAAATTTCTTTTGGTATTTTATTTATAAAATTATTTCCAAGAGCTAATAATATTCCATATACTTCATTGTATGAATTTCTTATAACTTGTCCTTTTATATTATTTTCCATTTTTGTCTACTATTTCACCTCCGTTTTTTATTATGTTTGCTCTATTGTATGATTTCTGCTATCTATTCCAAGCATTTTTTTTGCTTTTGTAATATCTTCACTTGTTACTTCACTTTCTGTAAAAGCTTTAATAACTTCTTTTTTCTTATCTATATCACTTGGAGATTTTGTATATTCTTTTTCTATTTCATCAAATAATTCTAACATTTCATCCACAGAAAGAGGGCTCTCTATTATTTTATCTTCTGCTTTAGTACTATTCTCTTTCCTTTTTGATTGGAGAATTTTTACAGCGTTAAACTTATTAACTTGTCCATCTACTTCATGATTTCTCTCAATCATTTTCTTTGCATAAATACCATTAACTTTTTGAGCAAACAAAACCATTTTTCTGGATTTTGCCGAATCTGTTCTTAAATATTCAGGATTTAATTTTCCTCTGGTTCCAAATCTTTCTCTGTCTAATGCATCAGCATCTTTTAAAATAGTAGAAATTTGAACTACTCTTTCAAAATCTCCTTTATATCCATACTCTTCGCATAATTTACTAATCTGTGTTCTATCTACTTTTCCTTTTATTTTTTCTTCATATTCATGGTATGCTATTGCTACTTGAATAAGTGGTATATCCTTTGCATCAACACCATAGCTATTATCTAAATTGCTTTCAAAATATTCTTTAGCCTTTTTTGCACTTCCAATAGCATGCTCTCCATGCCCATCATTTCCTGCTCTATAACTATCATGAAAAGCTGCAGTTGCTAATAAAACTTTTGTATCTTTATCATCTAATCCTTCATTTTTTGCAAGCATTAAAGAAAATAACATTACTTTTTCAATATGTTCTATTGAATGTGCTTTATTATCTTCGTAATAGTCCGTATTTGCTATTGATCTAATATCTGTTTCAAATATTTCTTTTATTTCCTTAGGAATAGTAAAATCGATGTCACTCTCTTTTCCTATATACTCTTCATATTTTATCAATTCATCTTCTAATAATTTAGCCTTAGCATCATAATATTCTCTTATTTGTTCATCTGCTCTTATTCCATCAGCAGAAAACTTTGAGCTTTCTTGTTGTATAATCTCTGTTACTTGACTTAAGTATTTATATCTTTCTTCGTAAGCTATTTCTGGCATTTGTTCTATTACATTCATAATAGTTGAAATTAAATTTTCTCTTTGATCTTGTGTGAAGAATTTAGCTTGTACATCAGATTCAGCAAATTCAAGACCAACTGCATTATTTTCAAATTTAACAATGGCTTCTTTTGCAATATCTACCATGTTTTTCCCAGCTGGTAATTCTAACTCTCCTTTTAATATTTTTTGCAAATTATCAATTTTTTCAGTCTCTTTTTCAGCACATTCTTCTCTATTAATTATTACAATAGGTACACCTAGTTCATGAGCAGCTCTTTGAGTTTCCTCCCATAAATGTACTTGTGCTTTATACTTTAGCATAGCATTTTCGTTATCTTCTGGTGGTTCTATAAACTCTGGTGGAAATTTATCAGTCTTTCTATCCTCTACCCATATTAAATAGCTTGGTCGCAATTTTTGAACATTTCCATGTTCATCTACTAATAATCTTTCCATAACTGTTTCATTATGAGTATGTCTTGTATTATCAATCATTTCCTGTAATCCATAAAATTTTAAATCTAAATGTAAATTATCATGTAAAGGAGCTAAACTTCTATTTGTTGTTCCTAAATCATACGGAGCAGAAACCAACATAGAATTTTGTGGAAAAGAAGCATATCCCACTACTATATTTCCATTCTTATTTCTAGCTAATCCTATTTGGTCTTGTCCTATTACACTTTCGCAATTACCATGTGCAGAAATATTAGGATTATCATAAAATTCTCTATAATCTGGAATAGAAGTTAACGCACTATTATATGCTCCTTCAACACGAGCTAACATTTTAAAATCATCATGTATTCTATAAACATTTATATTACTTCCATTATAATCTATCTGTTGAATCTGATCATTTTCATAATTTTTAGGATTATATACTCCTCTTTCAAAAGCTTTACTAAATAAATTTATTGCTTTAGAATCTAAATGTATGTCTTTTAAATATTCTGTAGGTAGTATTTTTCCTTCAAGAATATCGTTTATTATTTCATCCAGTTCTTCTATATTTGCATTATTTAAGTTAGAAATACCTGTAACTAGTTGTTTTATATATTCACTGTTTTCTATTTCTAGTCCGTGGATACCTTGAAATCTAATTTCATATTTACTTAGTGCCTCTAAATCCATTCCATATAAATATTCTGAAATAGCAAACTTTTTAAGATTTTCTTGGCTAAAGTCCTTAATACTATCAGGTAGTTCAACATCTTCTCCTCTCATTATTGCAAGAAGCATTTGATTTCTTTTACCATCAACATCAAAATATCTTTCTACATCCTCTTTACTTTTTATTCCAAAATAATTTGGTTTTGATAAAATTATACTTAAATTTTCATAATACTCTGGCGAAATCTCATTTTCATTGATTTCTAATAATAGTTCATCATATTGCCTTGCATCGATGTTTTTAAATATATAATCAGCAGCTAATGTCCAATTTTCATTTGTCTTTAACATGTTTGCAAATGCATTAATGAAACTCTTATTGTCTTTATTTTTAACTAATTCTTCTTGAACTTTAGGATAGAGAGTGATTCTTAGCATTTGTTCGTCTGTTAATGAATCCATTAAATCTGATGCTATAAAATTAAAGTTTATTGTTGATGTTATAGTATTGTTTTTTCCATTTATTTTTTCTAATCTGCTAAGCACAATATCTTTTTTTTCTGGATTATATTTTTCAAAATATTTTATAAAATATATTTTTGCATCCTCAAAATTTTCGAAATTCATCATATTATATAATTTATTTATTTGCTCTTTCAATTTATCGTTTTCTATAAAATTAGTATAAATATCTTTTTGTTTTTCTATTTTTATCGCTTTCCAGTATTCTTCTGCAACAGATGGTTCATAATCAAGTTCTACCTTTCCATAAAAAGTTAATTCTTTTTTTGCTTCCTCTAAACCTCTACTAAAAAAATTTTCAATAAGAATACCACTTGAATTTGCATCTAAATAATTTGCAGAACGAATCAGCATATCTTGATATCTCATTCCAGAATTCACAAAAAGTTCTAAGTTAGATGAAAAGTATTTTCCAATAACAGATGAATATTGTTCTTTTACTTCATCTGGACAAGCATTCAAAAAAGTATTTAAGTAATCTATATTTTGTTTAATATTCGCAAATAAGTATTGAAAATTCATCTCATATACTTTATCTTTAGCATTAAACAAATCTTGAACTAGTGGTGAGTTAAAATCATATTCACTATTTATATATTTTCTTATATCTTGAGCTAATAACTGACTTTGTAATTTACTATTTGAAACCTTATATAATTCTTTTCTCTCTGCTATACTTACACTCTCAATAAATGCTCTACCAACAGGTGAATTTTGTACAGTGTCATTTGTATTTTCCCACAATCTTTTTAAAATGCTTTCTGATTCTTTTCCATTTTTTCTAATCGCGTTAATAAACATATTTAAGTATTGACTCTGGACATTGTCTTTAGTTGAAGCCCACATATATTCATTAAATTCACATTGTTTACTATCATATAATTCCAAAATTATAGCCATATGTTTTTGTTGTCCTTGTTCATTAAGTTCGCCCCATGTTTGAGAAATACGATACGCTGGTACATCAGGTTGTAAATACAAATCATAATACTTTGATTTAGATTCAGTAGATAAAACATCCCACATATCATCTAGTACTTTTGCATTAGCTCTAGATCCATTTAGTATTTCTTCTTCATGTAACTTTCTTATTGCAGGATTTAAATCACCAATATGATACATTGATGATTCATTGCTTATAAATCTTTCAAAATATTTTTCTTGTATTTCTGGAGATACATTTCCTATTGATAGAGTTAAAGTAAAATCACTTACATTTTTTAACACCTTGTCTTGTTGTTGAATTGGCAAATTTTTTAAAAAATCTATTATTTCTTGAAAAGCTTCTCTATTCTTCCACATATCTCTTGTAAACTTATCAAAATGTTTTGTTTTGATATTTTTTGAAGAGTTCTGAAAGATTAGTTGCGTAGCTTCTTCCATCGAAATGCCATTTCTTTGTAATTCGTATATCATACTATCTAGATTTCTGCTTTGCAAAAAGCTTGGCATTATTCTATATCTATTTATTACTTTTTGTTGTTCTTTAGTTAATTCCATTATTATTTAAACAAACTCCCTTTTATATTTATCCAAAATATTTATACCATAAAGTTACAAAAAATACAACTAATTAAAAGTTAAAAATATCATAATTTATTTGAATGTTATCTTGATTTTTGTGGTAATTCGTGATATCAATATTATACTGAAAAATTGAATATTGATATTCCTCTTTTACTCATTTAGAGGAGCCATTAGAGTTAAAAGTACCCGTCAGTGTATGTATGTTGTAAGGGCGATGAATTTAATGAATAATAAGTGCTACAAAATATCATGTTTGATTTGCAGAAAACACATTTAAAAGCGAATAGCCTTAAAATCTTCTAAATTTTAAGAAAAACCTAAATTGCCAAAAGTTATATGCTTTAGGTTTATTAAAAGATGTTAAAAATAAGTCTTTTAATGTTCAATATTCACTTAATACTTGTGTCTGCAAGTAGATCAAACACCTTTAATCATTTATTGATTAAAGTGATAACGAAAAATTATTATGCAGGTATGCTTATATAATTTTTCAGTTTGTAGAAAACGAAACTTATTAGTTATTAAATATCTTATGGTAATAAATATATAAGGTTTCGTTTTGATACAAAAAAGCGAAGCCTTTTTTGTATGTAGTAAAAATATTTGTATTAAAATATTTTTACTACACCAGAGATATAAGCAATTTATTGGTTATATCTCTCAAGAATAATAAACGAAGATTTATTATTCTTGTATCAAATATCAAATGTAATTTGGTATTTGATATGCCCTCCGCTAAGGAGCCCACTGACATCTTTGCAGACGATAGTCTGAAAGTGTCATAGTGGGTTACACACTTTGAAAAAGTAGTGTAACTGCTTCGCAGATTTGCCATAGTAGATACTTTCCTTAAGCAAGGTAGAAATTAGTTCTTTGAAAAGGCTTTATAAAAAATACCCTCTCTTGCATACCTGCAGGAAAGGAAAATGCACTTATGGAAAAAACAAACTATTCTGTTGCAAGAGTTGTTACCTATACCAAACAAAGTATAGGTAAAGTAGAAAGACACAATGAAAGAAAAAATAAAGTATATTCCAATATGAATGTCGATTTAGAACAAACTAAAAATAATATTTATTACAAAACTTGCAGTACAACTTACAACGAAAGATTAAATGAACTAATTGATGAGAATAAAGTTTCATTAAGAGGACTTAAAGATAATGCTAAAATATTTGATGAACTTGTATTAGACATCAATTCAGATTATTTTGAAAAACACGGTGGATACGATTTTGCAAAAAGGTTTTATGAAGAAGCCTTCCATTTTGCAGAGAAAGAATATGGTGCAGATAATATTATCTCTGCTGTTATGCATGCAGATGAACAAAATATTGCATTAACAGAAGAATATGGCAAGCCTATTTATCACTATCATTTACACGTTATTGCTATTCCCGTTGTGAAAAAAGAGATAAAATACTCTAAAAGAACCAAAGATAAATCACTTGTTGGAAAAGTTAAAGAAATAATTATGCAAGTTAGCCATAGTAAGAAATGGAAAAGTCAAAAGGCACTTGATAATGAAGGTTATGAAATTCTAAATGATAAAGGTAAGCCTGTTTTAATTAAGTCATATAGTCTACTTCAAGATAGATTTTATAAATATATGTCTGATAATGGTTTTAGAGACTTTATAAGAGGTGAAAAAGGCTCAACTGCTGAACATTTATCTGATATGGAATTTAAGGCTAAAAAAGAAAGAGAAAAATTAGAGGCGATTACTGATAAGGTAAAACAGCAACAAACAAAATTTGCTGAAACCATTTCTGCTACTCAAGATTCTGAAAAACGAAAAAGTCAAGCACAACAAGAATTAAACGAAATAAAGAAAGATATTGATAATTCCAAAGGTTATAAAGGCGACATTGATAATATTGATGTAGGAAAATCCAAACTATTTGGTAAAAAGGTTGAACTAGATACAGATGATTATTAAAATCTTGTTAAATATGCTAAAAAGGGCGTTGTTGCAGATATTGAGATTAGAAAACTTAAAGATGAGAATACAAAATTAAAGCACGATTTTAATGAACTGAAAGAAAAGACTAGAGATTTTATTCGTGCAATTGCCTATGCTCCAACTAAAGTAATGAATTTCTTTAAATCTCTATTCAAGGAAGAAGAACAAGAAAAACAAAGACAGCTAGAACTTGCAGAACAACAAAGACTTGAAAAATTATATACTCCTGCTGAAAGAGAAATATTAGCAAATATTACTGATTATGATAAAGCATATCTTAATAGTTTTGAAGGAGAAACTAGAGAAAGAGTTGAGCGTGGCTTAATTGAAGAATACGAAAAAGAACGTAGATATCAAGAAAAAATCAACTCTCCTGAATATAAGAAAAGGAGGGCTGATAGAAATGCAAGATAATATTATTTATAGATTAGAATTAACAGATGAACAATATATATTTTTAGAGCAAGTTAAAAAAGAATATATTGAGAAATTAAGCAAAATGACTTTAGAAGAACGATTACAATATTTCAAAGAACATTATTGCTTAGAACAAAATTTGAACATTGAAAAAGAAATAAACGGCACAATATATAAAGTAAATGCCTATTTTAATGGACAAGCAGATGAAAGTGTTTTGAATACAATTTTTAGATTAACAAAAAAATCTTAAAATCACTTGAACTACTAAAACGAGTATGGTATTATGTGAATGACTACAAAATGATTTGTAATAATTTATATCATACTCGGCTGTCTGAAAGAAAGGAGAATGATAATGGGACAGTCAAATAATGATAGAATAACTGCTTTATACTGCCGTTTATCAAGAGATGATGAACAGCTAGGAGAAAGCAATAGTATAACAAATCAAAAATCAATATTAAGTAAATATGCAGAAAACAACAATTTCAAAAATATAAAGTTCTTTGTAGATGATGGCTATTCAGGAACAAGTTTTACAAGACCTGCTTTTATGGAGATAATAGAATTAGCAGAGCAAGGACAGATTGGAACGATAATAGTAAAAGACCACTCAAGACTTGGTAGAAATAGACTTATAGTAGGTCAATTATTAGAAGAAGATTTCATAAGACTTAATGTTAGATATATTGCTATAATGGATAATATAGATACTGATAAAGGTCTAAATGATTTCTTGCCTATTCAAGACTGGTTTAATGAAATGCACGCTAAAAATACAAGTCAAAAAGTTAGAGCAGTATTTAAGAATAAAGGTAACTCTGGTATTCCTCTTACAACATTTCTACCTTATGGGTATATCAAAGATCCAAACAATAAATACAAATGGTTAGTAGATGAGCCAGCAGCAGAAGTTGTAAGAAAGATTTATAATTTGTGTATTCAAGGTTATGGAACTACACAAATAGCTAGAAAACTAAAAGAAGATGGAATTATGACACCTACTGAATACTATCAAAGTTTAGGAAGAAAATCGCCTACAAAAGTACAGGAAGTAAAGAATTTTTGGAATGCTGATACAGTAAACAATATATTAGCTAGACAAGAATATATTGGAGATACAGTAAATTTTAGGTCAACACAAAGGTCTTTCAAAGACCATACTAAAATCTACTTACCAAAAGAAGAATGGAAAATATTTAAAAATCATCACGAGCCAATAATTGACGAAGAAACTTGGAATACCGTGCAAAGAATTAGAAATAACAAGCGAAGACCTACTAAAACAGGAAAACAAAGCATATTCTCTGGTCATCTATTTTGTAAGGATTGTGGAGCAAAACTATATTATTGTACCGCTAACAATTTTACAGCAGATAAAGACTTTTATAGATGCTCCAATTATAAAAACAATTTCACAAATGCTTGTACTAGCCATAATATAAAAGATATTGCTTTAAGACAGATGGTTTTAGAACAAGTACAACAAGTAGTTTCATATATTCATAACTTTGAATGGCTATTTATTAAAGAAAAACAAAATGCAAGTATTGAAGAACAAAAGGTTCAGGTTGCTAGAAATAAAAAGCAACTCACACAATATCAGAAAAGATTAAAAGAAATAGATAACTTAATTCAGCATATTTATGAAGATAATGTTTCTGGAAAGATTACAGATGAAATGTTTTCTAACTTCTCTACAAATTACACAAATGAGCAAAAAGACTTAAAAGAAAAGATTGAAATATTAAGCAAAGATATTTCTAAAACAGAACAAAAAGAAATTGCAATAACTTCATTTGTAGATAAAGTTAAGAAATATACTGAAATAAAAGAACTGACACCAGAAATTATAAATGAATTAATTGATAAAATATTAGTCCATCAGCAAACCAAAGTTGATGGAAAGAAATATCAACAAATAGATATATATTATTCAGGAGTTGGAATTATATCAGTTTCAGCTAATGAATATGATTTTGAAAAAGAATTTCAAAATATATTAAAAAATAAAAGAAAAACAGCATAAAAAAAGCCTTAGGAGCATTTTTAATAAGAATTGTCCTTATTAAAATGCTCCTAAGAGGTGTGTTTTTATTTTGCAACTATTACAAATCTTCCGTCTTCTTGACTATATTCGCAAGTTGAAAGAGTTAAAAGTTGCTCTCCATATTTTGCTGTAACTCCTGTATCATAAATACTTGCATCTTTACTTTTTTTTACGTAATTATTATATTCGTTTTCATCTTTTGCATTTACAAAATAATAATATCTAAACACATTTTGTTCATCTTTATAATATACTCTTGAGTAAAATACCGCCATTATTTCGTAATCTCTATCTTCTTTTGCATATTTCAACAAATCTTCAAACATTAGTCCTTGCTTGTTTCTATGACCATATATTAAATAATTACTACTTCCATTTTTTATATCAAAATCTTTGTCTAAAAATAAACTCCCTGCTAACGTTTCCTCTTTTTTATAATTATAATTCAAATAAAAGTCGTTATTTGTAGTGTGCAAAATTGGATAGTTTATATTTGTTCCTTCTATTTCAATCCAAGCCACAATATCAGAGTTTTCTTTTTGCAATTCTTTTACTTTTTCTATTCTGTCTGACTTCTCGTCTGTATGGTTTTCTGTTGCCATATTTTCTTGCAAGTTTTTATATTCTTGTTTTTCTTTATTTGCTATACACAAATAGCATATAATTCCACAAATGCTTGCAATAAGTATAATAATGAATATTAATTGTATGCAATTTATTTTTGTTTTTTTTCCGTGTTTCAATTTATAATCCTTCCTTTAAAAAATAGAGCAGATGTTGGTCTGCCCTATTTAAGTATCTTATTTGTTTTCTTTAAATATTACAATTCCACATACAGATATTAACATAGCAATTCCTAAATACGCTATTAAATTAACTGTTCCTGTTTTAGGAGTTTCGTCTTTTTGTCTTTCTTCTGTTGTTTTAGCTTCTTTTTCAGCTAAAGTATATATACTGAAATGGTCTGTTTCAAATACTGCATATCCGTCTTTTATAGCTACTTCATATTCTACTATTTTGCCGTTTTCGTCTACATAGTAAACAACTAAGTCTTTTCCTTTTAATGATTCGCTTACAGGTATTTTTACTTCGAATTTTCCATTATCTAGTTTTGTTATATATTCGCCTATTGAATTAGAATATAATTTTAAATCAAACATTTCGCTATTTGCTACTTCTAGTATTTTGATAATTTTTTCATATTCACTTCCATTGGTTATTTTTGCAACTTGTATAAGTGTATCAAATGGAATTAATGCTGTTTCTGCACTTATTGTTACATTGCTTCCAACATCGCTTGTAATAAGAGCTGCATTATCATTTACTTTTGAACTGTCTTTTGCTACTAAGAATTTGTATTTCATATCATTTATTGTTAGTTCATAATATCTTTCATAAAATTCTGGGCTTACTACAAAACTATAGTATGCTCCTTCCTTATAGTAGTTTTCGTTTAGCATTGCTTGAGCATATTCTTCTGCTGAATTATATTGCATTTGAGCCCATGTGCTATCTGCATAGCTATCTATGTACATTTGTCTTTCTTCATCTATGAAACTTGCAATAGTTTCACCTTCTGTTACATGAAAGTCTTGTCCGAAGTTTTTGATTAGTCTTGTTTTTATTGCTGTTAGTACATCTGTTGTATCAGTATCAACATATATTATGTGTTTAGCTTGTGCTGTAGCTAATTTAAAGTAGTATGTTGTACCATTGTAATCAAATGCTGAGTTTCCTCCTCTTTCTGTAAGGAATGGACTATCGTCTCCCATTCTTATATCAATGTAGAAGTTCTTATATCCTACTGCTTTTTTCAACTCCGAAGAATAGTTTATCATACTTGAATCTTCTGATTGATTTAATAAATAGTTGATGAAATCAATTTCATTTAGGCTGAATGTGTCTTTGTTTGCTATATTTTTTGTTAGATTATCAACTACTGCTTTTATGTCTTTGTCATACACATAAGATATTTCTACTTCTTTAGATGGTGTGTTTTCGTCAATCATTCCTGATTGGTTTTCACAATAATAAATAGTACATTTTGAAAAATCACTATTAAAAGAATTTTCCCAATCTAAAGAATATTTTTCGTCAACTTGCATTATATTATTTTCATATACTAAAGTGTATGCAGCTTCTTTTGATGTTGGTTCTATTGAGTGAACCACTAACTTTCCGTCTGTTAGAAGTTTGTCAAAAACGTCGTCTGCTGCAAATGCTTTGTTTTGTAAGAAAATAATTGCGAGCACTATAAGTGCTAAGATTAATAATAATTTTTTTAACTTTTTCATAAGTTTCCTCTTTCTTTTCATATTATTTTTATAATATGTTAGAGCAATAAATCATTTCGAGACATTATTGTCAATAGTTTTTTTGGATTATATTTAATTTATTTTTTAGCAAAATTAGGTGTATTTTTTTGTTATTTGGTTATACTATTTTTGAGTTTTGGAGGTTTAGTTTATGGATAATAATATTAATTTAACTATTTTAAATGAGGTTAGCAAAGCTGCTAAAATGGGCATGGCGTCTATTTCTTTTGTTATGCAAAAGGTTGGAGATGAGAATATGAAGGAGAATCTTAGCACCCAGTATGCTGAGTATGGTAAGATTGCTGATAGGGTTAATACAGAGTTTGAGAAATATGGAGAGGTTCCTGATGAGTCTCCTTTTAGTACGAAGATGATGAGCTATATTGGTACTGAGCTTAATACTATTAAGGATAAAAGTAATTCTCATATTGCGGAGATTATGATTCAAGGTGGAAATATGGGAATTGTTGAGTGCCAAAAGCTTCTTAATCATAATCCTCAAGCTGATGAAGCTGTTAAGAATATTTTGAATGATTTTGTTTCTATGCAGAATAATAATATAGAGAAGATGAAGGTTTTTTTATAAATAATTATAGCACAGCTTTTGCTGTGCTTTTCTTGGTGGCTTGAAGTGGAATCGCCGAGCCGCGTCGGGAAAATTGTCCACCCGGACAATTTTCTTATCCTCCTTTTCGATTCCATATCTATTATATTTTTCTCAACAAAAAAAGAAGCTAGTTTTATTTCCAGCTTTCTTTGGTGGCTTGAAGTGGAATCGAACCA
>ULUD01072646.1_pt1 | contig 12192 bp, 8 predicted proteins | sample 1958191 | NCBI WGS metagenome assembly ULUD01 (sample SAMEA4835751, study PRJEB28245) | human gut metagenome | biome: gut microbiome; material: fecal sample | place: Denmark | collected 2008 | reverse complement strand
TGAGCGCCTCCGGACCGGTAGTCGCGGCACCAGCGCTCCAGGGACGCGATGCTCGCGATCCCGTGCCTGGCCATGGCCTCCGTCTTGGTCAGACCGTTCTCGACGTGGTCGCGCGCCGCGGCGACCTTCGTCTCCCAGTCGTAGCGTCTGCTGCCGCCGCCTCCCATGACCGCCTCCTCGCCGTTGGACCTGTACAGCCTGATCCAGTTTCTCGCGGTATACACCGGTATGGCAAGCCTGCTGGCAAGCGTGTCCTTGCCGGCTCCGGACTTGATGAGCTCCAGCGCCTCGCGCCGGAACCCGTCGTCGTAACGTCTCCTTCGATCCTCACGCATACGAAAGAACCGCACCTCCGATCATCGAATCTGAATTTCTTCAGTCCAACAATCGGGGTGCGGTTCATATTTACGCCGGGGCCTTCACACACACATACGTTGTCAGCGTTTTCAGGCTTTCTTCGCAGCTTGGGCGGTGGCGATCCACTTGTCAAGCAGCGCCGTGGCCTTGCCGGAGTCGACGGTCTGCTCCGCGATGGCGTAGGCGGCTTTGAACCGGTCAGCCAAGCTTGCGTCGCCCGGCACCAAATGACCGTCGGCGACGATTGCGGAAGCGGCGTTCAGCAGCGCGGTGGTACGGAACGACACATCCTTGCCTGCGAAGAAGTCTCGTGCCAGCTGCGCGTTGAGCGTCGGTTCGCCACCCTTCAGATCTGCGATGGTGACTTTGGCGAGGCCGAGTTCGACGGTCGGATCGAATTTGTTTTCGGTAACCTTGCCGTCCTTGAATTCCCAAATGGAGACCGGACCGGTCGGTGCCATCTCGTCAAGGCCCTCATGGGAAGTGTAGACCATGCCGATCTGGCCGTTCGCCGCATATACGGCGGCCATGATCGGGCTCATCTTGCGATTAGCGCAGCCGACGGCCATATGCTTCGGGCTTGCCGGGTTGGTCAGCGGACCAAGCACGTTGAACACGCATGGCACGCCGAGCGCGGCGCGAATCGGACCGACAAAACGCATGGCGGGGTGGAAGGTGCGTGCGAAAGCGAATGCGATGCCGCATTCGTTGCCGACTTCGCTCACTTGTTCCGGAGTCAAATCCATGGGCAGGCCGAGCGCTTCGAAGCAGTCAGCAGTGCCGCACTTGGATGAGGCCGCACGATTGCCGTGCTTGACGACTTTTACGCCTGCGGCCGCGGCTACGACGCCCCCCATGGATGACAGGTTCACGGTGGAGGCTCCGTCGCCACCGGTGCCGACGATGTCGGTGGTTTCACCGTCGATGTACAGCGGAATGGCATGGGCCACCATGGCCTTCGCCGCGCCACGCACTTCGTCGGGGGTCAGCCCCAACTGCTGCTGGGTGGCGAGTACCGCGCCAACGGCCGCCGGATCGGCATTGCCGTTCATGAGGTCATCGACGAACCACTCGGATTCCTCGGCGCTCAAGTGGTCCCCTCCGACCAGCTTGGTGAGGATCGACTTCCATGTGATTTCGGCCATGATGCCCTCCTTGGCGATGTCGCACGCCTTTATTGTTGTTCCGATGCCGCCAATTGTAACGATTGGACGTTTCCCCACGTCCGCACGTCCATATCACGAAACGGCCCATCGAAGATTCTTCAAAAAAGAAAACCTCCCCCGATTACGATCGGGGGAGGTTATGTCATGAGCAAGTCAGCGACTCAGCGAATCACTGCTCGTTCTGGCCGTGGCACATCTTGTACTTACGACCAGAACCGCATGGGCACTGGGCGTTCTTGCCGGTTCCCGGGAAGGTGCGGCCATCGGCCCACGGAGAGTGGAGTTCCTCGCTCTTCGGACGCTTGTTGGCCGGGACCTTGCCTTCGGCGTGGCTGATCGGCTGCATACCGACGATGCCCTTCTCGTTCTTCTGCTCGTCAGCCAGTTCATCGATGGTGGTCTTTTCGGCCTCGTCATCGGTCTCCGGCTCTGCAGGAGCGGATTCGCCGGTCGCGGCGGCTTCGCCGTCCAGACCCATTACGGCCTCGGCGGCGTTCACGGCCTCATCCTCATCGGATTCGGTCTCCTCGTCCTCGGTCATGGCCACACGTTCGATGTCCACGTGGAACAGCAGCTGGATGGTTTCCTCCTTGATGGCTTCGATCATGGAGTTGTACATCTGGTAGCCTTCACGCTGGTATTCGACCAGCGGATCACGCTGTCCCATGCCGCGCAGGCCGATGCCGTCCTTGAGGTAGTCCATCTCGTACAGGTGCTCGCGCCACTTGCGGTCGAGTACGGCGAGCACCACGCGGCGCTCGAGCTGGCGCAGGCCTTCGCTGCCGAGCTTGTCTTCGAAATCGGAGTACTGGTCCTTGGCGTCGGAGACGATGAGCTCCTTCAGGGCCTCAACGGCCTTGTCGCCCTTGAGCTTGTCGACGGCGTCCTTGGCCGCTTCCTGCTCCACGGCGATCGGGTACACGGAGGCGATGGCCTTGAACAGACCGTCCCAATCCCAATCGGCCGGCTTGTCGGAACCGTTGTTGGCGCCCTTGATGTAGCTCAGCACGGTGTCGTCGATGAACTTGAGGATGTCCTCGTGGATATCCGCGCCCTTCAGCACAGCCTGACGCTCCGCATAAATGACGGTGCGCTGCTTGTTCATCACGTCATCGTACTTCAGCACGTTCTTACGGATTTCGAAGTTACGCGATTCGACGGCCTTCTGCGCGGTGCGCACGCCCTTGGAAACGCTCTTGGCTTCGATCGGCTCGCCTTCCGGCATACCCTTGGCCATGACACGCGCCACCAGCTGGGTGTTGAACAGACGCATCAGATCATCTTCGAGGGACAGGTAGAAACGGGATTCACCCGGATCGCCCTGACGGCCGGAACGGCCGCGCAGCTGGTTGTCGATACGGCGGGATTCGTGACGTTCGGTGCCGAGCACATACAGACCGCCGAGCTTGACGACCTCCTCATGCTCGTCCTTGACCTGGTCCTTGATCTCGGCCAAAGTGCCCGGCCAACGCTTCTCGTACTCGTCCGGAGTGTCATCCGGAGAATAGCCTTCGGACTTGAGCTTCGCATCGGCGAGGAACTCGACGTTGCCGCCGAGCATGATATCGGTACCACGGCCTGCCATGTTGGTGGCCACGGTGACGGCGCCCTTACGGCCTGCGACGGCCACAACGGCGGCTTCCTTGTCATGCTGCTTCGCGTTCAGCACCTGGTGAGGAATCTTGGCCACGTCAAGCAGAGAGGACACGACTTCGGAGGATTCCACGGATGCGGTACCCAGCAGGACCGGCTGGCCCTTCTTGTGGCGCTTGGCCACATCACGGACGATGGCGGCGAGCTTTTCCTTCTTGGTACGGAAGATCAGATCGTCCTTATCCTCGCGGATCATCGGCTTGTTGGTCGGAATCGGCAGCACGCCCAGCTTGTAGGTGCCCATGAATTCGGCGGCTTCGGTCTCTGCGGTACCGGTCATGCCTGCCAGCTTGTCGTACATGCGGAAGTAGTTCTGCAGGGTGATGGTGGCGAAGGTCTGGTTTTCGGCCTTGACCTCCACGCCTTCCTTGGCTTCGATGGCTTGGTGCAGACCCTCGTTGTAACGGCGGCCCGGCAGGATACGTCCGGTGTGCTCGTCGACGATGAGCACTTCGCCGCCGGTCACGACGTAGTCGCGGTCACGCAGGAACAGCTCCTTGGCCTTGATGGCGTTGTTCAGATAGCCGATCAATGCGGTGTTGTTCGGTTCGTACAGGTTGTCGATGCCGAGATAGTCCTCGACCTTGGTGATGCCCGGATCAAGGATGCCGACGACCTTCTTCTTCTCGTCGACCTCATAGTCCTCGTCACGGTTGAGCTTCAGAACCAGGCGCGCGAACTGGCGGTACCAGCGGGTCACGTCGCCCTCGGCCGGACCGGAGATGATCAACGGGGTACGAGCCTCATCGATAAGAATGGAATCGACCTCATCGACGATGGCGTAGTGGTGGCCACGCTGTACGAGATCGGACTTCTCCCACGCCATGTTGTCGCGCAGGTAATCAAAACCGAATTCGTTGTTGGTGCCGTAGGTGATGTCGGCGTTGTACTGCTTGCGACGCTCCGGCGGCTTCTGGTTGGTGATGATGCAGCCGGTGCTCATGCCGAGGAAGCGGTAGACACGGCCCATCAGCTCGGCCTGGTAGCTGGCCAGATAGTCGTTGACGGTGACGACGTGGACGCCCTGACCGTCGAGTGCGTTCAGGTAGGCCGGCAGCGTGGCCACAAGGGTCTTGCCTTCACCGGTCTTCATTTCGGCGATGTTGCCCCAGTGCAGAGCGGCGCCGCCCATGAGCTGCACGTCGAAGTGGCGCAGGCCCAAGGTTCGCTTGGAAGCTTCACGCACGGTGGCGAAGGCTTCCGGCATGAGCTTGTCAAGGGACTCGCCGTTTTCGATACGCTGCTTGAACTTGGCGGTCTGGCCCTTGAGCTCCTCGTCGTCAAGCGCCGCGATCTCGTCCTCCAAGGCGTTCGTCGCTTTGGCCACGTTCTCAAGCTTCTTGATCTGTCGGCCTTCACCCATGCGTAGGGCTTTGTCAACGATATCTACCACAATCACTCCCTTTGTGTATGGTGACTTTCCTCGATTGAGGATAGTCGCTTTCTCGCGATTTCCGAAAAGCTCCGTCCATTTTACGTAAGTTTTGACGTATCTTGTTTTTCGCATAAGAAAAGAGGCCCGCATGTATGACATGCGAGCCTCTTATCGTTCAGTTTTCAGCCATTAGCCATTACTTCTTGGCCACATTCTCCGGAGTGTCGATTTCGAAGACGCCGTAGCTCCAACCGTGACGGTGGTAGACGACGGACGGACGACCGGTTTCCTTGTTGACGAACAGGAAGAAGTCGTGACCGATCAGCTCCATCTCGTACAGGGCCTCGTCAATGGTCATCGGCTCGGCGATGTGCAGCTTGCGGCGGATGACGATTGGGGTGTCGCCGACCTGGACCTCGACGGATTCGCCAGGGCCGAGATCAGCGGAAACGGCGTCGGCCGGGCTATTGTTCGGCGCTTCCGGCTCCGGCTCCTCGACGACGACCGGCTCGACCGGGCCCAGATCGACCGGGACCGGATCGGTGTAGCCACGACGATGGTCCTTGCGGCGGTCGCGGGTACGGCGCAGACGAAGCGTCAGCTTGTCGAGAGCCAAATCGAGAGCACTGAACTCGTCGGCGCTGGAGGCTTCGGCACGCACCACGGTACGACCTGCGATGACGGTGATCTCAACGCGCTTGGCGGTGTCGGCCTGACGCGGATTGCCCTCGTGGGACAGCACAATCTGGACACGCTGCGCATCCGGGGCGATAGCGGTCACACGATTCATCTTGCTTTCGACAACGTCACGGAACCTTTGCTTGATCTGCGTATGACGTCCGGTAACGACGATTTCCATGTGGACCTCCCTAGACTCAAGCGGTGTTAACCGCTATATACGGACCAACCAGCTGCATCGCTGCTTGGTAGTCATCATTGTATCCATAAGATTGGTGATTTGCTGGAAAACTCCCCGAGAAAACAAAAGTTTTTTTACGCTTTGCTTTCGACGATTCTCTTGCTATAGTTGTGCGTTTGAGACCTCTTGATGGCCGCGACCGATTTTGTCGGTTGAGGAACTTCCGGGCTCCATAGAGCACGATGGCGGATAACGTCCGCCCAGGGCGACCTGAGAGATAGCGCAGCAGAGAATAGACCGCCTTACCGGTTTCGGCCGGTGGGTAAGGGTGAAACGGCGGTGTAAGAGACCACCGGGCCGCTGGTGACAGTTGGCCGCATGGCAAGCCTCATCGGGAGCAAGGCCAAGCAGAAGGCGTTCGAGGACTGCTCGTCCGAAGCCTTCGGGTAGGCTGCTAGAGCCTGACGGCAACGCCAGGTCGAGATGGATGGCCATCCGTGCCGTTGGCACGACAGAACCCGGGGTATAAGAGGTCTCACTCTCCACTCTTTATGTTTTGAGGATTTCTTTACACCAGCCTCTTTATGAAACTGACGTCACGCCCTTGGTCAACGGTCGCCGTCAATCAAACAGTTCCTGTGCGATTTGGCGCAGAATCTCAGGATTATGGCCTTTTCTGCCGCCCGCGCTCCAGAAGCGGCGCCTACGTGCATCGCGTTCCAGACCGGCGGTTTTTCTCGCGGTTCTACGGCCTAATTCCCATGCGGCTTCAGTAAACACGCCGTAGGATTCCGCCTCATCACAAACCTGTTGGGCCAGCCTACGGTCGACGCCTTTCCGTGTAAGCTCAGCGACCGCGCCCCTACATCCCATAAGACGGGTCGCACAGTAGCGTACCGCGGATTGCGCGTAGGCTTCATCGTCAATCAGTTGAACCCTTGTCAGTCTTTCGATGACGTCGTCAACCACTTCAGAGGTATAGCCCTTACCAATCAGGCGCTCACGCAGTGCGCCGGAAGGTCGAGGCGCAGCGTCCAGCAATCGCAATGCGGCTTCCCTGCATGCGTCAAGATCATTTGGATCCTTTGCGGCAGTAGAATCGCCGTTCCCGACACGCCCAGCGTGTCGCGCGTGTCGTGGCGTTTTCGTCGCATTTGCGCTTCCAGCGAACAAACTGGAACGGTCAGGTTTCGTTCGACGGTTCCACCTCTGAACGTTCGTGCGTTCTGGATCCTCTGAAGAAAGGGCAAGGCCCCCAGTATCGGCCGACGCCGGCTGAAGGCCCTGTTCCTTAAGGAAACGTTCGGCGCTGATCATATGTCAGGCTTTGGCGGCTTTTGAAGTTTTAGACGTCTTACCATCATCCGGCGCGCCCGCGGCGTCCTCCGCCCCATCGTCCTCGGCGAACTGGTCGGTAGGTTTGATCAGACCGAATGCCGCCTTGACCTTGTTCTCGATTTCCTCTGTGAGTTCCGGATTGTCCTTGAGGAACTGACGCACGTTTTCGCGTCCTTGCCCCAGCTGGTCGCCCTCATAGGTGAACCACGAGCCAGACTTTTTGACGACGTTGGCCTGCAACGCCATATCAAGCACGGAACCTTCCTTGGAGATGCCCTCGCCGTACAGCACATCGAATTCGGCGGTCTTGAACGGCGGAGCCATCTTGTTCTTAACAACCTTGACCTTGGTACGGTTGCCGACAGCCTCATCACCGTTCTTAATGGTCTGGATACGGCGGATGTCCATACGTACGGACGCGTAGAACTTCAATGCCTTGCCGCCGGTGGTGGTCTCCGGATTACCGAAGAACACGCCAATTTTCTCACGCAACTGGTTGATGAAGATGGCGGTGGTACCGGCTTGCGCCAGCGCACCGGTCATCTTACGCAACGCCTGACTCATCAGGCGCGCCTGCAGACCGACATGGCTGTCTCCCATCTCGCCTTCGATTTCCGCTTTCGGCACCAAGGCCGCGACGGAATCGATAACAATCACGTCAAGCGCGCCGGAACGAATCAGCATGTCGGCGATTTCCAATGCCTGCTCGCCATTGTCCGGCTGAGAGACGATCAACGAATCGGTGTCGACGCCCAGCTTACGGGCATAGACCGGATCGAGCGCATGCTCGGCATCGATGAATGCGGCCACACCGCCGGCCTTCTGGGCATTGGCCACCACATGCAGCGCCAATGTGGTCTTACCAGAGGATTCCGGTCCGTAAATCTCCACAATACGGCCTTTAGGCAGGCCGCCGATGCCTAATGCCATATCCAAAGCCAAGGATCCGGTCGGAATGACCTCGACATCCTGTTCCGGGCGGTCGCCAAGTCTCATGGCCGATCCCTTGCCGAAGCTTTTCTCGACCTGCGCGAGCGCTGTGTCGAGCGCGGCCTGACGGCGCGGATCGATTCCATTCGCGGACTTGTTCTGTGCGGCGTTCTTTGCCGCGCTCGTCTGTGCCATGACTACTCCTTGTTGTTGACCGAGACGAATGAATGGATTCACCGTAAAACCGCATCATCCATCTACGCAAGTTCAATCGGCCATTGTGGTCGAAGAACATGCATTTCGACACGCCGAAGACCGCTTTCCCTTGAAATTCCAGCATTCTGAAACTTCGCGGCGAGCCGTTGACGACCTGCCCAATCCGTGCTTCTGTGGATAACTATACCCCATTATCCGAACATCTGTTCGAAATCGGTGTTTTGCGATAGCCGAACTCCGCCTAACGCACCGGCATTGGTGGCGCGTTATGGTCCTTTCCCCAACGTTTGGAGTCAGGAATGTTCATCTGGTCGCACAGAACGTTCCATACCACGCGGGGCTCCTCCCCCATTTCAAGCGCTTCGACGGCTGTCAGACCGTTCAATCGATCAAGCACTTGGTCGCGTGCGAGCGCGCGGCCATAGCTACGGCCGAGTACCTCTTCAAGCAACTGCCAAAATTCACGTTCCTGCACGCGCCCAAGTGTACACAGCAAGCGCAACCAAAAGAAAACGCCCGACGGAACAAGCCGCCGGGCGTTAGACGTCCAACAGGAATCAGATTGCGACGGAATCGAGATAATCGGCGACCATGCGCAGCATCTGCGCCGTGGAGACGCCCAACGATTGCGCAATCGAGCTCAGCAGCTCGGAGCTGGCCTCTTTTTGGCCACGCTCCACTTCGGAGAGGTAGCCCAACGACACTCCGGCCTTTTCGCTCACCTCACGCAACGTTTTGTGGTCATGGGTGCGCAGATCGCGCAGTACATGGCCGATGGCCTCGCGAAGCGATACCTCTCTGGGTTCGTCGGTGGTTTCCGTGGCTGCCGACATGGATCGTGCGGAACCGCGTTCCGCGTCTTCCTCCCGCCATATGCGGGTCAATGCGGCCTGGCGCTCGTCTTTGGCCTTTTTGGCCGCGCGGGCACGCAGCACCTGCTGCTGGGCGAACATCACCGCGCGGCGCTGGGCTGGGGTGAGTTCCCTGACGCGGGCGTTGCCGCTTTGCACCGTGGGAACCATCGCCTTGAGTTCCATCTGTTCCTTGGTGAGTGTCATCGTGTCCATGCCGCCAGCCCCTTTCGCTTTTCATACGTACGTCCACTATGGTCAACACCCATATTCGTGGATTATTCCTGTGAAAGTGCTGAAAGAGTCCTCAGTTTTTCCAGAATACATTGCACGGTTTCGTGCCGCACGGCTTTCCGATCACCCTTCAGACGCAGCTCATAAGCAGCTGTTTGACGCGCACGAATGCCATTGAAGCCACAGGGCAGGGAGCAGCCGATGTACACCAGGCCGGCAGGTTTGTCACCATCCGGTCCTGGCCCTGCAACACCGGTAGTGGCCAAGCCGATGACACAGTCTCCATCCTCGGTCTGTCGGTATAGTTGCGCGGTTCCCGCAGCCATCTGCCGCGCCACTTCGGGGTGGACCGCCCCTTCTCGGGCCAGCAGGTCGGCATTCACGCCGAGAATCTTCGCTTTGGCGCGAATGTCGTAGGTCACCGCCGAGCCGAGGAACACTTTCGATGCGCCTGGTATGCGTACGAAGGCGTCGGCGAGTAGACCTCCCGTCAGTGATTCGGCGGCGGCGATTTTGAAATGGTTGGCTTCGCAATAGCGTAAAACGGCTGCGGCCAGCTCATCGCATTGCGATTGGCTGGCCGCGGTCGACGAATTTTCGGATTCGCTCATCGGGATTTACTTGGTTTCCTTTTCGGATTTTGCGGTCTTCTTACGTCCGCCGAACGTGTTGACGAGGTATTCGCCGCCCGAATACAGGCATAGAATCAACGCCAGGTAAATCAGGGCGTACGTGATCGTGTAATAAACGGTCATCCACAGCGGAGTGGTGTTCATGCCATCAGCGAGGCTCCACATCGGCAGCATGAGCATGGCAAGGCCGATGCACTGGCACAGGGTCTTGTACTTGCCGGCTTGGGATGCGGCGATGACCTTGCCGCCGGTGTCGATGACGAAGAAACGCATGATGGTGATGCCGATCTCACGGATGAGGAACAGCGCGGTCACGACCCAGCCGAGCACTGCGTTGCCGAATTCGTTGAAGATGGCGGCGACGATCAGCGTGCCGCAGGTGAGCAGCTTATCTGCGATTGGGTCCATGAGCTTGCCCAGTTCGGTGACCTGATTATATTTGCGGGCCATCCAACCGTCGAGCTTATCGGTGCAGGCGGCGATGATGAAGATAATCGCCGCCACCCAGCGCATAGTCGTGTTTTTGGTACCCCATGCGCCTGCCATGACGTACAACGCCAGGAAGATGACGACCAGGACGATACGAGAGAAAGTGACGATGTTCGGCGGGGCGTTCCACCCGTCAAGCAGGGACGATTTGCGTTCTTCTTGCTTTTCCATACCGTTCACGTTACCCCGATACCACTACTTGGCGCAATGCGTGCGGTTGTCGCGTTCCATCATCGCGTGTCCGCAGCGTCGGCCGGCTGGGTAGAACCTGCGGTAAGCGATGAGGTTTCGCCCTTGATGAAGGCGAGCACCTGCGGCAGATCCTGCGGTTGGACGAGCACTTCGCGAGCTTTGGAGCCTTCGGACGGACCGACCACACCACGCGATTCAAGCAGATCCATGAGTCGGCCGGCTTTGGCGAATCCGACACGCAGTTTGCGCTGCAGCATGGAGGTTGAGCCGAACTGCGTGCTGACCACCAGTTCCGCCGCCTGCAACAGCACGTCCATGTCGTTGCCGATGTCCTCATCCGGCTCGATGGCCTTCTTTTCGGCCTCCTTGGCCATCTCCTCGATATCCTCGCGATAATGCGGCTTGCGCTGGGTTCGCACGAACTCCACCGCGCGACGGATTTCGGACTCGTCGACCCATGCGCCCTGCACGCGGATCGGCTTGGCCTGGCCCATCGGCAGGAACAACGCGTCACCTTGGCCGATCAGCGTTTCCGCACCGGTGGCGTCGAGGATGACTCGCGAATCGGTGGCGGATGAGGTGGCAAAAGCAAGTCGGGACGGGATGTTGGCCTTGATCAAGCCCGTGACCACGTCAACGGACGGGCGCTGCGTGGCGAGCACCAGATGCACGCCGGCGGCTCGCGCGAGCTGCGTGATGCGCTGGATGGAGCTCTCCACGTCGTTCTTGGCCACCATCATAAGGTCGGCCATTTCATCGACGACCACGAGGATATACGGGTATGGTGCGACCTTGCGTTTGGAGCCTGCGGGCGCATGCACCTTGCCAGCGCGCACGGCAGCGTTGAAGTCCTTGATGTGGCGGAATCCGAAGAATTCGAGGTCGCTGTATCGTGCGTCCATCTCCTTGACCACCCATTCCAAAGCCTGTGCGGCCTTCTTCGGATCGGTGATGATCGGGGTGAGCAAATGTGGAATGCCCGCATAGGCGGACAGTTCGACTCGTTTAGGATCGACCATGATCATGCGGACCTGGTCAGGCGTGGCGCGCATGATCACGGAGGTGAGCATGGAGTTGATGAAGCTCGACTTGCCGGAGCCGGTGGCGCCAGCCACCAACAGGTGGGGCATCTTGGTCAGGTCGGCGGTCACGAAATGGCCTTCCACATCCTTGCCGACGCCGGTGAGCATCGGATTCGGATCGTTCCGGGCCTTGTCGGAGCGCAGCACGTCGCCCAGCACCACGGTTTCGCGGTCGGAGTTCGGGATTTCGATGCCGATGGCGGATTTGCCTTCAATCACCGACAGGATGCGCACGTCGGAGCTGGCCACCGCGTAGGCGATGTTCTTCTGCAGGTTGGTGACCTTCTCGACCTTGACGCCAGGGCCAAGCTCCACCTCATACATGGTGACGGATGGTCCGCGCAGGAAGCCGATGACCTTCGCATCGACGTTGAACTGTTGGAAGGTACCGGTCAGCGCGCGGATCACACGATCGTTCTCCGGAGTGTGCGCGGCGTGCGGCGCGCCCTTCTTCAGAATGTTGAGGTCAGGCAGATGATACGGTCCCTCGGGAATGTCATCCGCCGCTTCCCCGTCAACGGCAGCAGCCGGCATATCGTCAAGGACCTCGCCGGTCGCGGCATCCACCATGACTTCCTTGCCGTTGGAGGTGCCGTCCTCGTCGATGACGGCCCATGGGTCGTTTGGAGCGACGCCAACCGGCTTGATTTCGCTGGACGGCACCGGCTCGGCGACGCTGGGCATGGTGCCGCTCGCGGTGCCGATCGGCGCGGACGAGAAGGAGCGTCCGCGACCGTTCTGTGGCATGGCCGTGGTGCCGGACGGCGCAGCGGCGGAATAATCATCTGAATCATAATCATCGGCACGATAATCGTCCG
>ULUD01005507.1_pt1 | contig 12203 bp, 10 predicted proteins | sample 1958191 | NCBI WGS metagenome assembly ULUD01 (sample SAMEA4835751, study PRJEB28245) | human gut metagenome | biome: gut microbiome; material: fecal sample | place: Denmark | collected 2008 | reverse complement strand
GAAGAGATGTGGTAGATGTGCCGTGTTATATGAATGTTTTGCCAAAATCATGAAAACACTACTTTTAAATGTACCTGTATTTTCCGGTAAGATTATTTCTCCTATATGGATTAAGGCTGTAAGAGATTTTCAATCCAGACCGAAGGAAGAAAGAGACTCGTATTGTTCGGTTTGTGGATGTACAGTTTGATAGGGCAAGTAGAGGAAAGGATATCAACTCTTTTGAAAAACAAGAGAAAGTGGATGGTCTTAACTTTCTCTATAACCCAAATAATGACCGCATGAGAAACGGTCATATTATAATAGACGGAACTGGTCTATTTAAACAAATAATGAAGTCGGGTACGTAAGTTATCTGACTTTTTCATATATTTGCGTTATGGCAAGAGGTTATTATTGGATACCACAAACAGATGAAACGTTAAATGGCAGAAGCTATTACGTGGCTAAGGTAGTAGGAGATATAGTGTTTGATACTAAACGAAAAAGAATAGTGTTTCAAACTACCAGGTATTTCCCAGTAGGCTCCGTATTCCATTTTACTCACAACTGCTTTAAATACGTCATAACCTGCCGGCTCCGTAAGCCGGGGCTGTGGTATGAGGCAAGGAGGGAAGACTGCGGACCTATTGGACCGGATGATGTGGAAAGGTTCGAATCAGGAAGGTTTATTCATAGAGATGGGTACAAATATAATGCGTAAGCGTAACTTGACGATTTACGTCAGATTATAATTATTTTTTCATATGTATATTAAGCCGTCAGACTGGGAAGTTAGACGGCTTTGTTTTTATCATGTGCCTGATTTTTAATTACCTTTGTGTCAAAACAAAATAAATTCTTATGGCGTCAACGTGTATTATTAAAAGAGATAATAAAAAGAAAGTTGTTTCTGTCTCTACCAGATCAGGGGACAGGTCTATGTTGTTTGATAAAATAGCATCTATTCCTCTTATGGAAAATAGGGAGCGGGCTACTACTGTTTTTAAAACCGTATTTTCTAATAAGTTCTTAAAGGCTTTTGGCGACTGGAGAAAGAGAGTGCCTATCAACAAACCGGCTTATAATAAGGTAAAATCCAACATCGATCTTATTCCGGAAGCCTATAGAGAAAGGGTGCTGGATAAGGCTTCTAAGATGAGTAATCCTGTTCTTGTGTCAAAATCAGATGCACCTTATGAAATCCGAGAATCGGGCTTTGGATTCTACAGCCAAGATCTGGGTGATAATATTATGTTGGTGGATGCTATGGTTCCGTCAAGTATTTCCGTACCGGAAGGACCTGGAATAGACGCCGGTCAGTATCTACAAGATACTATATCTTCGGACTTCACCCCCGTATCTATGGTACAGGATAAGGGTGTTAATTATATGGTTATAAAAGACGGTCTTAAGATATTTAGCCCAGAAGAGTTACCACAGACAGATTCTAATCCTGTGGGTGTAACGTATCAGACTGGAGAGCCTCGTTTGTTTTTCATGAACGATCGTAGTCAATTATTTGAAGATTACGGAGAAGCTCTTCGCTCTGGAGGGAATGATATTAGAATAGGATTCTTATCCGGCACCGTTCAGGAATCTGCCGTGGATGGCGTGGCAGACATTACTTACAAAGCTGGAAAGTATGTTCTTAATAATCTCAAATCTTTTATACCGGTCATGACCGCTTCTGCTTCTACTTCTTTATCAACAAAAGGTGGTATAATTAACTACCTTATAAAGAAAGGTCTTTTGTCCGGATCTAAGATATTCGATTCTGAAACAAGAAGCTATTATCTTACAGGAGAAGGTCATACAGGACAAATTAGACTTTTCAATTCAGCCTTATCCTACACCGAGCTCCGTAATCATTTTGGTTCCGATGTTTCCATGAATGACCAAGGTATGATAACCATAAGCTCGTTGGATAATAGTAAGGTAACTATGAGACTCGCCACCGGGGGAACGGAAAGGGTTAGTAGGGAACAGATAAAGAACGATCTTAAGTCTGGAAGATACAATGAATTGGATGCCAAGTACGATCATTTTGATGCGCTTGTAGTTTCATTCATATTAGAAGATAACGATCTTTATGCTGATACTAAAGCTAAGATCGTATCAGATTATAGCAGGCAGGAACGTGATCAACGAAATTCTATTGTCGAGATACTGAAAACTCTTGGCGTTAGTGTCATAGGTATGACCGACTATATAGAGAAGTACCAAACCAAATACGGGCACGAACCTTCTGCTAAGGCATTGGCGGATATTGCCAATAACGTAATAGCAGTCGGTGAAGATGCTACTTTATCTGATTTAGTAGAAGAGACAGCCCACTTCCTTGTAGAGGCATACAGAGATCAGAATGCTGTTGAGGCTGTTATGCAAGATGTAGAAGGTACGGAAGAGTGGAACCAGTATGCAGGTCAGTATTATAATACATACGGTAAGGTATATGAAGGGGCTGAGCTTGATAATGCTGTTAGGAGAGAAATTCTTGGAAAGATCCTCGCCAGGGAGATGCAGGCCGGCACAGCACAGGCGCCGGTAGAGCCCACCTCCTTCCTGGGGCGCGTCCGGCAGCTTTTCTATGGAATCGTAAGCTGGCTTAAATCAGCTTTATCAACCCAAAGACAAGATTTGAATAACGTTATTAAAAACATTCGTGATCTTGCCATTACTGACATAGATAAAGGATTTGACACCTCTCTGTTAAAGGATAATGACTTTACATTATACTCCCTTTCTTCTATGAACAAGAACAAGTTTCTTGAGTCCAAGATCAGATCACTAAGAAAAACATTAAGAGACTTACGTCAGATAAGCTCTGATAGGGCTGTAACTACGTCTATGACCCTTGCGCAGCTTAAGACCATAGAAGATAAGATAAATAAGGTAGAGACCGAAATAGACAAGAATGAGATGGCGGCTGCCATGAACAGCATGATCTCTACAGCCGAAGCTCAGGTCAGATACTTAAGTAATGTGGTGAACACCATCCTTCATGGTGATACCAAAGACGGCAAGCTTCACTTCAATACCAATGATCGAAAGAACGTAGATATTATCAACAATCAGGTTCTTCCGATCATGAACGATCTTCGAGGATATATCCGTAACAGAAGTACCGAATTTGATGAACGTGAAAAGCAGGATTATACAAATAGGATCAATACCGTCATTGCCGACATCAATGGTATTCAGTCTGATATTAAATCAGTACAAGACCTTGATGAAAGTACGTTGCTTGATAAGTTAATGAACGAACTTCATGTGCCGGCAGATAAGGTAAAGAGAGTAAAAGAATTTTTCGACAAGGTTCAACACGATGTTTCTTGGATAAGTAGGTGGTTTGGTATATTAGAGCATTCTTCCAGTCCGTTCAATAACGCTCTTGGAGCTATGATTGCCAAAGACAATTACAATGCGATGGTGAATGCCCAGCCCGCCATATCTGATTTCCTGGCATATGCGAAAAAGCATGGTTTTAACAAATCTGAATTTGAAAAACTGCTTCAGAAAGTAGACGGCAAAACTTCTAATTACCTTCGTAGTGCTCTTGATATGGCTAAATACGATCGTAATAAGAAGCTGGCGCAGATGCGAGCGTTTGCGACTGCCATGAACATAGAGATATCAGAAGAAGAAATTGGTGATGTGGTTGACAATAACCGTAATTACGTATTTAAAAGAGAAGTAGTTGACAAGGATGGAAATACGGTTACTGAAAACGCTAAATTCAAACCATCGTCTGATAGAGTTAATACCGATATTTTTACCATCGAGCAGGAAAAGATCTATACAGAGCAGATGGAAAAGTGGGATGCTGAAAATTCGGAACTGGAATTTAGCGAAAGTTATGCCACAAGAATGGAATCCATATACAAAAAGGCTGAAGAAGAATTAGGGCATCCGGTTTCTCAAACAACCAAAGAATACCTTAATGCTCTATCCAGGCAAAAACGGATATTGAGGCAGCCTTTTATTGATAGCGGTGGTAATTTTGATGAAGTTGCCTATTTTAAAAGCAGCAATTACGAAGAAGAAGGACTGCTTCGTAAACAACGTAAAGAAGCAGCTTCAGAATACATATATGTAGGAACCAGGAGAGTGGAAAAAACCGGCGACCAACTTAAGATGGCCAAAGAAATACAAGCTATAAATGAAGTTTGGAGAAAGGAATCAAATAATGTTACTAATGCCGTATCAGAATCGTTTTTGCAAAAATTGAGAGCGATTCAGAGCGAGTCAGGAGGGGAAGCTGCGCTGAAGACACTTATGTTGGGAGGTCACCTGTCATTTAATGATCGGTTTTGGAATGATGTAGAATCAGAACAGTCGGCGCGCACCGAATCAAATAACAAGGCTTCGTATCTCAAAATGGCGCATGATATCATTAGTTCTACGACAAGTGATAGAGATGCGACTGACGTGGATTCGATTGTGAAAGATATAGAAAAAAATAAGGCCATTATCAAGGAAATAATCGGAAACAACCGAGATGTGGCTGATATCGGAGAAATTAACGAAGCGACATTTACCTTATCTGAAAGAGATGCTTTTAGGGCCGCATCTGAAGCTATTGAAGCTGATTACGCTATCTTAATAGATTATGCTAAGATGGTGGGTCTTGAAGATATTGATAAGTACCTTACTAAAAGCAGTAAGGCCGAAAACGAAGTAAATCAGTCTTATTTAAATGCTCTTGCTGACTCCAAGGAAGTGGAATGGAAGTTCGTACAACGTCATACTACGGCGAAGAAAGCAAAAAGGATTCAGGCTTTAAGGGATAAGCTGTTTAAGGCTGCTGATAACCGATATCTGTTTACCGTATCTGAAACCAACTACCTGTCAGAAAAGCTTGGTATAAGCAAAGAATTAGACGGTAGAGATTTCAGGAATGCTGTTAATGCTAAGATGGCCAGCTTGTTTTTAAATAATACAAGAGAAGAGGGTGTAGAAGAAGCTAATGCTATTGTTAATGAATTTGCCAGGGGCCAGGTCTTTTCCTACTATAAACGCATGGCGCCTACCGGATATGCGGCTATGATCGACAAAATAGGTCGAGGTGAGATAGATGTGGCGCAGATGGTTAAGGACGTGCAAAACGGTACATCCACCCAAGATTATGGCATGAACATATCGTACCTGTCTTTCGATCCTGCAAGGGCATGGGTGGCTGAATCTGAAGCCGAAAATAACGGCCGTAATCCTGATTATGTAAAAGATCATGGGTATGGTCATCGAATGCCTAAGAAAAGCCTGTATCGTGATGAATCTTATTTCAATGACTTTGGTATCAAGTATGATGCTGACGGTAATGAAGTTGCTACTAAAAACGTAGAGCAGTGGAATATGATTCAAAAACTCAAGGAAATAAAAAGACAATCCCTTGATCTATACAAAGAGCAGAGCCCGAACCTGTATGCTATTCCACAGATATCAAAACAAGATATAGAACGTATAGAAGGATTGGGTATTAACTTCAAAAATACGGTTCGTAATTTTGTATCAGATCTGTGCCTGGACAGAGTAGACGATTCTTTATACGGTAAAACCAGGCAAGGAGAAGTGTATGATCCGGAAGACAGACTTAGGTCTATACCTAAATACTACATATATGAATTGGAGAACCAAGATGATGTATCTCACGATTTTGGCTACTCTTATTCGATGCTTATGATGCAGTCATCGTTATACAACGAAAAGCAGAAGTCTATAGAGCTCGCTCAAGGACTGGAGCAGATGTTACTGAATAAACAATTTGAAGGTGGTAAAAAGGCTGAAGCAACCCAAGCATATCAGATGTTCAGGGACTTCTTCAACGATCATTATTATGGCATTAGGATGAACACCAAAAAACTTACGGTGAACATCGGAGGATATACGGTAGACCTTACAAGAATTATGATGGCTGTTGAAAGATTTATGTCGGTCATGAACTTGGCACTGTCCCCGTTTGTGGCAGCTACCGGCGCCTTAACAGGTCATATCAACCTCATCATGGAATCTGCCGTAGGACAGTATATAAGTAAAGATTCCCTTAAATACGCATCGGCTGAATTTTCACGCCTTGCTCCATCTTGTATAGCAGAAACCGGAGACATAGATAGGAAAAGCAAATTATATGTCATAGGTGAGAGAATGGGGATATTCAATATCCGAAATCGTATGTATGGTGCCGGATACAATAGAGTGGCCAGGACCTTAATGCGTTCACCTATGTATGCTTTTATGGAAATCCTGAACTACCCTCTTGATCCGCAGGTTATGATTGCTACTATGGACAATGTTCGTTATTACAAAGGTCGGTTCTACACGTTCCAAGATTTCAAGATGGAAAAAGAACGCAATAAAGAACAGAGTACCATAAAAAGAGAATGGAATGCATTAAAAGATCGTACTTTATGGAGTATGGTAGACGTCGTGGATGGGAAGGTGGTTGTAAAGCCAGGATCGGGTGTTACTGTTGAGGAAGTTGAAACCCAGATGGCTATAACCAGGAATCAAGTCCGTAGCTTGTCGCAGATATGTAACGGATCTTTGAATGAAGAAAACCGAACTGCCGCATCGCGCAACTGGATAGCCAGGTTCATGACCGCCCACCGAGGATGGTTGGTGCTGGCGGCTCAACGTCTGTGGAAAAGACGTGGCTTCAATTTCCAAACAATGCAAGAAGAGGAAGGGTTGTCAATTACGTTAAAGAATATGATAGCCAAAACATTTAGCCTGGCTTCCGAGTCTGGTATGAAAAACATCATAGATGCCTGGAACGAAAATAAAGACAATATGAATGAGGTAGAAAAAACTAATCTCAAACGCCTCAGTGTCTATGCCGGCACGTTCCTTATCATGCAAGCCGTATCCATGCTTCTTGCCGGATGGCGTGATGATGATGAAAACGAAGAAAGTTGGCTTACTCAATTTGGATCTTACGTTGGATTCAGAACCATAAACGAAATAGCTTCACAGATGCCGTTTATTATGGAGCTTAACGTTGTAGATATCATTAACGACCCGTTTGTTATGGGAAGGAAGCTGAAGGATCTTACCGATCTTAGGAATTATTCACTTGATAAAGTAACATCCGGTACATACAAAGGAGAGTCTAAGCTATTTAGGCAACTCGCCAAACAGACGTTTATCAAACAATGGTATAATATCAAGACGCCGGAAGACGTAGCGCGCGCCTATAATTGGTGGCAGCAGACAAACAACAAGTCAATGATGTTCTTCATCGGCGCTACTCCTGATTCGGAAGGAGACGATGACGTTAGTTACAAATAGACGAAGAATATCGGACTTGCATTGTTTTTGTATGATTCCAATATGTTATATTAGCATCGTCAAAGAGTAGATTGTACGTTTTTTTGTTCTTACTTGAAAGATTATGTAGGTTTAATTTTTTCTGAAATTGTTTTCTTACCGGTTCTCAGTCAGAGATGATAGGGAACCGGTTTCTTTTATGTTGTCAATTATTGCTATCTTGCAAACAAAAAACATGAGAAGAAGATTTGAAAATATTAAGACAGTTGCCGGCGTCAAGATCCCTGTTTTTGCTTGTTCGATTTCGGCCCCTACAACCATATGGCAAAATCCTGTACTTATTCTTGGTTGTAGATACCGATCTGATGGAGCAGCTATGGCGGCTTCCTATGTTTTAGATGAAATTAATAATAGCAAGGTATGTACGATGGGCGGTAATCCTATAAGTTGTACGATATCAAATTTTAGACAATATATCCAGGCTTACTTTAATGAAGGACAGGTAACAGGTGATATTATATTACAGTTTACGATTGGAGACGTTTTTTATTATTTCTTTATTACAGAAGGATCCAATCAAGTACCTCAACTGGAATTAAGTCCAAGTACTCACCTTATTCATTCAATATATGAGATAAGTACAACTGGCGGCTTTGTCCCTATTGATACCTATGTAGAATTATAATAAAAGATATAAAAATAGTACTAAAATGTATTAGTATAAGATAAGACGGTTATTAATCATATATTACAATAATCCCCAACCGTACACCTATTGTATGGCCGGGGATTATTGTAGTTACCATCTTTTCTTGTAACAAGAATCCACTACCTTTACCTTTTCTTCTTTGTTCTTACCATAATTAAATTCATACGCATCTTCGAATGAATAAAAAACAGCATAATACGACACGCCAAACATATTATATTTTATTCTGTTTTTCCATTTCCCAAAAATGTTTTGATATTGGCACCAATATTCTATTTCCCCATTAGTTAATTTCCTTTCAAATATTCTAATAGGAACATGAAATAGATTCCTAAGCATTAGCTTTATGACCTTCCCTATCTGTGAAAACTAAACCAATACCTTCTATAATATATCCTACTACAGGAGCTTTGTCAAATTCCTCCTTCGTAGCCCAAGTGGCATTATCAGGCATCAGATCCTTAAATGCATCCGAAACATCACCTTGGCACCAGCAGTTATTTGATACAACAATGCCTTTCCCTTCGATATTGATATACATTTTTCTTCCACCGCATCCAAGGCTGTTCCATCCGCTCGGTACGTTTTCCACCATAGGCTTAAGCACCCAGCTTTCACCGTCTATCCTAACCCATCCTGGATCGTCTTTGTGCTTGTCGTACATATTTTGCCAAAAAGAGCATTCGTAGCACCACCCCCTGTCTTCCATGACAGTTCTTATCTCACACCTTTCAAATCCATCTGCATCCATCGTGTGCGGAGAATGAGGCTGGTGAGGGGTGCCACATTTTGGACATACGAGTTGGTAATTATATACAAGTTTACACCTGTAATATTAGTTAATAAATTTCTTAACCGGGTTATACCCAAACCCTGTATAGGGTGGCATTACTGCATCCCCTTTTACTTTTCTCATAATATTATAACTTCCGTTGACATCAGCGTTTAACAACACACCGTCTTTTGTCCTAAAGATTCCTCTTTTCAACCTTTTACCAACGTAAGTATTATGATGACATACTTTCTCCAAATCATAAGAACTGCATTTTGACGTATGAGACTCATTTACTACAAAGAATCTTAGTCCTTGTCTTTCTGATTTGTACTTTAACATTGATATAAAATCACCAAATGGGATAAAAACAAAATTCTGGTTGCTTCTCTTACCTATATTAACTTCCTGTTTCCATCCGTCATTATGACCTATTATCAATGTAGTTATATTATCTTCAACACAAATATCTATGATTTTTTTACTTGCTTTATGAAGATAATCCCTTACCTTGCTATTTCTTTTTCTTGTTAAAGACGCTAACCGTCTCGAATTTTTCTTGCCATTTACTTTCTCCAATTTACTTTGTAAAAACGAACGTTTCTTATTATAATATTGATTGATGGATTTCAACTTTCTTCCATCTATCAATACCGGTTTGTTACTAACGTTAGTAACAACAGAAGCAAGGTTATTAACACCTAAGTCTATAGACATTATCCTATTGTTGTCAACTTTTTGTTTTTTACAACAAGATTCGTAAACTAATTCAATAACATAACATCCTTGTCTTGGTATTATCCTAACTTGTTTAACACTACCTTCTTCACACTTTGTTTTTAAGGGAGGTAGTCCTTCTTTCTTAGGGAAATAAATATATTCACCTCTATGCCGTATTTGGGCATAAGAATAGTTAAAAACATTCCTGCCCTTTACCTTATCCTTGTACTTAGGGAACTTAGGACATCCTGTGAATTTCTTGTTATCCCTTTTCCAAGCCTTAATAGAAGAGAAATAAGATTTTAGATTCTTATCTAATCCCATCAATATCTGTTGTGAAGAAGATCCACTTAATGCCCTGAAATCAGGATTGTTTTCAGATACCATTTTCTTGTTAAGATCCGTACATCTAATCCACTTTCCTGTATTAAGGAACTCTTGTTTGATAACATAAAGTCCAGCATTATACAGGTTCTTTGACAAGAAACAGATACGATCTAACATCTTATATCTCCTATCACCTTGGGTAATTATATGTTGTTCTACCAAATACATGCTGCAAATATAAATAGAATATTTTAAATACGCTATTTATATTTCACGATCTTAATAGAATCTCCGATATTGTATTCCCCTTGGTATCCAACGAATTTTATAAGCCTATTATTATAAAATATTGAAATTCTTTCGTCTTCACCATAATACATCACACGCCCACCCTGTAAAGGACGTAAATCATATATAACCCATCCGTTATTAACCTGACTATCATCATGCGAACATGATGATAACACAAGTGCCATCAATAAAACAAAATACCTCATGTTATTTTCAACATAAAAATTTATAACCTGGTTTTACTGCCTCTGCTTCTTCTCTCGTATCAAACATTAAGATAGTAGTTGATTCTGTACCTTCACAAATGTAAGATACTTCCACCCACCACCTAAAAACCCCAGAGCCATAATCATCATAGTACGGCTCAGAAAGAACTTCTTCTACATACCCATCCAAATAATTCACGATCGCTCCTCCTTATTTTTAGATTCAGCCTCTTCAAGTATGCTGATCACCTTATCAACAATATCCGAATCAGACATTTTCTCAATAAAAATATCCATTGCCTTAGTTATGTCATTGGCTTCTTTTTCCTCAAGAGCTATTTCCCCACCGGTAATAGCATCAGATAATGATGTAGATAAGTGTCTTATCTTATCAATGCTCATAAACGTAAATGGATTACCACCTTGACCTCCACCCATTTCTTTCATGATCTGATATCCACCTGAGATAAGTCTGCCTGATGTCGTGGCCAAGGAGGATACGATTAGGGACAGTACCGCCGCTTCCGTCCGCTCCTCGGACACACCCCTCGACCACACGGCTGCCCTTATAGCGCCGGCCAGATCGTCTATGTATGGCATGAGGCAATCTTCCATCGCTTGTGTTATATCAGCTATAACCTCACTACGCTCTTTATTTATGTAGTAGATAGAAGCATTGTACCTCTTTATCTCTTTGTCCATGTCATTTAAAAGACGCTTGATATTGTGCTTATACATAGGACTGGTTTTAATTACTTCCTTTAGCTTAAGAATGTAATTATAAGCCTGGTCGTTTACGAACAACGTCATGGTCTCAACCGTTGAATGAAGCGTGTTAAGACTGTTAAGAATCTTATCGAAATTGTTTATCAAATAAGCTTTTCTGGCTTTTGCCGCGTAATTAATCATCGCATTCAAATTTTAGATTTTCAAGTTCGAGTATTTGTAACCTAAGAGACTTAATTAAATCCGTTCTCTGTTCCTCTGCATGTTTTAAAGCCTCTTCCTTGCTTTCAAAAGCACAATCCCCTATCTGATAAGGGGTGTAACGACCAGGAGTGTCGGCTAATAAAAGACCACCACAATCTTCTATTCTGGCTTTTACCTTTCTTATTTTCCCATCTTTTAGACACATGTCCGTAACCCATACGAATTTACCATATAATTTATCATACTCTTCTAATCTCTCTTCTTGCAATTCATACCATTTAGGCTTAGGAAATCTTAATGTGAATTTAACCTCAGTATCTTTTTCTAAGACATTAATATCGTATGCTTCCGGCCACAGCTCTTTTATGCTGTCTTCGTCTTCGGCATACACTACAAGTATGAATGAATCATCGGATTCACCACTACACCAATATGGATATTTTATAGGCCATTTGACTGGACGGTAGTCGTTACCGCAATCGGATTTTTTAATGTAAAATCTTGCTTTAATCATGATTCTTTTATTCTTTTAAGTATATGTTCAATCACTTTAATAGTCCACCCGTTTCCCAACATCTTGTACTGTTGGGTTTCGCTGCATTCCCATTTATACCAATCTGGTACAGTCTGTAACCTGGAGCACTCTGTAGGGGTTAATCTTCTTATTTTGAAATCGCCATGTAATGCTCTCTGTATGATAAAATTGTTTCTATCATATGAATTACAAGATAATGTTGGAGCCTTATCTTCATGAAATCCACCTTTGTTAAATCCTCTTGGTATTTGGGAAATAAGATTATCTTTCTGAACTGTTTTAAGACCATATTCTCTACATGTAGGTTTTTCTGGATTCCTACCTCTCGTTGCTACACAAATAAGATCGTACATGTATTTACCCTTTACGGTAACAGTATTGGATTTCTCATCTTTTGTTTTAATATTAGCTCCATAATAATTTCCCCTGTCGTGATTTATTTTCAAGTGAAAAGTTAAATTGTTTAAA
>ULUD01024194.1_pt1 | contig 12597 bp, 9 predicted proteins | sample 1958191 | NCBI WGS metagenome assembly ULUD01 (sample SAMEA4835751, study PRJEB28245) | human gut metagenome | biome: gut microbiome; material: fecal sample | place: Denmark | collected 2008 | reverse complement strand
CGGCGCATACACAGGATGCAAGGTCTCGTCTTGCACAGGATTTGATGCGGTATTACAAAGGTTCCAAAGGCCGTCTGGAATTTCGAACAGTGCCACAGAAGTACGCAAAAGAGGTAACGGATGCCTTGACACGCAGTAACATTGCTCATATGGCATCTGTTAATTCCGCAGGCGATACAGTCATTATCTTACCGCCGGACGGAGAGAGCGGTTATCATTACGGAGCTGTCATCGATGAAGTGTTCATGCATCATCCGGAATACTACAAACAGTTGGAGAAGACTACATGGACCCGTCTGGCAAGAGCGGACGGGGAACGTGGTGTTATTTCCGTCAGTTTTAAAAACCAGTTGGATGCAGAAATCTTTAAAAATAAAGTCTTTGCGGACGGCGACGGCATTGTTACAACTGACAAAGTAAACGAAGACGGTTCTGTTACAATTTACTGCCGGGAATCAGACCTTATCAACAGCAGTCATAACAAAGATGCGATTTCCGCTATCATTGATACCGAATATTCCCTTGATGAGAAAAAACAAGCATTTGCCCGTCGTCTTGCTGTCTGGCATGACGGAAAACAGGCAGATGACTGTATGCATATGATGCGTAAAGGAGAAGCTTTTATCATCCATGACGGAGCAGATAAGTATGGGGATTACTTAAAATTCGAGGATGGTGTACTGACCTATGGTACGTTCGATAATGAATTAAAAAAGTCCATAGAACGCAATATTGAAGTGGATTTAAAGAATCCGGATGCCATGCGTAAACTCTTTGAACGTTATCTGTCTCATATCCATAATGAGTATGTATCATCGATTGAGGAATATAACCGTGATTTCAATGACCATACAGAAAGCTATATCCGTGACCGTTACGCGGATAAACAGAAAGAGCTGTATACCGAAGTTATCTTACCGGCTATGGGCGGTATGTTTACGAAGCAGGAAGGAATGACCGAACAGGAGCATTTTGAGGAGATTATAAACAGTGATTTCTTTCAGAATGTTATCAAACAGAAAGGATTGGAAGATATCCGGCCAGACTTTTCTGTAGACTTCTTGAACAGTTTAAAAGATGATTTATCCATGCAGGAAGAGAACCTTATCGAAGGATTAAAGGAACTTGCACAGAACGCAAAGGCAGAAAGAAAAGATTTTGTGGAAATGCTTGTAGGCCGTACCGAATCTTTGAAACATTCTTTCTTGGAATCCGGGATAGATAAGATTGGTGGAAAGTCAATTTCCGATATGAGTATCGCTGATTTGCAGAAAGAGCTGATACATAAGACAAACCGGCAGGAAGCAAAACTCCGTGAAGCGTGTGGCGTAAAGATGCAGGGATGTATGCAGGCAGACCCGAAAGTTTTACTTCGTGCCATGTATGCAAAAGGAACACCGATTGCACATATGGAAGAAGCAACTCCTCTTATGGCAAAACAGAAACTTACCAAAGAGGAACAGGCACGTCTGCAACTGATTGCAGACGATACAATTTACAATCTTGTAGCAGGTGTAAATCCTGCAATTCAACCACTGGTGCAAGATTATTACAGCAGCCGCAGTAAACTTCGTGAAGTAGAAGACCTTATCAATGATTGTAATAAGTTAAAGGTAGCACTGGATAATGATACAAAAGCAAACAGTGAACTGATTGAAAAACAAAAAAATATGTTGAAATCAGTGCGTTCACAGAAAGAACAGATGGAAAAGCTGATTGATTCCGAACTGACACGTACCAAAGATATCAGCCGTATGGATAAGGTTATCCATGAACATATCAAGGATTATAAGTTCGAGAATCCAACGGCAAGCACAACAGCTATTCTCCGGGAAGTTAAGGATTTTCTCCGGAAAGAAGGTTTTTCGGCTCCTCATGCAGAGGTTGCTTACCGTAAGTTCAATGATTTTGAACAGGAAATCAAGGAAACGGAAAAAGAGGAGACTGTGGAAAGAAGCGAAAATTCCCGTATTTCTTACGACCGTTAAGACCTGCTGCTTAACTGGCAGCATGGTCCCTGCAGGGGGGATATCTCCTGTAATAAAGGAAAAATAATGAAACAGTCAGTGATGTCCGCAGTAAAAGAAACGTTTGATGCACCAAATCATGGGTTTCAGCAGCAGACCAATTATGCGGAAAAACGAAAGAAGGCATTAAAGCCAATTCTTATCATGTGTATCGTATGTGTACTGTTATGGGCTTATATTGCTGCAACAGCTACTGCATATGCATACAACAATGTTATCAGTATCATGGATTCCTTTGGACATATCCTTGATGCAATAACGACAGACCCATTATATGCGTTTCATACGCCGGGCGTTTTATCCGGTATGAGCCGTATCTTTTCTTATGGCCTTATTGTCATCGGTATTTTCGGTTTATGGCTTTATGCAATGGATTCCGGAAGAATCCACCATGATGTAAATACCTTAAAGGGTAGCAGTGAATGGGCGAAAGCGGAAAACTTATCGAAGCGTTACGGTGAGTTCAAGGAAGTCAAGGAACAGGGAAAACTTCCATTTCTTCCCGGAAAGACAAGACTGGATTTTTTAGCACCTTACAGTAACAGTATCTTAAGCCAGAACTTTCAGATGTCCTTAGATACCCATATCAATCCCAAGGCAGTCAATACGCTTATTCTTGGAACAACAGGTACCGGTAAATCACGTTATTACCTGAAACCAAACTTACTGCAGTTGAATGCCAGTTATGTCATTACCGACCCGTCTGGTGGTATTTTACAGCAGTGCGGTGAAACACTCCGCCGTTTTGGTTACAATATCCGAATCTTTGATATCAACAATATGGGAGACTGTTCCACCTACAATCCGATGAAATATTGTTATACCGAAGCAGATGTAAAGAAACTGGTTAAAGCATTCATCAAAAACACTGCTGCACCAGGTAGTGAAAACAGCAGTAAAGACCCATTCTGGGATGATTCCATGGAAGCTTTTCTTTGTGCACTGGTATCACTCCTTGTAAATTATGGACAGGATGCAGAAATCATGGGTGGAAAGACCTATATTCCATGTTTTGCTTCTCTTGCAGAACTTACCCGTATGGCAAACAAGCCATTGGAAGAGGGTGGACAGCAGCCTATCGGTGGCAGAAGAAAACAGCCAGACGGACCAACCTCTGCAAAATCGGTACTGAATGTTATCTTTGAGAATGTCAGAAAACGTGCCGAAGAGGAAGGCAGTACGGAAATGCCTTACTGCTTACGTGAATGGGAAAACTTCAAGATTGCACCGGAAAAAACATCAACCACTATCCTTATGACAACCGCCGTAAGACTGGACGCTTTCAATATTGACAAGGTACGTGACCTAACTACAGGACCTTGTGATGAGAATGGCAAACCGACCGATACTATCTGTCTGGACACGTTCGATGATAAGCGAGATGCATTATTTATCATTATTCCAACGAACGACCGTACCTATAATTTCCTTGCGGCATTCCTTTACACACAGCTTTTCGATATCCTGTACCGAAAAGGTGAACATTCTGCAGGTACATCCGCAGTCAAACTGGCAAACGGAGAATTAGTACATTCCTTTACTTCGGATGCAGTAGCAGTAAATGCAGATAAGGATTACCTCGAAAAGATTAAGCATACAACCATTAAACGAGTAGAAGTCAATGGAAAATTAAACGGACATTTAAAGAATGGAAAAGAAGTTATCGTCGATGATGCATTCTATGAAATCTGCAGCAGTGACGGCGAACTGATTTCAAGAAGGCCTACGGAAAGACTGGCGAAAGCTTATCAGCAGGCACTTAAATCAGCAAAAATTGTAAAAGGTAACGGACAGGCATTGCCTTGTCATGTCCGGTTTCTTATGGATGAGTTCCCGAACATTGGTGAAGTGCCAGAGTTCAAAGAGAAGCTTGCAACTATCCGTAAATATGAAATTTCCGTATGTGTTATCTGCCAGTCAATCACACAGTTAAAAGGAATGTATGAAAAAGATTATGAGGTTATCGATGCCAACTGTCCGGAGACTATCTTCCTTGGTGGAGATGAAAATACGAACAATGAATATATCAGTAAGAAACTTGGAAAAGCAACCGTGATTGGTGCAAATGGTTCCATGGATGCCAAGAATGCAGGAAGTCACAGTTACAATGTAGAGGAACGAGAACTGATGAAACCGGAAGAGATTGGACGTATTCCATATGAAAAATGTCTGGTTATGGTATACGGAGAACAGCCGGTCTACGATAATAAGTTTGATTACCCGAAACATAAGAATTATCGCTATACACAGGACTTTGGTGCAGATATCGGATTAGGTGATAAATATATGGTCTTCGACAGAAGCCCATATTCCAAGGAAATCGGTTCTACACCGCCAATTGACCCACATCCAAAGCGCAAAGCAAGAGTGTGCACATCCATTCTGCCGACCATTCATGGTATGCGGCTCGATGCAGATACATTTAAACGTATCTTCAACCGTGAGGACCTTACCACAGAGGATGTACTTAATAATATTACCAATGCGCAGATGGCAGAGACAAATCCAATCGATGATAATGAGGACTTTGCTATAAGCAGTGGAATCATTTAAAAAGTCTGCTCGTAAGAATGAATTAAAAATTCATCCGAGTGCAAAAAAGGAAGAGAAATGATATTTCAATTTTTCTTCCTTTTTTGTTTAAAAAACAGCACTTTCCTGCCACTTATATAGTAGAGACTTTGAGTGGCAGTGCCAGTCAAAAGAAAGAGAAAAAGGGAAATTTTCTACCGAAGGGAGAAAAGCATGTATTTTACATACGATATTGATGGTTTAACGGATAATGATGTGGAAAAGCTGACACAGGCAAATGGTGTGACAAGCCGCATGTCCCATGCATACGGAGAACGCAACCGTGGCAGACTGATAAGTTTTGACGCATTGCTTTATGAGAATGAGGATGCAGTCATTGCATCACTTCCAAAAGGCTATGCTGTAAAGGAAAGTACGTTTAAAACCAGTACTGGTACTATCTATAAGGTTCCCGTAACCGAAGAAACTGCCAGTCCGGTAACGGAAGAGGTAAAGACAAACCGTGTTATGGAACGTTTAAAGAGTGCCGGAGAAAAAGAAGCATTGACTCTCTTAAGCGACCTTACAACACTTGGCATCATCGAGAAAGCCAATACTATTCTTCCTCTGATGAAACATATCCTTGCGGCAGCAAGAAAAAATCATTATGAGACAATCAATGTCCTTGATGTATATAAGACCATCCCAAAGCTTCGTGCAATGTATTGGGATAACGAGGACAAACGAGCAAGCTTACAGCGTATGTTTGACCTCTTGGCAACACATACCGTAACCATTGATACGATTAAAAACCCGTTCGACCGTCTGTATTTAGAAGGACTGTTGGATTACTTGGGATTGTTATAACTTGAAACTATTCCAAGAAAGAGAAAGGGAATTTATATGATAAGTGAAAAAGCAATCAAACACACTTCCATTAAGCGCGTCGAAGTCAACGGAAAACTGACCGGGCATCTTGGAAAAGGAAAAAACAAAAATGATGTTATCGTTGATGATGTATTCCGTAAATATGAAATCTCCGCATGCGTTATCTATCAATCAATTACGCAGCTTAAGGGTATGTATGATTTCAAATAGCAGCATGAAGGCTGTGGCAAAGAGAAATGTAAATTGTCTTTTGGAGTATGGATTTATAAAATAGCTTCGCAGAAAGGAGAAAAATTATGGCTAAACCGCATCTTGATATAAAATCCGTGTCTGTAAGCAATACCTCAGCTTTATGTGGAGCTTATGGTCATAACACACGAACCAATACCAATGAGGACTGGAATCATATTGACCCGACAAAAACATACTTAAACCACGATTTAGTGAATCCGACAAACGTGTTTTACCGTGATTTGGTAGATAAACGTTTACAGGAAGCAAGTATTGAAGCAGGAAAGAATCTTGTAAGCAGCAATTCCATTGTAGCTTTTACCTTATACCTTGCTTATACGCACGGCGCAGAAGCAGAGAACGGTTTTACCGTGCAGCAGTGGGAGCAGGCATCCTTAAAATGGATGCAGGATTATTTCGGGGAACGCAATGTGGTATCAGCAATGGTACATATGGATGAAAGCAGTCCTCATATTCATGCAATCATTGTTCCAATTACAAGAGACGGCAGGCTTTGTGCGAAGGATTATGTTGGTGGCAGTAAGAAACTTTCTGCTATGTGGAACAGTTATGGATATGTTATGTCACAGCCGCCGTTTCATATGGAATATGCACAGAGCCGTGGAAGAAAAGCAAACCATGCCAGTATTAAAAAATTCTATGCACAGCTCAATGAAATTGATGAATTGAAATTCCCGGAAAAGGAAGAAAATGAAAATGTTGATGCTTACATTAGCCGCATGACAGAGTTTGCAAAATCCATTGAACGAAAAGCGATTGCAGACCGTATGAAACTGGAAGAGGATGCAGCTCATGCACAGGCCGAAGCAAAGCAGGTGCGTGTTGATTACCGGGATGCCATCAATTTGCAGCAGTATTTGAAACGAAAATACCACGACCCGAAACTGGTAAATGAAGAGCTGATGCGTCTGTACCTGTTTGAACAGTACCCGAAAGATGTTATCGATAAGGTGTTTGCAGATACAGAAAAGGAATATGGCAAGATTGAATTAAATCCAGACCTGTTCTTTGGTGCTCCAACAAGAACGAAGACAAAAAATTAAAAGATGCTGTATTGGCTTGATAATTAAAGAGGAAATGCTATGGATAATAACGTTATAAAAGATGAAAGAGAACGTCGTATTGAAGAACAGCGGAAACAGCTTTTAGAAGAAACAGAGAAGAAGGAAAAACAACAGAAAGCAAGAATAGAGAAAAAAAAGAAGGCTTCTTTGTTTTTTCAGTTGAAGACTTTATTTACGCCAAAGCAGAAACTGACAGATGTATCAGCATTAAACCTTACCGATTTCCCGGAACCAGAGAAGAAGGAGACGCTTGCACAGGCTGCGGTACAACAGAGTTGTATCGCTCTGGACGAGGAATCTCTGATTCCGAGGGGTACGAAGGAGAAGAAGAAGGAAAATAAAGAATCTTCGGCAGAAGATAATGAAAAAGCAAACGAGCCTGCAGATAACACGAAGTCTGGTTTACAGAATGCTTTAGATACGATAAGCGGCCGTTATGCGATTATTGCTTTTACCTGTTTAGATGATGAGGTAAAGACGGAAGACCTCTTAAAGACGGGACTTACCGTATTATCTACCGGTATTTATCCGATGCCTTACAAGAAAGAGGAAGGTGATACAGCGAATATATTTATTGCAATTTTAAATGACTGCTGGCAGAACAAAAATGCGTTGAATAAGCTTACCGAAGACCTCTCGGATGAGTTCCTTAAGGAAACAGGCAAAGAACTGCTGACTGTCTGTTTGGGAGCAACCGAAGATGATGTAAACGGTCAGTTAAAACGGACAGTGAATGCTCTGCATCGCAAAATCCGCAACCTTACAACACCTGACACCACAGGAGATTTAAGTGCACTGCAGCACCGTCTGAAACAGCAGATTGAAGCAAATGCCATTGAACAGGCAAGAAGACAGTTTGAACGGCAGATGGAAGAAGACGGGGAAATCGATGAAGAGCTTCCGGTTGTTATCCGGGAAGCAAAAAACATGAGCAGTGAGGAATATGATTCTTATTTATCCGAAGAGGAACAAGCAATCAAGTACAACGCAAGAAAAAGTTACATTGATGATGATGTCAGTATTGAACAGGTGATACATAACATTGAAAAACATAACACCATGGATGACCCGTTATATCTGATTGCAGTAGCATCCGTAGACATGAATACTCTTATCATACTGGAAGACAGTGATGATTTTGAGGATTTATGCGAGGAAGCTGATGTATCAATGATGCGCTGTTCCTATATCTATGCTATCAGCAAATCCGGTGGACACTGGTATGGTAATAATCATGCAACCCGTGATATCGAAGATATCTTTGAAAGCCTGTCAGAAATCATAAGAAGCCGTGGTGGGCGGTTCCGCAGCGAATTTCTGTATGAAGTTCCAAATATTTCTATTTTTAAGGATATTTACCTGCAGTAAATACTCTTTAAGGTGCGTTTGTATTGACTATAACACCCTATAAGGTGTAAAATGAAAGAAGAAAAAGAAAGAAAACACCTTAAAAGATACTTAGAAAGGAAAGGCTTATGGAAGCAAAATTAAAAGAAAAGAAAAGTGACACGGTATTCATTTATGATGCCGTTCCCAATGGGCGATGCAACGTTATCTTAGGAAAGGACTTAACCGCAAAGCTGATTCTTCGTGCAGATAATAAAAAGAGTGTGATTACGCTTAGAGCGGATAATCCACGGTCTTTACAGCATTACAATGCATTGTTTGCGGATGCTGGATTTTCGCAGGAATCAGCCGTTTCCTTTGATGCTGTTATTGTCCGGTGGGCGCAGCTGTTACAGCTGTTAAATGCTTTGGAACGCGTAGGAAACAGAGAAAAAGATTACCTCACAGCATTATGTCAGGTACTTGATGTGCCGTGCCATAAAAAATCCATAGATAAAATGGAAAGCATTTGTACCGAAGAGTTGATGAAAAGATTATCAGCCTTTGAAGAGTATAAGCAATATGCGTAATAATTGCGCATATTGAAGGATGAAAGGAAAAATATGAAAGCACTGTTAATTGCAGAAAAACCATCTTTAATGCGTAATATTCAGTCAGTATATAATCATAATCATAACCGTATTGGATTTGATATTGATTTTGTATCACAGCAGGGACATTTACTTGGCTTAAAAATGCCGGAAGAAGTAAATCCCTCTTATAAGAAATGGGATATGGAACAGCTTCCGTTATCCGTACCACGCCGCTACAAGGTACTAACCGGACGTAACCAGTCACAGAATATCAAAGCTATCAAGGATGCTATAAGAAGCGGTAACTATGATTTTATCATTCATGCCGGAGACCCGGACCAAGAGGGAGAAATCTTGGTAAGAGAGACATTGGATTATGTCGGAAACACGCTTCCTGTGAAACGTTTTTGGTCAAATGACCAGACAGAAGAAGCAGTCCTTGCAGCACTTTTGCATCTGGAAGAAGACAATACCAAGGATAATCTTGCAGCTGCGGGTTTTCTACGCCGTAACCTTGATTATGATTATGGTTTAAACCTTACCCGTGCATTTACGGTAAAGAGCGGTGCTTTGGTACAGACAGGACGAGTTAAGGCGGCATTGCTTAAAATAGTCTGTGACCGAGAGGAAGAAATTGAAAACTTCGTTCCGTCTTCTACCTACGAAAGAGCATTTACTTATCAGGATTATTCGTTTGTCGATAACAGTGAACAGTTTGAAACTGCAGATGCTTTGACTGCTGCAATGGGAACGATTCCTACATCAGCAGAAGTTATCAGCTGTCAGCAGAAAGAGAAAAAGACAAAGGCTCCAAAGCTGTATAAGCTTTCTACTTTACAGGCAGATGCTTACGCCAAACTTGGTTTTTCATTGGATAAGACATTGGCAACCTTACAGAATTTATACGAAAAACAACTGACCAGTTATCCGCGTAGTGGATGTGAGTATATTTCATCCCATACCAATGTCGCGGCTATTTATAACTCAGTAGCAAGACTTGTGGATAATGATATTACAAGCCATGGATTAAACCCTCGCAGATTTTCGGATGTAACATCTGACCGTACTTATTGTAATGACCATGCGATTGCAAGTGAAGGTCATACCGGTATCATTCCAACCGGAAAGGTATTTGGGCTTGACAGATTGTCCGCTGACGAGAAAAGCCTCTATGCGCTTATCGTAAGACGCTTTGTGGCAATGTGTATGCCAGCAAAGAAGAGTCTTGTTACATCGATTATTGCAAAGGATGAGAATGGCTATCGTTATGAATGCCGTGGCACAAAGGATATTGACCCATCTTTTGAATATGTCTTAAATCCACGTTACAGTGCAAAGGCGTTTAACTTTATGCCGGAAGTACATTCCATCCTTAATCCGGTAACATTTACACCGAAGGAGATTGCTAAGAAATGTCCAAGTCGTTATACGCCAAAGACCTTAGTGGATTATCTGGATAACCCAAAAGGCTTTCAGGATGAGGATGGTAATACTATCAAGTATAAGATTGGTACGGATGCAACCCGAAGCAACATTGTCAATGAATGTATCAAGTGCGGGTATTTTTCTATGGAAAAAGGTGCTTATGTACCAACTCCATTTGCAAGAGCAGTTGTCAAAGAATTTGGCGATATGGACCTTTTTAATGTAGATACCTCTGCAAAGTGGGAGAGTATGCTTGAAGATGTAAAAAGCGGTGAAGCCAATGCGGATGCGATTGCTACGGAAATGGATGAAGCTTTATCCGATATGATTACTGACCTTAAGGGCAGGGAAGTGGAATCACTTCGTATGTACCGGAATGGCGGCAGCGGTAAATCCGCAGTAAAAGGTGCATCCGGGAAATCAGCAGGTACAGAACTTGGTACCTGTCCATGCTGCAGCAATGGAAAAATCTTTGAAAATACCAAAGCATACAGTTGCAGCAATTGGAACAAAGACCCAAAATGCGGCTTTACCATCTGGAAGAACAGCTTTGGTACGAACATTACAAAGACGGATGTGAAGAAACTGCTTGCCGGTAAGACCATTGAGAAGAAATGTACGAGCAAAGCAGGCAAATCCTATACTGCAGAACTTGCATTCGATGTAAATAACAACAAGCTCTGTTTTGCAAAAGACCTTGACTTGGAATCACCGGAGCGGTGATTCCAAAAGGAGTCCAAAAGGAGAAGGAAAGATGCAGAATTATATTCTGATGCATGGTAATAAAGAAGTGGCATATATCAGTAACAAAGTACGGCTACAGGAAATCTATGATATAAAGGAAATGCCGATTGGACTTCGTGATTCACAGAACGTTTCATTACGATTCCCTTTATGGTTGAGTCATAGGACAATTCCAAATAATCGTATATTCGCGGATTGTTTGCGTAAAGTGACAGGTTGTGATTTCACAGACGCGATGTTGCGGAATATGTCAGTCAGTATTACAGATACTTATTGGTTAAAACCGGAAGGAAGTAATCTAACTTGGGAACAAATCAATTATCACGATAATCTGTTTTCAAATGAAGTATCAAATGCTGTGATACAGCATTTGAGCTTATCTGATACAAGTCTGCACCCGGATTTTACGACGGATGGTATACTGGAAAAAACGTGGATTTTGATTGAAAATAAGCCATATCTATTAAAGTTTGACGATACACATGATAAGGGGCAGCTTGTTGGAGAAGTATACGCAAGCAGAATCGCAAATATTCTGGGTATACCACATGTTCCTTATCAGATGACACAGGTGTTGGGGCGATGTGCAAGTGTTTGTCCCTGTGTGATAACAGATAGTCAGACAGATATGGTTCATGCTATGCAATACAAATGGGAATACCGTTGTGGAAGTCGAGAGTTTTTCAACTATCTTTGCGATATTGATAAGAGTGGTATTACAAAAATGGTAGCATTTGATGTTCTGACACATCAGATTGACCGCCACGAATATAACTTTGCTTTTGCAAATGGACAATTATTGCCATTATATGATTCAGGAAGATGTCTCAGTATGTCAAGGGATACAAGACCGTTTTGTATTGACCGAATGAATCAGATGCAATTACTGGATGAGCTTCCGTTTGATGTACCGGATAAATCTTTGTTGTTTGGAATTTATGAGGAAGTTTGTGAAGCTTATCAAGTGCAACCGAAGCAGGAAGCTGTAGATTCTATTATTCGTGGAATTGCAGAATTACATTTACTAGAGAAACAACTTGATATGAGGAGAAATGAGAATGATTCATGCGATACTTATGAACGGTGATTTGCCGGTTCAAGAGTTTCAATTAATGGTTTGCACTTACGGATTATATGCATATATCAATGATGAGGAAAATGAAAGACTGGAACAGTTCTTGCGGGAAAGAGTTCCAAAACTTGCAAGTCACGAAGACCCTTTACGTAAGGAACTTGCTACCTACGGTGATGAAAGGCCGGAAGGTTATGTTTATGCCTACGCTGTATTACAGCAGTTTCAGAGTAAAGAGGACGATATATGGGTAAGTTTTCCGAATCAGGATTATTTTTCCTTGTACCCTGCGGATGAAAGCTATCATCGTGTTGATATATTAAATAAAGAAAGGAAAGGTTTTAATGAGTGAAAGAACGGGAACATTTGACTTGTATAAAGGAAGAAAACTGGCGGCTACGGTCACTTTGACCCGTGGTCAGTTTTCCGGTGTAAAGCGAATTGTAGACAGAAGCCTGTTGCCGCCTTATATCTGGGGTGATGAAGAGGAACATCCGGTAACCATGCAGCTGCGGCAGTTCTTTTATTTCCGTTTTCTCTCTCCAAAAAACCTCTATTATAACCTTGGTAAACAAATGGATTACGAAAGCTATAGTAGCCTGTTCGATGATTACCACTTAGCCGTCGTATCAGTCCCATATGACAACTTAAACTATAATCTGGAAAAAGATGTATTTGCAAGAAATGTTCTGTGT
>ULUD01007148.1_pt1 | contig 12662 bp, 10 predicted proteins | sample 1958191 | NCBI WGS metagenome assembly ULUD01 (sample SAMEA4835751, study PRJEB28245) | human gut metagenome | biome: gut microbiome; material: fecal sample | place: Denmark | collected 2008 | reverse complement strand
TTTCATAAATATGAATTTTATCCTATAAATTAATTGACTTTACACTTTTTTCATTGGCATATTTACACAAAATCCGATATAATAAAATCAGGATACTTATTTACCATGAATTTCAGGAAGGGGCAGAAGACGGTGCACTTCTGCATGGACATATATGAGCGAAAATTTAACCAAACGAAAACAGCAGGCGCTGGAAACGCGGAAACGCATCCTGACCTGTGCACTTGATCTCTTTGAAACAAAGGGATTTGATGAGGTTACCATCCAGGATATTGCGGATGCGGCTCAGACCTCGGTCGGCTCCATCTACCGCTATTTTAAAAATAAAGAAGAGATGGCGGCGCAGAATGCGGAACCGTTGGACGATCTCTACGTCAACTTCTATGAGCAGCTGAGTACCCATGCAAAATACAGGGATCTGTCCGCCATGGACAAGCTTGCCCGCTTTTATTTCTTCGTCCAAAAAGCCGTTTCCAGCTACAGCAACCTGCGAAGCCTCTATATCTACAACCTCCGGAATCAGCAGGAGGAATCCACCCTGACGGATGGAAGCCGCGCTCTCTACCAGATTTATCATTTCCTGTTTGAAGCCTGCCAGAAGGAAGGTTCCATCCGGGCAGATTTAGACGAATATGATTTCTATGATCTGATGCTACAGTCGAGCCGCGGAATGCTTCTGGACTGGCTGCTGCGGCGCAGACAGTTTGATATCGACACCCAGGCATTAAAATGGTGGGAAATCATCTTTTCATATATTAGAAAACCGATTTAATTTCGTGAAATTTCTTTTTAGATACCGGAATGGAACTGTTGGGCATTCATCACAATTCCATTCCGGTGTTTTGTCTATAAACTATCGTTCAGACTTCTGTACATCCTGTATTCTGTCTATATTTGATTCATATATTACAATTTCTTTCAACTGTTTCTGTTACAATAAACGAAATTAATAAATTATCAGATTAATTATTGACTTACACTCCGAATCTGTGGTATTCTTTGGATGAACATGTTCAGTGAATGCATTCATCTGAAAATTATTTTACAAAATTAGGAACACAGGAGGTAGGTACATGTCGGATAAATGGATTAAAATTCTATGCGGAAAATTATATACCGGACTGGAGGCTCGTTTTCTTGAACACGCAGAAATTCTGGTCCACGGTAAATACATTGAAGAAGTCGGCAGCAATCTCCCATGTCCGGAAGGAACTGAAATCTTGGATTTAAGCCATCTGACCGTAACTCCCGGCATGATCGACGCTCATATGCACCCGGAATTTTTCAACTGGCGCGATGTCTACCGCGATACCATCTACAACTCTGACGGTTACCGCACACTCGCCACCTATTGCACCGCCGAACGCGCCCTGCACGGCGGTTTCACAACCATCCGCTCAATGGGATGGTTCCGGGAATCCTATGAACTCGACGTCAAACGGGCAATCAACGAGGGATATCTCCCCGGCGCCCGTCTGGTTGTTGCCCCGCATCTTCTCGGTACAACCGGAAGCCATGCGGACATGACGCAGACTGTCCGGAGCAACCCGGTTCTCTGTGATTTCATGGAACACCAGTATTCCGGGCTTGGAAACGGACCGGATTTCTTCACGGCAGCGGTTCGGCGGGAGAAAAAGCTCGGCGCCGATTTTATCAAAATCATGGCAACCGGCGGATTTGCCACTCCGTATGATGATCCGGACGACATCCAGTTAAATGATGCGGAATTTAAAGCGATTTTCGATACCGCCAAAGAACTCCGAATTCCGGTCACGGCTCACGCCTACGGACCACGCCTCATGAAAAAACTGATGGGCTTCGGTATCACGGGAATCGAGCACGGCTCCCTCATGGATGAAGAATCCGCCGAAATGTTTGAACAGACCGGAACCTATCTGGTTCCTACCTTCAGCCCGTTCCATGAAGCGATTTATCCGGATCCGAAAAAAATGGCACAGAAGTCCCCGGAATTTCAGCGCAAGCTGGGAATTTATCAGGAACGGATGCAGAAAGGTCGGAAAATCATCGTGGACAGCCACATCAAGTTGGGCTACGGCACCGATTTCGTCGCTGCTTACCAGAATTATGAAAGCGGCATGGAATTCCGCTGCATGATGGAGAGCGGCATGGATGCTTTCCGTATCTTACAGGCTGCCACGAAAAATAACGCAGAAATCTGTGAAATTGACTCCATCACCGGCACTATCGAAAAAGGCAAATACGCCGATATCGCCGGATGGAAGCGGGATCTTCTCACCGACAAGGACGCCCTGCGCGACTGCTCCTTTGTCATGAAAGAGGGTACCGTCTATGAAGCGAAAAGTTATCTGAATGTAGAATAAATAAAACGCATTCTGAACCATTACAGCAAGGAGGAAATGACTATGACATTTATGGAACTTAAAACTGCCCCTCACCTGTTGATTTTCGTTATTGTTTATTTTGGTGTTATGATTGGAATCGGCGCCTGGGCATCAAAAAAAATAAAAAGCAGTGAAGACTATGCACTCGCCGGTCGAAGCTTAGGTCCGTTCGTCTTAATGGGAACACTGCTCGCGACTTCCGTCGGAAGCGGAACCATCACCGGCGGCGGCAACTCGCTCGCTTACAACTACGGCTACTGGGCTGGTATCCAGTGGGTTATCCCGTTCATCGTTTTCTGTATCATCTATATGTGTGTATACAAGCAGATTCGAAAGAGCAATTGTTTTACCGTACCGCAGATTCTCCAGCAGAAATACGGCGCTGAGACCCGGATCCTAGGTTCTGTCATCAACCTCTTCGGTATGGCTGGTATCATTGCTTCACAGTACAAAGGATTTGGATACGTTTTAAATATCACAACCGGTATTGATCCGAAAACTTCTACCGTGATCGCAACTATTATCATTATTGTCCTCTCTGTTACCGGCGACCAGAACTTCTATACCCGTCTGACTGCTGCCAAGACTGATAAGGCAGCCAGAAACGCCATCATCGGATGGGGCATTATGGCGCTCATCGTTATGCCATGCGTCGGCATCATCGCCTTCACCGGAAGCGTTTTATTTGGTACCAACATTGACGCAGGTATGTCCTTCCTGTCTACCACGACGATTATTCCGGCATTCATCGGCGGCATGCTGTTAGCAGCTTCCACCGCATTCATCATCACAACCGGTACTTCTTACCTGCTGACCTGTGGAACCAGTGTTACGTATGACTTCTACAAACAGTATATCAATAAAACTCCGAGCGACTCCCAGACACTCTGGGTAAACCGGATCGGTACTGCTTTAATCGGTATCATCGCCCTGATTATTTTAAACTTCTTCCCGACGATTCTGGCGCTTCAGAACTGGTCCTACACCATGATCGGCGCCAGCATCACACCAGCAGTCCTCGGCTCCATGTTCTCTAAGAAAGTAACCCGTCCGGCTGGCTTCCTGTCCATGCTTTGCGGCGCGATTGCAACACTTACCTGGGAACTCCTCGGATGCCCGGGCGGATATCAGAGTGCTCTGATTGCAGCTCCTATCTCTATCCTGGTACTCGTTATCGTATCTGCCTGCACACAGAAAACACTGGCAGGCGAAACTGCATAAATAATACTCATTGTGTTTAACCGGCAGTCCCGGCGCGACTGCAATTTTCCACCGCGTTTGGAACTGCCGTTTCCATTAAGAAAGAAGGGATTTCATGGCTTTTTATCTGAAAAACGCACACGTGCTGGATGTAGAAAAAGGAACCTTTTTCTCAGCTGATGTTAAAATTGAAAACAAAAAAATCGTTTCACTGGACGAAAAAGCCCCGGACGGAGCGGACGCGGTCGACTGTACCGGCAAATATCTGACTCCTGGCGTCATGGACGCCCATGTCCACCTTGTCTGGGATGGTACTTCCCCGGATCCGATGGGGGATACCATCAAGGACGGCAACTATGTCTGCTTTGCAAAGGGTGTCCGCGGCGCAATGGATTCCCTGAAAGCGGGCGTTACCACCGTCCGGGATGTCGGCTCCCACGATGACGCCGCCATTCCGCTGGCAAGCGCGATCAACCGTGGAATTATTCAGGGCGCCAATATTCTTCCTGCCGGAAGCGCCATCCAGGGTTCCTACGGACACTGCCCGATGATTGGTTTTATCGCAAATACGGAGGCACAGCTGATCGATCGCATCAAGCGCTTAAAGGGCTATGATATCGAAATGTCAATCCCGCCGATCCACTGGGCAAAAATCATGGCGAGCGGCGGAGCTGCCGGTCTGGAAGATGTCGGTCCGTGTATGTATTCGCCGAAAGAACTGGAAACACTGATGTATGAGGCGCACCGCCTGAATATGAAGGTAGCCGCCCATGCGCTCTCCTATGACGCCATCTCCAAATGCGTGGACGCTGGCATCGATACGATCGAGCACGGCGCTGAAATGACCGAAGAAATCCTTCTAAAAATGAAGGAACATGGACAGTGCTGGGTACCGACGGTAGCCGTTTACAAGAGTCTTGTAGAGAGCGAAGGCATCATCGCTGATGTGATTGTAGAAAAAGCAAAGGTAGTCGCTGAAAACCAGCGAAAATCCTTTAAAAAGGCAATGGAAATCGGTGTGAAAATCATCCTCGGAAGTGACGCCGGCTCTGCCAACTTTGGTCCGCATCCGTCCGCTTACCTGGAAATGTTTACCATGCACGAATACGGCATGCCAAACGCAGATGTCATCCGGTGTGCGACCATCGCAGCTGCCAACGAACTCGGCATCGGCACACAGCGCGGCTCGATCGAGGCTGGCAAACTGGCAGATATCCTGGTTCTGGATGCTAACCCGCTCGATGACCTGCACGCGTTTACCGATCATCTGTGCAGTGTCTACAAAGAGGGCGTTCTTATTTGACCTTTATTCAATTCCTATATCCGATAACTGCGTGCGTATTTCGTTCCCCCTAATATGCGCGCAGTTTTTTTCATTTCAACGAAAAATCACCGCGTTTATTTATCGTATATTGAATATTTTTTCATACATTACCGCATTCTGTTTAATTTTTCCAGCAAATTACTTTCAATATCGTTTTTTAATATAAATTACACAAAATTTTTAATATATAACACAAATGGCAGATTTTTCAGTTGACATATCGAAAAACCGCACGTATAATTGGCATCAATTCAGGAAAAGCAGAATAAACATAACAGAAAATAATTGCAAGGGCGCATCTCTTTTACGATGTATGCGTCCTTGTTTTTATTTACATGGCAACTGATCACGTGCTGGCTTACCGAGGTCACAGCTGAAAAAGAGGAGGAAATGTAAAGCCCGTCACTCTCTCCGGCGGACAGAAGCAGCGGGTTGCCATCGCCAGGGCACTGGCGATGCAGCCAAAAGCGCTCCTCTTTGACGAACCAACCTCCGCACTCGATCCGGAGCTGGTCGGAGAGGTTTTAAACGTCATGAAGGAGCTGGCAAAATCGGGAATGACGATGGTCATTGTCACCCATGAGATGGGCTTTGCCCGTGATGTTTCTGACCGGGTGCTCTTTATGGCAGACGGCTATGTGGTTGAGGAAGGAAAGCCAGAGCAGATCTTTACCGCCCCGCAGCATAAACGGACCAAGGCATTCTTATCAAGACTGCTGGCATCTGCGTAGACCCACTATCAAAAACATAAGTGTCGACAGCCGCTTCGCGATTAATAAGATTGCGGAGCGGCTGTTTTCTGCCATAGGAAACCTCGTTCTATGTGCCATGGCACATTCCTTCTTATAAATTCAGATCTCCCAGACTGGAAAGATAATGTTTGCATATATCCAGGAATTCCCTGTTTTTTTCAGCGAAAAAGCTGTTCTTCATCCATACATAGTTAATGAAGTTTTTGCTTTTAAAATCGTTAATAAAAATCTGGCTCATAACACCGAGATCCAGTTTTTTCTGTACGACAAACTTGTATACAAATGAGAGACCAACATTTTCAATGACAAGATTGTGAATGGTATTGATGGTTCCGACTTCTACAAAAGAGGCGAAATTATGTATGTCCTGATTGTAACCGTGAAGAATAGAACGCAGATTGAAATAGGATTTTGAACCTTCTTCTCTGAAAATCAACCGATAGGGATTTAATTCTTTAAAATCTACGGTTTTTCCGGCCAGCGGATGAGTGGGAGCGCAGATGCAGATGGTTTCAGACTCGAATAATTCGTGGCATTCATATTCTTCCGGTGGACAGTAGGTATCCACAATACAAGCCTGGATTCTTCCGTTTGCTAATTGAACTAACAAGTCATCAGATTCTCCCATATAGATGCTGACCTTTTTTTCAGGGTATTTGTTCAGATATTTTCCCATTACTTTTGCAGCAAATGTTTCTCCGAATCCGGTCAGGGAACCTAGTTTGAAAACGTCAGGTTCGTTGATGGGGACAGAAAGCCGGTTTTTTATGATTTCTGAATCAGCCTGTACAGATTGGGCATATGAGCGGAGGAGACGTCCTTGATCGGTTAGGTGAAGTCTTTTTTTCTCATCATAATAAAATAGTTTTGTTCCGTAATACTGTTCCAGATATTTGATGTGCTGAGTTACGGCTGGTTGAGTCATATGAAGCTTTTCAGCGGTTTTGGTATAATTTTTCGTTTCACAGAGCTCTAAAAAGGTACTGAGCTTATAATTTAACACAGATATACTCTCTCCTTTCTGCGTGAATATCTGTATAAGGCGTTTAGTGGGGGGTGGATATATCAGATGTGAAATAACTCACATTTAGTAGCAAGAATGCCTTGGTATTCTTGAATCTGTAGACCGGAATTCAGACTAAAGTCTGTATAATACAGATTTATCACTTTATAAAATAACGTGATTTCATTTTATTTGATTTATGTGCTAAAATCAAGACAAAGAAAAATATTTTTCGTGAATTTCAAAATAGTATACTTAAAATTATGAATGTTAGGGAAAGGAGGAACTATGGAATACCCGATTGGAATTGAGATGTCGAAGGACTATTTATCGTATGAGGTCAGTAAGGCTGCGTACAAGCTGGTGCACGATGTTATGCTGGTGCAGCCGGGAGAGAACGTAGTAATTACCGGAGATACCTCTACGGATAAACGTGTACTGGAAGCTCTCATGAGTGCAGCTTATACCGTTGGAGCCAATCCGCTGCTTGTTTTCGCACCGACCAATTTAAATACCTATTCAGAACCGGCGGCTCCGCTTGGAAATGCAGTTGCTGTTTCAGATGTCTGGATTGAGTTATCATACGGTTCCATCTTCCTGAGTGATGCATGGAAGAGAGCAATTGATTTTGGCTGCCGTTACATTAATCTTACCGGTATGGATGCAACCATGATCGTGAATTGTATCGGAAGAGTCGATGTTAACAAGGTAGTAGAGCTGGGAGAGGTTTTAAAGGCTAAATTAGAGGCAGGAAACGATATTATCATTAAAGATAATAATGGAACTTATTTAACAGCCCAAAATGAGGGAAGAAAAGTTCGTCACTCCGGTCAACTGGCAACCTTTAAGGGGTATCCGTTCATGATGGCTGGCCAGATTAGCTGGTGTCCAATAGAGGAAACGATTAATGGAACCCTTGTATTCGATGCTGCGATTTTCCCGCCGACCGACATGGGTGCAATTTCTGAAAATGTGAAACTCACCTTGGAAAATGGACGTGTAACTAAGATTGAAGGCGGAAAAGAGGCCGAACGTTTCAGCGCATGGCTGCATTCGTTCAACGATCCGAATATGTTCCGTTTGGCACACTATTCACTCGGATTCAATCCGGGCGTTATGAAACCAACCGGACGTATCGTAGAAGATGAACGAATTTTTGGATGCATGGAATTTGGTATTGGAAGTCAGGGTAAAATGATTCGCGGAAGCTACTGGACAGCAGCTTCTCACACAGACGGTGTAGTATCGAAACCTACAATTATCGTAGATGGCGTGACAATTGAGGAAAACGGAAAATATGTGGATCCGCAACTTGCTGAAATCTGCAAGCAGATGGGAGTTGAAGGATATTAATCTATAGTCGTTAACCTTATAACAGAGGAAAGGAGGAAGTTTATGAATAAAAAACACCCATCCGCATGGGATCCGGCCATTATGTTGTTAAATATTTTAGTTTCTGTGATTGGTTCAATCATTGGTCTCGAGTTAATTGCCAGATTGGGAATCAGTACAAACACATCTATCATCGGTGCACTGTTTGCGATTATTATTGCCAGAATTCCGTTGAAGGTGTTCCAGAAATATAAAGATATTAATACCCAGAACCTTGTCCAGACAGCTATGTCAGGTGCAACGTTCGCTGCTTCAAACGGTATTTTCTTATCCATCGGTATTCCTTATCTGTTAGGAAGACATGATCTGGTTATTCCAATGATGGTAGGTGCTTCATTAGCAGTAATCATTGATGCAACGATTCTTTATAAGGTGTTTGATACAGAGATGTTCCCGGCAAAGGAAGCATGGGCACCCGGTATTGCAGCAGCAGAGGCTATGCTGGCAGTTGCTGAAAAAGGAAAGAACTCCGTTATCCTTATGATTGGTATGGTTGGCGGAATCGTTGGAAAGATTTTTGGTATTCCGACCGATATCCTGGGTGTAGGCTGGATTGGAAATATGTGGGCTCTTGGTGCATTTGGCGTGGGCCTTCTGATTTCCGAATACACTCCGAAATTCTTCAACATCAAACTTGGCGATTACTATGTACCTCATGGTGTCATGATTGGTGCCGGATTCGTTGCTCTTATCCAGATGATTCTGATTCTTCAGAAAAAGAGCAAGAAAGAAAAAGAAGCGGCAGCAGCTGAGGCTGCAACTGGAAAGGTAGAAAAGAAAGAATTTACCAGAAGCTTAAAGAGCATGAAGTTCTCCCTTGCAGAAGGTTTTGGCGCATATATTCTGGTATCCATTGTTATGGCAATTATGTGTGGATTTTCGGCAGATATGAGTGCTGGAATGTTCGTATGGTGGATTATCTTTGCAGCCCTTTCTGCAATCATTTCCGAGCTGATTGTTGGTATCTCCGCCATGCACTCCGGATGGTTCCCGGCATTTGCAACAGCTTTCATTTTCCTGATTCTTGGAATGCTGTTTGGATTCCCACCGGCACAGCTGGCAATCCTGGTTGGCTTTACTTCTGCAACCGGACCGGCCTTTGCCGATATGGCGTATGACCTGAAATCTGGTTATATTGTCAGAGGCAACGGTGAAGATGTTCCGTTTGAGATGGAAGGAAGAAGACAGCAGTATATTGCAAAAATGGTCAGTGCTGTAATTGCAATTCTGGTTGTTCTCTTTACTTACAAAGCATATTTTGAAAAAGGAATGCTCGCACCGGTTGATGCTGTATATGTGGCAACTATTGATGCAGGAACTAATATGGCAGTAGCAAAGAACCTGATTATCTGGGCTATCCCGGGAGCACTTCTTCAGGCAATCGGCGGTTCAGGCCGTCAGTTAGGTGTTTTATTTGCGACCGGTCTTCTGATTGCTTCTCCGATGGCTGGTATTACAGTAATGGTTGGTCTTTTGATTCGTTACATTGTAGTTAAGAAATATGGTGATCTTGGACAGAGTAAACTGTATATTCTGGGTGCCGGATTCATTACCGGTGCCGCCCTGTACAGCTTCTTCAGCTCCACGATGAACCTTGGAAAGAAACTTAATAAATAAAAATATATATTATAGGAGGAACTTATTATGGAATATCCAGTTGGCGTAGAAATGTCAAACACTTACTTATCATTTGAAGTAACAAGTGCTGCTTTAAAACTGGTACGTGATTTCATGCTTGTAAAAGAGGGTGAAAATGTAGTTATCACCGCTGATACATCTGCAGATTTCCGTGTGGTTGAGGCGGTTGCAGGTGCAGCATATTCAGTTGGTGCAAATCCGGTTATTATTCACTATCCGACTTCCGGAAAAGCGTATGAAGAACCGATTCGCCCGGTTGCAGATGCAGTAGTGCATGCAGATGTATGGATTGAGTTAGCATACTATTGCTCTATGCATACTCCTTGCTTTAGAAAAGCAATGGAGAATGGTGCACGATTTACTTGCTTAAATGGTATGGATGTTATCATGCTGGTAAATACGGTTGGCCGTGTTGACTATGATGTCCTGATTGAATTTGGTGAGTATCTGACAGATAAAGTTCATCGCTCAAATGAAGTAATTGTTACGGATAAGAATGGAACAAATTTAGTTGGCTACAATCAGGGACGCGGCGTTAAACATTCTGGACAGAGAGCAACCAAGAAGGGCTATCCGGTTATGTTAGGCGGTCAGGTAAGCTGGTGTCCGGTAGAGGAGACTATCAATGGTAAATTAATTTTTGATTCTGCTCTGTTCCCACCGGATACATTAGGTCTTCTTAACAGCAATGTAGAGCTGACCCTGGAAAAAGGTGTTGTAACAAAAATAGAAGGCGGAAAAGATGCTGCTATCTTCGAAAAATGGCTGAATAAATTTAATGACCCGAATATGTTCCGTCTGGCTCATTATTCCATCGGCTTTAACCCGGGCGTAACCAAACCTACCGGACGTATTGTTGAGGATGAGAGACTCTTTGGATGTATCGAGATGGGTATCGGAAGTCAGGGAGCCAGCTTAATGGGAGCTTGCTGGGATGCTGCTGCTCATACAGATGGTATTGTTTCTAAACCGACGATTCTTCTGGATGGCTATAAGCTGGAAGAAAACGGAATCTATGTAGATCCGGAAGCAAGAAAATTCTGTAAAGCACTTGGCGTTGAAGGATATTAATCATTACAATGGTAGTAAACATACCTAAATAATACCTCTAATTGGGAAAGGGCGCTGTCAGAATTGTCAGCGCCCTATTATCTCAAAAGCGTTTATCCTAAATTTTCGTATCAAATTGTATGTACGGGGAGATTATATTTATGGAAAGACAATCTAAAAATGAAAAGCTGCTTCAATATTTTAAAGATATCTGCCGTATTCCGAGACAAACCGGTGACGAGGAAGCGATCAGCCAGTATCTGCTCGATTTTGCAAAAGCCAGAGGCCTGCAGGCAGAACGGGATGCCCATCATAATGTGCTGATTCGGAAACCGTCAACGATTCCTGGATATAAGGGACCAACGGTTATTGTGCAGGGTCATATGGACATTGTCTATGAAAAGAGCGCAGATAGCACTCATAAGTACGAAGATGGTATCCATGTTGTGGAAGAAGATGGCTATTTGAAATCAGCGGATGGAACCTCTCTTGGTGCTGATAACGGACTGGCAGTTGCTTATGCAATGGATTTGCTGGATCGAAATGATCTGCCGCTTCCGGCCCTGGAGATTTTAATTACTTCCAGTGAAGAAGTGGGCCTAGAGGGAGTTAAACATCTGGAACTTACAGATGTCAAAGGAAGCTATCTGATTAATTTGGATGCAGAAGAAGAAGGTGTTTTCTTTACAAGCTGTGCAGGAGGAGTCAGAACCGATCTTTCTCTTCCGCTGAAATATACGGGCTCAACGGAAGATATTACATATACATTAACATTATGTGGATTAAACGGAGGACATTCGGGTCTGGATATAGCTCTTGGAAAAGCAAATGCAATTCAGCTTGTGGGAAGAATTCTTTATCATATTGCTCCATTTGCACGTATTTCTTCGCTGGATGCGCCTGGAAAAGCAAATGCAATTGCATCTAAGGGAACGATTGTTATGCACACATCAAGCCAGGACGAAGAGGCATTATTAAAAGAACTCTCTAAACTGGAAGAAATGCTGAAAGCACAGTTTTCTGAAACAGAAAACCTGTCATTCCGCCTGGAGAAGGAAGAGCAGAAAAAAGAGGTAACTGTGTTTACAGAGGAAACAATGAATTCAATTATCGAGGCAATTACGTTTCTTCCGTGCGGCGTTATCAGCCGAACCAGAGAAAATGTGGAAATGGTACAGACATCTTCTAATATAGGCAGTATGACGATTCAGGATGGAACACTTGAGTTCCTGTGTTCCGGAAGAAGCTCTGTAAAATTAGAAAAAGCACAGTTAAAAGAAAAAATGCAGATATTATCGAAGGCACTGGGAATGAACTGCACCTTCCATGGTGATTATCCGCAGTGGGAATATCGTAAAGAATCTAAACTTCGTGATATTTGTGCGAAGACATACCGTGAGTATTCTGGAAAAGATGCTGTTTTCACAGGAATTCATGCCGGAATTGAATGTGGATATCTGGCAGAAAAACTGGGAGATCATATCGATATGATTTCCTGTGGTGCAAATCTTTATGATGTTCATACACCGCATGAAAAAGCAGATGTGGAATCTTTCTATCGGATGGAAGAAGTAATTATTGCGATCCTTCAGGAGATTGCAAAAGCTTAGTGTTTAGCACAATATAATATATTAAAGCCCCGGAATCAAAAAATTCCGGGGCTTTTGCTGTGCGTGTATGAAGTTTTACAGTCTCGCAATCACTGCGTCCACATATTCCTCGGTGGTTGCAGTTCCATGCAGATCTCTTGTCAGGTGCTTGCCTTCTGCCAGAACCTCATCCACAGCCTTGCGGATACGTCCGGCGGTCTCATTTTCACCTAAGTACTCTAACATCATGCAGGCAGACCACAGGAATGCGGTCGGGTTTGCCAGGTGCTTGCCTGCAATATCCGGTGCACTGCCATGTACGGCCTCAAACATAGCATAGTCAGAACCGAT
>ULUD01046408.1_pt1 | contig 12786 bp, 2 predicted proteins | sample 1958191 | NCBI WGS metagenome assembly ULUD01 (sample SAMEA4835751, study PRJEB28245) | human gut metagenome | biome: gut microbiome; material: fecal sample | place: Denmark | collected 2008 | reverse complement strand
ATTGGCGTTTCTTATATTAGGGACTTATTTTACAGCCCCTTGCACCTCGTAAGAGGTGTATGGGTTGAAATTTCTAGTGTAATTGGTATAGCATTTTGTTTCGCATGTTGCACCCCGCGCGGGGTGCAGGGATTGAAATAACATATTTCAAAAAACAAAGAAAAACTACTCTTGGCTTAAGCCCTTGAGTAGTTTTCTTTTGTGTTACAATATATTATTACATCAACAGCTATTATCCAAACAATTAATGTGTCTGGAGTGTATCATAGTCCCTACCTGAGCTGGTGATGCCATAAACCGCAAGTAATGTCGGTATCGAGTTTGCCTTGCCTGGATATGTCGCACTGTCGACGAAATTATACGTTTTCCCGTTGGCTGCAGTAATCGATCCATTGTCCATAAGCTGTGAATATCTCAGGTTGTAGACCGCTCCGTATGCTGTGATACGTGCTGTTTCGAGGATCATGTATCGGTTCTCATCTCCATGTTCTTTGAGGTAATCTGGGTCATATTTCTGGTACGCATAAATCTTATCCCCGGTATCCTCGTCGGTAATCATATCGTAAGGATTGATATGCTGCTCTTTACCATCTTTATCCACGGTCACATCCGTAAATTTTGCAGAAGACGGCAGCCCGAGTGTTACGTGCCAGCGGGATGCACAGAAACTGTACTCATCCTCTGAAACCCCATTAGATCCAAGGTCATTTCCAATAGCATCAAATTCCTTGAAGAGCTCCTGGTCATCATCACCATTAATATCTTTATGGAGTGCTGTAACTTTACTGTTTCCAATAAAAGTACGGGTACGTCCATTCAGGTACAGGAACTGCGCGTTACCCTCGCGGTAGCCATCCCCCATCGGGATAGACAGCGGTGCAACAACCTCTTCTTCCATACCAGTTAATGGATTTTTTTGGGTCATCGGCATTCCATTTGCATCGAGTATTGTACGGCCGAGCACTTTCGATGCCGTTTCGGTCGCAGCCTTCTCTTCATCGCTGTAGTTCCGGCGTGCCTTCTCGTCATCCCAGTTCAGTAACATAGCATGGTCATAAATTTTGTCTTTCTGCTGATTAAAGTAGTCTGTTCCATACTTATCCATAAGACCAAACTCATTAACAAGCGTTACATCTTCATTCCGGCTGCCCCACACATCAACTGCCATGAGCTTGTCCTTCTTAGTATCGAGGATGTAATATTTCGGCTCGATCTGGACGTTTCCGTCCGCGAAATCCCGGCTTAATACCTGGATATCCCATAAGAGGTTGTATCCCAGCTGAAGCTGCTCACTCTTTCCCCGCAGTGCTGCGATGTTATTCTTTGCTGACTCAAGCGGGGTTGATACGCACCTGCCGGAGTCCTCACCTACATCAGACCACTTTGCGGTATGCCATGTATTGTACCACTGGTTATATGCGGATACCTTTTCGCCTCGGATATCCGTTGCGGTATCCCCATTATTCTTGTGCCATGACAGGTATGCATTTTGTACGGCCTTATCAACTGTATGTATAATACCATCCAGTAAATATTTACCATCATCTGTTGATTTCTTAAACAGATTTGAGAACCGAAGATCGGTTGTATCCTCGAAAAGTAAATTTCCGATCCGGCCGATGAGATCCACATATCCCTGTTTGTATGCCGAATGTTTTGCCGTCAGGTCAATTGCACGTTCTGCATTTGTAATGCTCGAGTTATCCTGAGAGCAGTCAAGTGATAACGCTCCGTCACGATCGTACGGATTTTCACTACCGCTCGGAGAAGGCTGATTGTTGATGGATTCAACTGCATACTCAATTGTAGCACCACTCATCTCATGGTTGTCAAGCTGGGCGTAGAACTGATATGTAAATCCATCATCACGCTCCGACAAATTGGTCAGGTCGTAACAATTGTTCTTTGTGTTACGGTTTGTTACCTTATCCGTGATTTCAAGCTGGAACCATTCTCCGGCAGCATGCTCTTCCCAGGTACCATTTCGATTATACAAAACGGAATATGGAAATTTGATCCATTTTTCTCTGGTCCACTCCGTGCAGTCATAATTATTCGTATATCCTTTTCCCTTCCGCTGTTCGGTCTGGGCGATTCCATAATCATCTGACTCATAAAAGTCGCCACAGTTTGGGAAGTAAATATAAAAATAGTTATCAAGCAGGACGAAATCTCCAAATTTCAGTGGCTTGGACGTTCCCGGTTTTCCTGCATTTGCCTGCTCTGCACCCTTTTTATGCAGCTCATCATTGTTACATGCATCATAGCAGATCTCATTACCAACATCGTAATGTCCAATCTTTCCGTTAACTACCTTGTGATGTGGCTCCCTGCACTGCAGGACATAAGTGGTCTTGCAGTCCTTCGTGCATACATGGCTGTCATAGATGCACTGGCAGCTCCAGAACGGGTTCACGATGGTATGTCCATCTGTAGTGACACTGTCCGGAATCTGTGAATAATTATTTCCAACGGCTTTCTTAACCAGGTCAAACACTTTGTCCGGATCATAGTCAGTGTGTGCTTCGATAACAGTGATCTTTGCGTACCCATTTCCGCTATGCTCTCCGGTTATACCGGATACATCTGTCAAAGAAGGGGAAGCAAATCCCGAACCACCGCCAGCACCAGCGTCGTCATCATCATTCCGCGAATAGCTTTCGTAGCTTCCGCCGCCTCCATAGAGACCGCCGCCCCCGCCACAGGTATTCCAGCCGGAATTCGATCCTCCTTTGCCAAATGCTCCGCTGAAATAAGCATTTCCCGGTCCGCTGACAGTTGCGCCTTCCCCTTTCGTGCCACATCCGTCTCCACCGGTTGTACCACTCTGGTTTGCGCCGCCTCCGGCTCCACCAGCTCCGGAACTTCCTCCGGCTCCGCCTCCTGCTACAAGCAGGACACTGTTCTTATTATCTGACAATGCAGCTAATTCACCGTTTGCTGTTGCAAAATGTGTTGCACCACCGCCATATCCATGGCATCCGATACCTCCACCATTATATGCACCTGCAGACTGTCCAACAACTATATATACCGTTGTTTCGCTATTAAATGTTACGGTACCTGTCGAATATCCGCCCTTTCCAGGGTTTCTGCCACCACCGGATGCTCCCCATGCTTCCAGCTTGTATTTACCAGCCGGGAGGGTAATGCTTTTCACGGATCCGGAATAGTCATAGGTATAGGTCTTTCCTGCAGCTACGCTGCCTGCAGATCCGCCGCTGCCACTTCCATAGCAGTTCTTCAGCTGATCCTTAATTTTGCCCCATACCGCAGATCCAAGCATTTTTTTAAGGTCTGCAGCGTTTCCGTTGCTTGCTTCATCTACTGCAATCTTAAAACCTTCCGATGGCGTGTCCATGCATGCTTCTGTGTGCACATGTCTGTTGTTTTCTGATGTCTGTTTCTGGTAGCCATCATCAAACTTGCGTGTCCAGTCAATCGTTCCGGCTGCAGTGATTTTTACAAGACCGTTTCCACGGCGTACCCCGGACTTCATTTCTGTGTTTGTAAGACCGGATGCTGTATATCCCGAACCACCGGCACCGCCACCATTATTTGCATTAGTGACATATCCGCCGTACCAGCCACCGCCGGCACCGCCAGAATCAGTTCCAAATGTTACAGATTCCCCAACACCCTGTTTATATCCGCTGCCCTGGGTTCCTCCCATTCCGCAGCCGCCCATATTCTGGTTGGCTGAGTTATAGTCACAGGATGCAGTTTCAGAGTCTATCCTCATCCGTGAAGAACCCCTTGCATGGAAACAGAATTCCCAGATAGTATATGGATTCTGTCCGGAATCTGCAGAAGTCCCGTCGGTATTTGTTGTAGATGTAAGTCCACTTGGTACGGTAAATGAATATCTGTATTCATTACTGTTTGCTGCTTCAACCGTATAATTTCTTGTCTGGTATCTTCCATAATTGGTATATACAACCGGATATCCGTTTGTAAGATTATCACCCCTTACTGTTATCGTAACCTTTTGTCCCGGAAGATAGGTTTTATATGGGCCAAATACGCCCTGTTCACTTCCATTTGTTACTGCACTGTCCCCAGAAAGTGTTGTCCCAGTACGCAGTGATAAACCACTTGTCGGTGTCCATGTCGCATTTCCAGTAGATTTCATGTTTTCAATGTATGCATTTTCACCATTCTTTCCACCGCCATTTCCACCGCGTCCATCATCGGACCCGCGGCCTCCCCCAGGGTTGTCTGCTCCGCCACCGCCGCCGGCAGCCAGAAGTGTCCCATCAGGGTTCCAGCTTGTTGTTGCGGGATTGTTTGTGGTGGAAATATGTGACATTCCTCCACCAGAACCGCTGTCAGCAACACCACCGTCACCACCGCCGTTGTAACCACCAGCTGGTCCTCCAAAGCGGTTTGTCCCGGCTCCATATTTTCCAGCGCCGCCAACAAAAACATAAATTTTCTGTCCTTTCTTTAAGCTGATATTTCCTTTGGAATATCCACCATTTCCAGCGACAGAACTTGTAGTTTCCCTGTCAACGCTGTCATCATATCCATCACCGCCAGAAGCTCCCCATGCCTCAAGGGTATAGACTCCGTCTGCCGGGGCAGTGAATGTCTGCACATCACCTGTATAATTGTAAGTATACTGTACCTTTTTATCACTTATGCCATTGTAATAATCCTGTGTTGTTTTGGCGTGTTCTGTTACACCTGCAAAGCAGGATAAGGTATGCCTGTATGAAATACCGTTTGCGTCCTTTTCCGGTGCAAGTCTTGTAACTGCAAGATTATCCAATGAATAGCTGCAGTCATAAACGGAATTATAAGCTGTACCATCGGAAACTGCATCGTCCTGGTTACCGAACCAGATGCCGTCACCAATGTAATTCGTCATATCCCCGGAAGGATTCTTTGTTTTTGTAAAGGAAATTTCCTTTCCATCAACAATTACGCCTGTATTGGCATCCACGGTATAAGAACCGCCTTTGTAGTCAACCTTCTTAGGGGATAACATCACGGAATCCATTCCAAAATGATACTGGATGGCATTCTTCCCATCCTTTGCCAGGAGGGAAGCCGCAGATGTATATTCGGATCCGTCTGCAAGCACAATCTTTAAGGAACCATCCGGCTCTGCAAGAAGCTTGGTTGCCCGGGTGGTAAACAGTGCTTTTTCTGAATCCAGTGCATTGTGGAAATTAAATACGCCCTGAAGTTCGTAAGTATCATTCTTTGCTTCTTCCGTATCTACCCCCATTGCGCTCCATGACATTGCAAGCGATGCACTGCCGTTTCCAGAAAGGTAACGGTCCGGCTGGTCCCTGTCATCTTCCGATGTCCCTTCAAATGCCCCAAGCCCGTCATAGCGCCTGATCGAAAATCCACTGTCTGCGAGACTTACATCCATGTAAGTGCCGCCCGGGGCAAGGATATTGCTGATAATGGAATCATAGCTGTGTACCACCCCGTCATCATCTTCCACATCACTGTGTTTTGCATTGTCAACATTAAATGCCGCCCTGCGCACCGGCTTTCCATACTGGCAGTTTAACAGCCGGTACTGGCATTCTTCTGCTGTTCCCGGACAAGTCGCATCATCAGCTTCCTTATTCATCTCCGCTGCCCCGCTTTTATCATCGCCGAGCACACGCTGGTCCATTTCCTTGTTTACCGTAAGGATATTTGCCCCCTGTACGGAAACCGGGTCATGGACAACGATGTTGTTGACTTTCGTCTGTCCGTTTGTGTAGATGGAATCCATGGTATAACCGGCTCTTCCGGTCACGCTGTCATTCCCGTCTGTATACTTAAAAGTATAGTTTGTAATATCATGTGTTTCAGCATTTTTATCCGCACCAAAGTTCGTATATGTAACCAACGGGATAAAGAACGCATGGGACTGTCCTGTGACATATTCCTGGTTCGGGTTCGTCGGGCACTGCGCAATACCGTCCTGCACAAGTACAAGCCCGGCATTCCCAAACTGTGCCGGTTCCGGTACATCTGTCTGTCCGTTTAAGGAAGGGAGTATCCGGTCAATCCAGCCGTATTTTCCCCAGACGTCCCGCTTGGTAGGCGCAGTATAAACATCCGCAGTATTTGTACCCATCCGCGCTGATCCGCTGCCGCAGGTGTCATAGTTTGTCCCGCCATAGGTGTTCCCACATCCAGGGGAGCAGATATTTCCATCAATCGAATCTGACTTTGTCTGCATGATGGTTTTTACATCGTCCATCTGCTTCTGTTTTGTTTCAATCGTCCTTGCAGATGTTACTTTTGCAAGATCCAGGGTATTTCCATTCTCATCGGTGTCCGTGATATGGTTATACTTCTCTTCATCTTTATCAAATGCGGTTTCTACAACTGCATTGCCTCCGGTGCCCTGGTACTTCGTGGATGTACTGCTGTAATTGCCGTTATAGCTTCCTACATTAAGGTTTGATGTCTTCTTAACCAGCGGGTTATTCGTCCACATCTTATCTTCCCACATCCATTTTGCCTTGCTGACATTCTCTTTTTTGAGATTGTTCATATCTGCCGGCTTGGAATACCACAGGGTATCCTCATAATTTTCCTGGCACTCATGGTGTTTTGTTTCTGCAGTATCCTGATAGTAGACTATACTCTCATTGCCTGAGCTGGTCTGTAAAATCAGGAAATCTGAAATAACGGTTGCCTTGCAGTTTAACTTACGTCTCTTATCAAAACGTTTCCACTCAAACGTTGTCTTGTCCACTGCATCGGCTGTGTTATCGGTATATCCGGTCTTGGTCTTTGCTGCTTCCCCGGCTTCCCCTTTTCCTTCCCCGCCTGTCTTGGCATTGTCGTGTCTGTTGCGGAGGTTGCTGTATGTACTATTTGTATACAGGCATCCCCTGCACCAGCTCTTTTTATGGCCGTTTGCCGTAACTACAACCGGGCTTCCCCCATGGGATGCAGTCTGTCCGTCACAGGAATCTGTACGGGTCAGCTTTTTATCACTGTTAAATTCTGTCCATGTAACATCATCATCCTGTCCGGTCTGCAGGCTGTAGCGGATACGCCCGGCTTTTGAAGTATCTGCCTGCGCAATGTTATAAAAAATATTCGGGTCGTATCTTACGATCTTCGATTTTACAATATCAAGGTCATTTTCTGAGGTATCCGTCCAGGTTTCTTCCCCGTCTGCATCCGGGTCATCCCCTATATCCCCGGTCTCATAGTCCGGGACAATAAGATCGCCGTTTTCATCATACTCTTTATCATTTGCGGCTTCCGTGCTTTCCACATCTGACAGGTCCGGATCAACAACTTGGGTATTATCCTTATTATCTTCCTTCTCTTTCTTTACTGCATCCGCTTCTGCTTTTCCTGCTTCCCCTTCAATACTGCTTCCGCTGCCATCATCTGTCTTACGAATCTCCCCCATGCCTTCGGCATAGCCTTCCTGCAGTTTCCATACCTTAAGGTTTGTGAAACGGATCGTATCGAAACGGAGTTTCTGGATCCATGTATCCTCGATCGCCGGGAGTACATGCTGGCAGCATGCACCGCAGAGGTCATGTGCCCCAAACTGGGTCAGGCCGCTTTTCTTTTCTACTTTCAGCCCGCTTTCCCCTACTTTTCCATCGTAATTGCCTGCGGTAATGCTTCCATCCTTGAATGTTACTTCAATTTTGTACTGGATGCTGGAAGATTTTCCATCCACAGATCCCTTGTATCCGCTCCAGCTGGAGTGTCCGGTTACTTTTCCGTGCTCATCCGTTGTATGGGATCCGGAAGCAGAAGCTTTATTACCTTTGGTGTAACTCCATCCGGTTCCAAGATCAGCAGATGTATTTGTTCTCTTTGCGCTTGATACAAGATCTGATGATGTATAGGTTCCTCCGCCATAAGACCGTGAGGAACCGGTATCATAGCTCTTTTCCCCTCCGGTCAGTGTAACCTTGATCGTAGCGGTTCCTACATGGTATACCCTTTTATATCCGTCAGAGTCATCAATACGGTAAACCGTGCCGTCTGCACTTTTACCGATTTGTTCCATCTTCTTCGCCCAGTTTGCAGCCTGCCCTAATGCTGTATTGTAGGCAGAAACATCCCAGTTTGCCGGGGTCGGGGACATGCTGTATACTTCACCGGCATTTCCGCCCTCACATGGTTTTCCGGACGGGCTTACATTCGACCCGCTCTGTGACCACCGGGAAGTATTGTTCCCGATCGTCCCTGTCCATGTCGCATGGAATTTGGTTGTGCTGTCGTGTCCGTTTACGGTCGTGTTATAACCGGCAGCGCCCTGCGGGTTTACGGCACTGTTCTTTTCTGCAGTGACCGATTTTTCCTGTTTCCTGTCATTGGCATCTGCAACAAAAGTCTCTTCTTTTGTATTCCCTGCGGTAAGTGATTTTAAAGTATCACCTTTCTTGTACTCACAGTCCGTGCTGTTGAAAACACTCTTGTATCGTCTTGTGGAACGGTAGCTGTTTTTACTTCCACCTGAAATTTCCTTGAGGTAGTAATCATCATAGACTGCCTGCATGTTGACAATGAATTCTGACCCGCCGGTTGCAAAGTACAGGGACCGTGTGCTCGGCACACCTGCCATTGCTTCAAATGTCTCATTATAAATGGACCCTTCCTTTAATTCTGCATATGCTTCCGGAATGGATTCATAGGTGCTGGAAAGATTTACGTCCTCTGTATCATCTTTACGGTAAATATACTGTGCAATGACATTGTTTGTTGTTGCACAGCCACCTGCCTTAAGGTCAGACATGGATGGTTTTGTCTTTGTGACCGAACTTCCATTTATCACGCTTGTCCATTTTGTCTTCGCACCACTGCCGGATTTCTGCATGATATACACTTTTGCTTTCCAGTTCACATAATAACTGCCGGTGCCGGAAATCTTAAACCCTTTGGTACGCACATCTGCATTGGAAATGCGCCAGATCAGGCTCCGGTTTGCCTGCAGGTCTTTACCACCAATCTGTTTTGCAGACACAAACTTGTTATAATTCTGCTCATCTCCCTTTTCACTTCCCTTGTTGGTGGAATCGTATGCGTTGAGCGCCTTATAATAGGTAACTTCTTTTTTTGCATCATATTTGGTTCCTGTTTCCGGATCCGTTACCTGCTGGACACTTTTTACAATTTTCGGATCGAGCAGGCTCGCAGCGGTTGTCCCGTCTGCATTTTCAAACACAATCTTTACATGGTATTTATCCGATGCAAGCACCTTATCGAAAAGTTTCTTGGATTCCTGGTCTTTCCCCGGCGACAGTTTTACATACAGGTTGTCCTTAATGGTTGTTGTCTGTGTTTTCCCCACCATGCTGTAAGACTGGAAGGTATCCTTAATGTCTTTTCCATTCTGGGCCGGTTCCTTGCCGTTGACATCCTTGCTGTAAATGGTAAGGTTCAATTTCACATCCGGGGTCTCTTCCGGCTGTGTGGAAGTCCAGTAAAAACCGTCAACTGCGTAAGTACCATACTGCCATGCTATATTTTTTGCCGTTCCCTTAAACACGTTAATACCCTGCTGGGACCCGACTGTTTGAAGCAGTTCGACCGTGGCCAGCCTGTTGTATACCCTTGCATTCGGCTTCCCGTTTTTATTGGGCATGCTGTAATAGGCCTTTGTCGTACGCATGATGACCATGCGGCTGTACCAGTCTTTGCCGCTGCCCGTGACGGATTTTGTATTCTGCACTGCCTTTGAAAGCCTGTCATAATACGTGCCGTAATCAGCATCTTTATACTTTGATTTGCTAACAACGCCTTTTTTCGTCGCGACCTCTCCATTGTGCGCCTGATAATTCTGTCCGGATTTATCATCAGATGCCGCAAAACCAATAAACCCCTTGTTCAGGCTCTTGGCATTTACACCCTTTGACGATGCAAAGGCGTCTGCTTTGCCGGAAAAGTTGTAATGCTTATTAATGACACTGCCGCAGGAGGCATAGGTGACCTCTTTGCTCGTGGCATAGGCCATTCCCATATCAAGACGGATGACAACGTTTTCCAGGCTGCTGCTTCCGCTCTTTCCATTACTTCCATCTGCCGCTGTTTTCGCATATGTTGTTACGGCTTTCAGCCATTCGTTTGCTGCTTTTTTATCACCGCTTGACTGGGCGAGGGCGTAACCGCTTACCAAAAGGTCCAGGTAATGCGTGTTGTACTCATCATTCAGGACACGTTTTTTAACCTCGTCCATTTCCCTGGTGGCACCCGGGGCAAGCACCTTTTTAAAACGGGAATTGCCCTGGTAAATACTCCGGAGTACCTGGGACCCGACCATGTTTTTGTTTGCGGCATCCCTTTCCCCTTTCTGGGTACCATATAATCCCTCTTCTGTTCCGTTTTTGGAGAACATTTCCGTGCCATAGGATTTACTGCTGAGTCCGGCAGCTGTCGTATACCGGAGGAAGACATCTGCCATTTCCGGTGTTGTCGTATACTGTCCTTTACTTGTTTCATTTACGTTTGCAATGGAAGAATACAGTCTTCTGGCACGGGCAAGGTTTGTTTTCCCCTTGGATGAAAAACTTTTCCCGTTAAACCCGGTGATCTTATTAATATCATCCTTACTCAGTTCCGAGAAATGTGCATAGTTGCACACTTCATACTTTTTCTTGGAGTCAACGGATGTGACTTCCACAAAAGATTTCTTGTTTCTGGATGATTTTTTCTCTTTGTTCTTGATATATTTCTTTAAGTCGGCATAATAAATGCCTGCCTTATTCTTCTTGCTGCCTGCAACACCGTCCGTGACGCCCTTTGAAGTTTTCTTGAAGCTCCCGGCATCCTTTTCCTCATACCACGGATCAAGATCGTAAAAAATAGACTTTTTATTCCCTTTCGCACGGCCGGTCACAACGGAACTCTTTCCCTTCATTATCCAGGAATGGTGGTTGCTGGACGTGATGACACGCGGGACGAATACCAGGGTGCTGTCATCATATTCATACGAGTTCTGCATCGCGAGGATGTTGGACGTAATCGCATGATGCAGGGCATTACTGTACTTGTAAATTGTTTTCCCCTTATCCGTGGTTCCCATTTTGTCGATCCAGTATGGGTAGTAGTCTGGCTGGTTCTTGGGAGCTTTGCCAGAGTCTGCATATGCATCCTTTGCCTTTTTAACGACTTCCGGGTCGTTGGTGGACGCTACTGGGGAAGCTTTTTGTTTTTTATCTCCATATCCATATTCAAGTGTCCCTTTCTTGCTGACCTCATTGAGGTCATACGTGACCACCGATACCCCGATGACGCCGGGTTCATAAACGGTTGGATTATTGCCACTCCCGCCAATATAAGATGGGCTGGATGTATTGCCCTTGGTTCCATAATCATTCGATGCCACGTTATCTTTTTTTGCATAAATGATTGTGGCCTCGGCGCACCCAAGGATGGCTGAAACTGCAATCAGCACCACTGCTGTCAGCACTGCCCCGTGCTTTCCCATCCACGCAGCAAGCTTTTTGAAAAACCTGCTTTTGTATCTGCTGTCTGAAATACCATTGTTCTTTCCCATGGTTTTCCTCCTTCATAAAAATGATATCTATTATAAAACCGCTCCTGCGGTAGCTTTTTTATATTTAATCTGCTACAATATAAATGTGAAATGCTGTTTTTGTAGCCTTATTTTTTTGTTGGATGCGGGATCGGAAACCGGGAAATGTGAAAACGTCAAAACAGGGAAATGTGTATAGGAAAAAATGTAAAAAGTTTTCCGTTTCTCCTTGACGTTTTTCAAAATGGCGCAATATATAAGGTGAAGGGAACAAAAGAAACCTTCAATTACTTATTCAAATATATTTACAAAATCCAAAGGAGGGTTTTATCATGAAGAAAAATGTTTTTAAGAAACTGATGTGTGCAGTTCTTGCTACTGCATGTGTTGCTACTGCTGTTGTACCTGCAATGGCTGATGATGTTGTTACCGCTGAAGCTGCCACAAGGAAAGTTACTTCTGCGTACAAGTACCATATCGATGGTTATGACAAAAAAGGATATCCTATAGATGGGTTTTCAAAAACCTCTTTTTACAAGGATTTAAACTCTCTGCCGTCTGTTAAAACGGGGAAAACAACTATTAACGTACCAGCTGTAACATCCTCAGTAAAGTCAGTATCAAAGGAAAAGGGAGAACCATGCTATGAATCATATGTGAAATTTAAGGCTCCAAAAACTGGAAAATATGTTGTTACTCTTAACAACTTGCAGGGTACAGATGATAAGTCTTTAAAAAGTCTCTCATGTTCACTTTGCGAAATTGCTAAGACCGGAAAAAAATACACGTTAAGTGGTTTCGAGCCTGATTGTAATACTGTCGGCAAATATGATACGCTTTACGAAAACAACTACCTTGCAAGACTCCGCACCATCCTAGATAATTACAAGGCAGAGCATCCGGAATATGCAGATGTCATTGAGGAAACATACGAATATAAAACAGATTTTGTAAACAAATATCCTATTGACAAAGATAAATTTACAACCAAGCTTAAAAAAGGTCAGACCTATGTATTCGTCATTGACAATAGGGGTATGCAAAAAGCTGTCCCGCCTTACTTTACTACACACGGCAGCGATGAACAGAGTTGTCTGTGGGGTGGAAACTACCTGAAGGCATATTCATTCGACATGAATATCGAATACAGGAAATAATTTTTCTGGAAACAGAGAAATACAGATGGGAGCACCCAACTTTGCGAGGTGCCCCTTATTTTATGCCGAGTTCCGGCAAAGCTTAAAAACATTGACAAAAAAATTACGCAATGGTATTATAAAAATACAAAAAGCAATACCGTGTAGGCGGTTTGCCAAAGT
>ULUD01050917.1_pt1 | contig 12905 bp, 7 predicted proteins | sample 1958191 | NCBI WGS metagenome assembly ULUD01 (sample SAMEA4835751, study PRJEB28245) | human gut metagenome | biome: gut microbiome; material: fecal sample | place: Denmark | collected 2008 | reverse complement strand
GCTTTTCGCACTACCTCTATTCAGACGGCCTGCCCGACCCCGACCTTCTCATCCGTCCCGGCGGGGAGAAGCGCATCAGCAATTACCTTTTGTGGCAGTGCGCGTACAGCGAGTTCTACTTCTGCGACACGCTCTGGCCCGACTTTACCGAGAAAGAATTCGACAAGGCGCTCATCGCGTATCAGCATCGCGAGCGCCGCTTCGGCGGTTTGAAACAGGAGAAACAGAAATGAAACAAAGATGGTTGGTGGTGATCGTTGGATTGCCGGCGCTGCTCGCCGTGCTGCTTGCCTGCCCCGCATGGGCGACGATGCTCGTCGTCTGCGGCATCGCGGGCATTGCGGCCTATGAGCTGCTGCACACGGCAGGGGAGAACGTCCCGGCGGATTTCTACTGGGGACTTGTCACATCGGTCGTCATGCAGGAGATATGGCTCTTTTGGGAAAGGGCGAGCGGTGTACACGCTTTCCCGATTTCGACTGTTACGCTCTTCCGCTGGATCCTTGTGATGGGGGCGTTTCTCTCCGCGGTTGTCTATTACGGCAAGGAAAAGCCCTTCACATTCCACGATGTGGCGGTGACCATCGTCGGCGGCATCGTGTTCCCGGCGATGTACAGCTGCATTTTCCTGCTGCGCATGGACGAAAACTATGGCAAGCTCTATGTGCTCGCGCCGTTCTGCGTCGCCTTTGTGGGCGATGCGCTGTCGATGTACTTTGGCATGTGGTTCGGCAAGCGCAAGATGGCGCCGCACGTCAGCCCGCACAAGACCTGGGCAGGCGCGATCGGTGGGCCCATCGGCAGCGCGCTTGCGCTGGTGCTGCTCGGCGTTGTCGGCAAGGCATGGATCGGCTATGCGCCCAATTACCTCATGCTGATCCTCGTGGGCGTGGTGGCCAATATCTTCGGCCAGCTCGGCGACCTCTCGATGTCGCTCGTCAAGCGCGAGGCCGGTATCAAGGACTACAGCCACCTCTTCCTGACGCACGGCGGCATGCTCGACCGCTTTGACTCCACGCTCTTCATCGCGCCGGTCGTGTGGGCTGCGGTCTGTGGAGGCCTATTATGACAAGGAGTATTGCTTTACTCGGTTCTACCGGCTCCATCGGCCGCCAGACGCTTGAGGTGGCGCGCGAGCTGGGGCTTTCCGTCGCTGCGCTGACGGCGAATAAAAGCGTTGACCTCATCGAACAGCAGGCGCGGGAATTTTGCCCGCGTCTTGCCGTGCTTTATGACGAGGATGCGGCGCGTGAGCTCCGCGCGCGGCTTTCCGACACAAACACCCAAGTGCTCTCCGGCATGGAGGGCCTTCTGGCCGCGGCCACGGCGGACGACGCTGACACGGTCGTCACCGCCGTGATGGGCATGATCGGACTCCAGCCGACGCTCGCGGCAATCGAGAAGAAAAAGCGCATCGCGCTTGCCAACAAGGAAACGCTCGTCTGCGCGGGCGAGCTCGTGGTGGACGCGGCGGAAAAATACGGCGCGGAGATCGTCCCCGTCGACAGCGAGCACAGCGCGATCTTCCAGTGCTTGCAGGGCTGCCGCGACCGCGGTGAGATCAAGCGCCTCATTCTGACCTGCTCGGGCGGGCCGTTCTACGGCCTGAGCCTGCAGGAGCTTGCGACTAAGACGAAGGCCGACGCGCTCAAGCACCCGAACTGGACAATGGGTGCGAAGATCACCATCGACTCCGCGACGCTGATGAACAAGGGCCTTGAGATCATCGAGGCCATGCGGCTCTACCGTCTGCCGCTGCGTCAGGTCGACGCGGTCATCCATCGCCAGAGCATCGTGCACTCGCTCGTCGAGTTTCACGACGGGGCGATGCTCGCCCAGCTCGGCACACCGGACATGAAGCTGCCCATCCGCTACGCGATGACGTACCCCAACAGGGCCGTTTCGCCCGCGGAGCCGCTTGACCTTCTCAAGTGCCCGCCGCTGACGTTCGCCGAGCCCGATGAAGAGGTCTTCCGCTGCCTGAAGATCGCCAAGCAGTGCGCCGCCATCGGCAATGTTTACTGCGCGGCGATGAACGGCGCGAACGAAGAGGCTGTCGCGGCATTTCTGTGCGACGAGATCGGCATCTGTGCCATCCCTGACCTCATCGAAGCGGCGCTCGATAAAACCGAGACGGTATATCAACCGCAGCTTTCGGATATTCTGGAAGCAGACCGGCTCGCGCGCGAGGTCGTGCGCGAAAAGCTCAACTGACCAAATTTAGGAGAGACCATGGTTTATATTCTCATTGCGATCCTGATTTTCGGCGTGCTCATCGCCGTGCATGAGTTTGGCCACTTTTTGGCGGCCAAGGCCTGCGGCGTGCGCGTCAATGAATTTTCCATCGGCATGGGCCCGCAGCTGTTCCATAAGACGAAGGGGGACACCGAATACTCCCTGCGGCTCCTGCCCATCGGAGGCTACTGCGCCATGGAGGGCGAGGACGAGGATTCGGACGACGACCGCGCGCTGGGCCGCCAGGTCTGGTGGAAGAAGTTCATCATCTTCGTCGCGGGCGCGTTCATGAACTTCCTGACGGGCCTCATCATCGTCATCTGTCTGTATGCGGGTGCGCAGGCATTCTACACGACGGAGATCGTCGAGCTGAACCCCGATTTCCCGCAGCAGGGAGAGGACGGCCTGATGCCCGGCGACACGATCTACGCCATCAACGGTGAGCGCATTTATTTAAAGAGCGACGTGTCGCTCATCATGGGCCTTGGCGACACGGGCACGATCGACATGACCGTCCTGCGCGACGGCAAAAAGCTCGACCGCACGCTCACGAAGCAAGTCTACACCGACGAAAACGGTAAGGAGTACGAGGCCTACGGCTTCACCTACGGCGGCATCGTCGAGGCGACGCCGCTTCTGCGCCTGCAATACAGCTGGTACCAGACGATGGACTATGTCCGCATCGTGAGACTGAGCCTGCAAATGCTGCTTTCGGGCGCGGCGGGCGTGAACGATCTGAGCGGCCCGGTCGGCATCGTCTCGACCATCACGGAGGTCGGCAAGGAGACCGAGGCTACCGAGGGCTTCGGCGCGGCGCTTGAAAATATTCTCTTTTTCGCCGCGATGTTCGCGGTGAACCTCGCCGTGATGAACCTGCTGCCGCTGCCCGCACTCGACGGCGGACACGTGCTGTTCCTGCTCGTCAACGGCATCGCCGTGGCGCTTTTCAAAAAGGAAATTCCGTCCAAATATCTGAACGTCATCAACGGCATCGGCTTTGCGCTTTTAATGGCGCTGATGCTGTTCGTCACGTTCCACGACATTGTCAAGCTCCTGTGAGGAGGATGATCTTATGAGCAAGCAAATTATCGCAGGCGGCGTCGCTATCGGCGGCGGCGCGCCGGTCACGATCCAGTCGATGTGCAACACGCACACTGAGGATGCCAAGGCCACCATCGCGCAGATCCACGCGCTCGAAGAGGCGGGCTGCGAGATCGTGCGCGTCACGGTGCCGAATATGGAGGCCGCGCACGCGCTGAGTGAAATTAAGGAGAATATCTCCATCCCGCTCGTCGCGGACATTCATTTCGACTACCGTCTCGCCGTCGAAGCGGCGGCGCGCGGCGCGGACAAAATTCGCATCAACCCCGGCAACATCGGGGGAGATGACCGCGTCAAGGCGGTCGTAGACGCCTGCCGTGAACACAAGGTTCCCATCCGCATCGGCGTGAACGGCGGCTCGCTTGAAAAGGAGCTGCTCGCAAAATATGGCCGCGTGACGCCCGAGGCGCTCGTCGAGAGCGCGCTCAGACATGTGCGGCTGCTTGAAAAGTTCGATTTTACCGAGATCTGCATCTCGGTCAAGAGCTCTGATGTACCGCTCAACATGGCGGCCTATCGCCTTCTGCACGAAAAGGTCGACTATCCGCTCCACCTCGGCGTGACCGAGGCGGGCACGCCCACGATGGGGCTTTTGAAGTCCACCATCGGCATCGGCGGCCTTCTGTGCGAGGGCATCGGCGACACGATGCGCGTCTCGCTCACGGCGGACCCTGTGGAAGAGGTCTACGCCGCCAAGCGCATTTTGCAGGCCTGCGGCATCCGCCGCAGCGGTGTGAACCTCGTCTCCTGCCCGACGTGCGGCCGCACGGCGTACGACATGATCCCGATCGTCGAGGAGTTAGAGCGCCGTCTTGCCGACTGCAAGAAGAATATCACGGTTGCCGTGATGGGCTGCGTCGTCAACGGGCCCGGTGAGGCCTCGGCCGCCGATATCGGCGTGGCCGGCGGTAAAGGTGAGGGCATGATTTTCCGAAAAGGAAAAATCCTTTACAAAGTGCCGCAGGAAAAGCTTGTCGACGCTTTGATGGAGGAAATCCAAAAACTCTGACCGAGCGGAAACGATACTGAGATAAGGTTGTGGCTATGGCACAAAAGATTCCTTTTTTTGAATTATTCACCGACTTTTCGCCGGATTTTGACCTGCGCGTCCCGCTCAACGCCGCGATGGTCACGAACATGGTGCTCGAGCCGGAAAAGCGCACGATGACGCTCGACATGACCGTGCGCGCGGAGATGAACGACTCGACGCGCGAAACGGTCGAGCAGCTTCTTGCGCGCAATTACGACTTAAAGCGCGTGGACATCCACGTCAAATCAACGGCGGAGGCCTTTCCCGACATGTTGAAGAACGCTGGCCGTAAGGTGAGCGGCAGCGGCAGTGTCATCATGGGCCGCGAGATTGCAAAGGGGAGAGTGCTCCCCATCAGCGAGCTGACGCCAAAGGCCGGTCACGTCGTCGTTGAGGGCAAGGTCTTCAAGTTCGACTGCCACGAGACGCGCCGCGCCGGCGTCTGGACGATGTTGCTCGAAATGACGGACTACGAAGGCTCGCTCTTCATCCGCCGCAGCATGCCAGAGCGCGAGGCGACGGAGCTTCTCGGCAAGATCAGCGTCGGCATGTGGCTGCGCGTCAGCGGCCGCATGGAGCTCTCCTACGATGGTAAGGATATGCAGCTCAACCCGCAGGACATCATGCAGATCGACCATGCCGAGCGCACGGACACGGCGGAGGAAAAGCGCGTCGAGCTGCACTTACATACCCGTATGTCCAACATGGACGCGCTGACCGATACCGCCGCGGTCGTCAAGCGCGCGATCAAGTGGGGGATGCCCGCCATCGCCATCACGGATCACGGCGTAGCGCAGAGCTTCCCGGACGCCTGGCACACCGGCGAGGGTAAAATAAAACTCCTTTACGGCTGTGAGGGCTATTTTCTCAACAACATCGACGACCGTATCTGTGTGCACGGCCCGCAGGACGGCGATTTTTCGACTGAGATCTGCTGTTTCGACATTGAAACAACGGGTCTGAAGGTCGTGCACGATGCCATCACCGAGATCGGTGCGGTCATTCTGAAAGACGGCGAGATCGTCGACACGTTCCAAACCTTTGTCGACCCCGAGCGCCGGCTTTCGCCTGAGATCATCGGCCTGACCGGCATCACAGACGACATGCTGCGCGGCGCGCCGAAGCTGGAGGACGCGCTGCACGCGTTTTTGGCCTTTGCGGGCGGCCGCCCGCTCGCTGCGCACAATGCGGAGTTTGATATCAGCTTCATCCGCGCAGGCTGCAAAAAGTGCGGCATCCCGTTCGAGCCGACGTATCTCGACTCGCTGATTTTCGCGCAGAATCTCCTGCCCGAGCTCGGCAAGTACAAGCTCGACATCGTGGCCGACCACTTGCAGCTCCCGCAGTTCAACCACCACCGCGCGTCCGACGATGCGGTCCCGGTCGCGCAGATGCTGGCCAAGTTCTTCGTCATGCTTGAAGAGCGCGGCGTCACGCGCCTCCAGCAGATCAACGACGAGATGACGAAGCTCCGCCCGCTCGGCGTCAAGCGCAACCGTTTCCCAAAGCACATCATTCTGATCGCCAAGAACAAGGTGGGCCTCAAGAACCTCTACCAGCTCATCTCGGCGTCGAACCTCAAATACTTTAAGCGCGTGCCGATCATCCCGAAAAGCGAGCTTGTCGCGCATCGCGAGGGCTTGATCATCGGCTCTGCCTGCGAGGCGGGCGAGCTGTTCCGCGCCATCGTCGACCACAAGGACTGGAATGAGCTCAAGCGCATCGCCTCGTTCTACGACTATCTTGAAATTCAGCCGCTCGGCAATAACCGCTTCATGGTGCGCGACGGCACGGTGCGCGACGACGAAGACCTCAAGGACTTCAACCGCACTGTTGTCAAGCTTGGCGAAGAGCTCGGCAAGCCCGTCTGCGCAACGGGCGACGTCCACTTCCTCGACCCTGAAGACGAGGTTTATCGCCATATCCTGCTCGCGTCAAAGAAATTCGCCGACGCGAACGAGCCTGTCCCGCTCTACTTCCGCACGACGGACGAAATGCTCAAGGAATTTGACTACCTCGGCAAGGAGAAAGCCTACGAGGTCGTCGTGACGAACACCCGCGCCATCGCCGAGCAGGTGGAGGATATTGAGCTTTTGCCCAAGGGCAAGCTGTTCCCGCCGCGGCTTGAAAATTCGGAAGAAGACCTTAACCGCATGGTGTGGGGGAAAGCGCACGAGCTTTACGGCGACGATCTGCCGCAGCTGATCGTCGACCGGCTGAACGTCGAGCTCGGCAGCATTCTGGGCAAGTACGACGTCGTCTACATGTCGGCGCAGAAGCTCGTGCAGCGCTCGCTCGAGTGCGGCTACCTCGTCGGCTCGCGAGGGTCGGTCGGCTCGTCGCTCGTCGCGTACATGGCCGGCATCACCGAGGTCAACGCCCTGCCGCCGCACTACCGCTGCCCGAAGTGCCGCAACGTCGAGTTCCACGCGGGCGAGTATGGCTGTGGCGCGGACATGCCCGATAAAATGGGTCCCGTCTGCGGCACGAAGTACGTCAAGGACGGCTTCGACATCCCGTTTGAAACTTTCCTCGGCTACGGCGGCGGCAAGGTGCCGGATATCGACCTCAACTTCTCAGGCGAATATCAGGCGCGCGCCCACGCGCACGCGGTCGAGATGTTCGGCAAGACGCAGGTGTTCCGCGCGGGTACGATCGGTACGCTCGCGGAGAAGACGGCCTACGGCTTCGTCAAAAAATACCTCGAGGAAAACGGCATCGCCGCGGGCAACGCCGAGATCGACCGCCTGACGGCGGGCTGCGTCGGCGTGCGACGCACGACGGGCCAGCATCCCGGCGGACTCGTCGTCGTGCCGGACGACATGGATATCGAGGATTTCTGCCCCGTACAGCACCCCGCGGACGACCCCGACAGCGACACGATCACCACGCATTTCGAATATCACTGCATGGAGGACAACCTCTTAAAGCTCGATATGCTCGGCCACGATGACCCGACGATGATCCGCATGCTCGAAAATCTGACGGGCGTGAACGCCCGCGCTATCCCGCTCGACGACCCCGACACGATGTCGATCTTCATCTCGTCCAAGGTGCTCGGCTACGAGAACGACGAAGTGCTCGGCCCCACGGGCGCCGTCGCGATCCCCGAGTTTAACACGCGCTTCACGCGCCAGATGCTCGTCGACACGCAGCCCAAGGACTTCAACACGCTGCTGCGCCTTTCAGGCTTCTCCCACGGCACGGACGTGTGGCTCGGCAACGCGAAGGATCTGATCGTCAGCGGCACGGCGAGCGTTCTGGAGACCGTCGGCTGCCGTGACGATATCATGCTCTACCTCATTTCTATGGGGCTTGACCCGAAGATGAGCTTTAAGATCATGGAGGCCGTCCGAAAGGGGAAGGTCAAGGGCGGCAAGGCGGGGGACTGGCCGATGTGGGTCGAAGAGATGCGCAAGCACGACGTGCCGGAGTGGTACATCGAGTCGCTTGCGAAGATCGGTTACCTCTTCCCGAAAGCGCACGCGGTCGCATACGTTATGATGGCGTTCCGTATCGCGTGGTTCAAGGTGCACGAGCCGCTCGCGTTCTACGCGACGTTCTTCTCCATCCGCGCCAAGGCATTCGACGCCGCCGAGTGCTGCAAGGACGCCGACGCGCTGCGCCGCCGCATCCGCGAGATCGAAAACAACAAGGACGCGACCGCCGTGGAACAGGATTTGATGACGACGCTTGAAGTCTGCTACGAATTCTGCCTGCGCGGCTTCCACTTTGAGCCCATCGATATCTACCGCAGCGATGCGACGAAGTTCGTCGTCACGGAAAACGGCCTGCTGCCGCCGTTCACGTCCGTCCGCGGACTCGGCGAGACCGCAGCGCTCGACACCGTCGAGAAGCGCAAGGGGAAGGACTTTACATCGGTGGAGGAGTTTTCCCTCTGCTGCAACAAGCTGTCGCAGACGCATATCGACCAGCTGCGCGCGCTGGGCGCGTTTGCGGGATTGCCTGAAACGAGCCAGTTAACATTGTTTTAACACACTGTGTTGTATTGTTCCCTGCGTACTCGCAGGGGGGCGTTTTTCCCTGCACCGTGCAGGGGACGCGGATAAGGGGGCCATTCTCTCGCGTGAGAGAATGGCCCCCTTAGACCCCCAAGAGAACGCGAGGGGAGGGCCCCTCGACCCCCAACATTGCCGGTCTGGGGCTTGAAGAGCTGCACGCGCTGCGCAATCGGGTGCGGTGTACATGGCTTCGCCATGAATCTTCTGCGAGTCGTCACCGATTACAACCGCGCCTTACTATCGTGAGGCGCGAGTGACGGTAGTTGGACGGCAGACTGCTTACCAAATGCGGCATTGCTGCGCTCGCCGCACTGAGGAATGCCCCGTTAAACGGTGATTACTGCATACTTCTACAAGATAGGCAGAGCGGCACCCGCAAGGGGTGTGCCGCATCCGTAAGGCGTCAGAGCCGCCAACGGCTGCGCAACAGCGGATAATAGGAGCAGAGACAAGTCGTATAGCAAAATCATTGGCGGCGAGCGTTAGCGATGCCGCCACGCAGGCAGTCGATTCGGCAAGCGTCGCAGCTCTTCGAGCTGCTGGCTTGCAATGGCGGGGTCAAGGGGCAGGGCCCCTTGCGTTCTCTTGGGGGTTCAAGGGGGATATTCTCTCACGTGAGAGAATATCCCCCTTTTTTCGCACCCCGCACGGTACGGGAAACCCCTTTACCCTTTAGGGCAAAACGCAAAAATAAAACCTACCTTGCGGCAGGTTCTATTTTTAGGTCTTACAGTCCCAGTTCGACGGCGCGGCGAAGTCTAACCTTGCCGTCGAGCGCTTCGTCGATCGTGTGGATCAGCGCCTCGCGGTCGCGGTTGAGCGTACCGCCGAGGGGGAGGTAGTTCGACGCGTGGTTCGAGCGGAAGATGCTGCCGTCGGAGTCGATGTGCTCCAAAAAGAGGCGTGTTTCACGCATCAGCTCGGGCGGCTCCATCATCTTGAACTCGCCGCTCGCGATCCAGTCGTGCAGCGGCGTGCCCGAGTAGACGCGAAGCGTCAAAAACGCGATATAGTCGGGCTTCATGCGGGAAACGGCCTTCGCCGTGTCGATGGCGTGGGCCTGCCAGTCGCCGTTCGAGCCCGCCATGCCGTTGATGGCCGTGACGGAGGTGGCGATGCCCGCCTGCTTGCAGCGGATGGCGTTTAAGACGATCTCCTCGGCAGTAACGCCCTTGCAGAACTTTTTGAGAAGCTCCTCGTTGCCGCTCTCAAGGCCGATATACACGATGCCGAGGCCGTGCTCGCGCAGCGTACGCAGCTCGTCGTCCGTCTTGCGCATGATGGCCTTGGTCGTTGCGTAAGCCGCAACGCGCTTGCAGGTGGGGAAATGGTCGCAGATATAGTCGAGAACGGTCAGAAGATAGTCCATCGGCAGGATCAGCGCGTCGCCGTCGGCTAAAAAGATCTTCTCGATATAGCGCCCGTAGGCGCGTGCCTCGTCGAGGTCGGAGAGCACCTGCTCAATGGGGTTGATGGAGAACTTTTTGTCCTTGTACATCGTGCAGAACGCACATTTGTTGTGGCTGCACCCGAGCGTGCACTGCACGATGAGGCTGCGCGCCTCGCTGGGGGGACGGTAAACGGCTCCCGAATAATGCATCAGGGTTCCTCCTTACAAAATCAGCCGAGCTTGGCCTGGCACTTGTCCATGAAGCGATCCACGGTGATGACGGCGCGCTGGTGCGTGCCCTCGCCGATGAGGCCGGCGGTGTCGGTCGCGGTGGCCTTGAAGTCGACCATCTTGCCGTTTGCGGAAATGTCCGTGACCTCGACGGTAACGGTGATCTCCATGCCAACGGGCGAGGGGGAGACATGGGAGACCTCGACCTTGGTGCCGACGGTGCTCTTACCCTCGGGCAGCTCCTGCTGGAGATAGGTGAAGGCAGCGTTTTCGACCATCGCGACGAGATACGGCGTGCCAAACACCGGCAGACCGCCGCTGCCGAGCGCGGCAGCGGTCATGTCTTCCGTGACAACTTTCTTGACGGTAAAAGTATCTCCGATTTTCATCTTAAAAAACTCCTTTACGATATTACTTGGCAGCTTTGACCTTGATCCAGAGCTTGCTCAGCTCACGCATGAGCACCTGGTTGTCGTGGAACATCTCGTCCTTGTCGTAGCCGCTGCGGGGAAGGTAGGCGGCATTGTCCGCGTAGAGATCCTCAGACGAGGTCATCTCTTCAAACACTTCCGCGTTGGGAGAAGTATAACCTACCGTTTCGGTGTTGTCAAACGCGGCTTCATAGGTGAGCATGTAGTTGATGAACTCGTGGGCGAGCTTGGGATTCTCGGCATTTTGGGGAATGACCATGGCATCGCACCAGATGTTCGTGCCCTGGGAGGGCATATAGAAGCTCATGTCTTCGTTTTCATCAAGCACCACGGCCGCGTCGCCGGAGTAGACAACGGCGATGTCCTTGTAGCCGTTCATCATACCGTCGATGACCTCGTCGGTCACATAAACGGGGGACATCGTGTTGTTCATTTGCAGCAGCCACTCATAGGCGTCGTTGATCTCGTTGGGGTCCTCGGTGTTCATCGAGTAGCCCAGCGCCTTGAACGCCATCATGAACGAGTCGCGCTCGGAATCGTAGATGTAGATGTGACCGGCGTAGTCGGTGTTGCGCAGGACCTCCCAGCCCTCGCTCTCGATGACGGCAGGGTCAACGTTCTCGTGGTTGTAGACGAGACCGACGCTGCCCCAGAAGTAGGGGATGGAGTACGTGTTGTCCGGGTCGTAGCTCATACCGAGCACGGCATCAGACATGTTCTCCATGTTGGGGATCATGCTCTTGTCAAGCGGCTGGAGGAAGTCCTCGTTCATCAGGCGTTCGATCATGTAGTCGGACGGAATGATGACATCGTAGCGGTCGCCGGCCATGAGCTTGGTGTACATCATCTCGTTGGAGTCGAAGTTCTCGACGATGACGCGCACGCCGTACTGCTTTTCAAAGTCGGAGATGACGTTCTCGCCGAGGTACTCGCCGGGGAGATAGAGCTTCAAAACGTTGCTGCCGTACTTCTCGACAGCTGCGGCGCTCTTGTGCTGCTGGGAAAGGCTCGCGCCCACGGTGCCGCCGACAACGGCCAGCACCAGCACGGCGGCAACAGCCGCCATGGCCTTGCGGCTCACGGCGCGGGAGGACTTGCCGTCCTTTTCGCGCTTTTCGCGCACGATCGGCACGATGTTCACGACGCCGAGCACCAGCGTAATGAGAAGAATCACAATGGTAGAAAGGGCGTTGATGGACGGGTTCACGCGCTTGGACATCGTGTAGACCAAAATCGAAATGTTGTTGACGCCGTTGCCCGTCGTGAAGTACGAGATGACGAAGTCGTCAAAGCTCATCGTGAACGCAATGAGTGCGCCGGAGACGATACCCGGCTTGATCTGCGGCACAATGACTTTCGCGAGCGCCTGGAACGGCGTTGCGCCAAGGTCCATCGCTGCGTCGATCAGGTTAGGGTCGAGCGAGCGGAGCTTCGGCGTAACGGAGAGCATCACGTAGGGGATACAGAACATGATATGCGCAATGAGCAGCGTGCCGAAGCCTTTTTTGACCGTGAGGACGCTGAAAAACATCAGAAGTGAGATGGCCGTGACGATATCGGGGTTCATCACGGGCAGGTCGTTGATGCGCTCGACCATCTTCTGCACAACCTTGCGGGATTTAGAAAGGCCGATGGCCGTGATCGTGCCGACGACTGTCGCGACGACCGTCGCGATGACGGCGATGATGACCGTGTAGAGCACAGCCTCCATCATTGTCGAATCGGCGAACATCTTTTCATACCAGCGGAGCGAGAAGCCGCCGAACTTCGTCAGCGAGCGGGAATCGTTGAACGAAAAGATAATGATATAGAGGATGGGGAGGTAGAAGAAGAGCATCGTGAGCGTCAGGATGATCTTCGAGCCGACAGAGGTTTTCTTTTTCATGCGCTTCTCACTCCTTTCCCTGCGAGGCGACCTGAACGTCCGCCTTGCGCGTCAGCCACATCGAGATCATGATGATGACCGCCATGATGAGCGAGATGGCCGAGCCGAAGTTCCAGTCGCCAGTGGTGAGGAACTGCGTTTCAATGATGTTGCCGACGAGGACGTACTGTCCGCCGCCGAGAAGCTTCGGAATGAAGAAGCTCGACACCGCGGGCAGGAACACGAGCGTGATGCCGGAGATCACGCCGGGAAGCGAGAGCGGCAGCGTCACGCGCAGGAATGCCTGCACCGGCGTTGCACCGAGGTCGTTGGCGGCTTCCAAAAGGCTCTTGTCCATCTTGGCAAGGGACGTGTGGATCTGCAGGATCATAAAGGGAATGAAGTTATAGACCATGCCGAGGATGACGGCAAAGCTCGTGTGGATCATCGACACGGGGCCGATGCCGAACCACGAAAGGATCGTGTTGAAGATGCCCTCGTCCTGCAAAATGCCCATCCAAGCATAGGTGCGCACCAGCATGTTGACCCAGGTCGGCATGGTGATGAGCAGAATTAAGATCGTGTTGCTGCGGCCGCCGTG
>ULUD01019161.1_pt1 | contig 12922 bp, 10 predicted proteins | sample 1958191 | NCBI WGS metagenome assembly ULUD01 (sample SAMEA4835751, study PRJEB28245) | human gut metagenome | biome: gut microbiome; material: fecal sample | place: Denmark | collected 2008 | reverse complement strand
TACCGGAAGCTCGTGACTTCAGTCATGAGAGACGACTTCACCATAAAAGGAGATAAAATATGGAAATCAGAACATTAACAGATGCAAATAAAGATGTGCAGGCACTTTTAACCAGAACCCTGAAAATTGCAGCAGATCAGTATTATAACACAGGCACTGCCTCCATGTCAGATTTTGAGTTTGACCGCCAGGCGGCCAGACTGAAAGAGATGGAAGAAAAAAACGGATTTGTTTATGAGGGAAGTCCAACCATTGCTGTCGGGGCGCCGGTAGCCGTAACAAAACTGAAAACTGTGCGGCACGAACAGCTTGCACAGTCACTGGATAAAGTCAAATATGCGGATCGAAAATCCTTGATTGACTGGCTTTCCGATAAACCGGGAATTCTTTCCTGGAAAATGGACGGTCTGACTGTGGTAGTCACCTATGACAACGGAAAACTGACCAGTGCTGTCACAAGAGGTAACGGAGAGGAAGGCGAGGAAGTCACGCATAACGCGAGATTTTTTAAAGGGCTTCCTGAAAAGATTGCAGACAAACGCCATATTGTAGTGCGCGGCGAAGCGGTCATGACGTATGCGGAATTTGAGCGCGTCAACGCAGAGAATGATGGGATTTACGAGAATGCCAGAAATCTGGCTGCTGCAACCGTCCGTATGCTTGACAGTCGTGAATCCAGAAAACGTGAAATCCAGTTCTACGCTTTTGAACTGGTGGAGCCGGATGCTTCTGTCAAGACATTGCGATATGAAGATATCCGTTTTAGCTTTTTGCGTGGCCTTGGCATCCAGACAGTAACAAGTTGCCTGACTGACCGTGAGCATATCCTTGCAGGTATTGAAAAATGGCAGGAACAGTTAAAAGACAATCCATACCCAACGGATGGACTGGTTCTTGCTTATAACGATCAAGAATACGCAGCCAGCCTGGGCAATACAGAACATCATCCGCGTGGCAGCATTGCCATGAAGTGGACGGATGAAACCAAAGAAACCACATTGCGTGATATCGAGTGGTCCGTCGGGAAAACCGGCGTAATCACTCCGGTGGCAATTTTTGATCCGATTCGTCTCGGCGCGGGTTCCACGGTAACGCGAGCTTCCATGCATAACTTATCTGTCATGGAAAACATTCCGCCGGAAGAGGAAGATATGTCTTCCACGCTACAGCTTGGTTCAAAGATTCAGGTTGGCTTGGCAAACATGATCATTCCGCAAGTCTACACACAGACTCCGGGACAAGCTGAAGCCATGCATCCCATTCATGTGCCAGAAACCTGCCCGGTGTGTGGTGAAAAGACTTTACAGAAAAACCGTAACGGCGTTAAGGTGCTGTATTGTCCAAATGCTGGGTGCCCGGCAAGAACAAGAGGGATGTTAGTAAATGCGTTCAGCCGTTCAGGACTGAACATAAAAGGACTTGGACCGTCCCAGATTGAGGATCTGCAGCAGACCGACTTACTGAAACTTTATCCCGCAGAAGCGTATACATTAAAAAAACGTACCGATGGAAAGCTTCCGGCGGCGTTGGCGGCAAAAGATGGCTGGGGAGAAAAATCCTGGAAAAACCTTCTGGATGCTATTGACGCTTCCAGAAAGACGACATTACAGAGAATTCTGTTCAGTCTGGGAATTCCACTGCTCGGAAACGATCTCTCCAAAAAGTTATCTGCTTTCTGGGAAGGAGATCCGAAAAAGTTCCTGGAATATTATGAGAACCCGTCTTACGAAACCTTAGTGGAATTGGATGGCATCGGCGATGTCAAAGCACGTTCTGTTTATGACTGGTGCCGATTTACGAAATCAGACGCCGTGAAGAACCTGATGATTCACATTCTGATGGAAGAACTGGAAGTGGAGAAGCCGGCTCAGAAAGTGGATCAGTCTTTAAAGGGACTGACATTCGTGATTACCGGAAATGTCCACATCTACAAAAACCGCGACGAATTTAAAGCTTCTGTAGAAGCACGTGGCGGCAAAGTTTCAGGATCTGTTTCTTCCAAAACAACGTATCTGGTCAATAATGATCTGGAAAGCACGAGTGGGAAGAATAAAAAAGCGCATGAACTGAATATTCCGATCCTGTCGGAAGATATATTCGTTGCAAAATTCGGAAAATAACCATTCATCATAAGCTCCCTTACAGGCACAAAAGCAGTATCTCCTGTAAGGGAGGAGATACTGTGGATAGGAGAAGAAATGTTTATATTAATGTCCGTAACCAGGGATGAACTAAGCATTAGTGAGAATTTCTGTGCAACAAAACAGGAAGCGGTTGACGCTATGATTAAAGATATTCTGCTGATGACTAACTATGATTCTTTGGATGAAATCATCAAGGCGTCAGAGAACGATGAAGCCGGATTCTCGGATGACGAGGCTTGGACAGAAACCAAACAGTTTGGAACAGGACAGTGGAAGATTGCGGAAGTTCCGGGCGTAGTTGAAAGCGCTGATGGTATGCCCGCAAAAATACAGCCTTCTGAAATAAGTTCACCTCAAAGGAAAAAGGCAAAGTGGGAGAACCGCGCACAATATAACGATTATTTGTGGACACAGTGTTCTGAATGCGGATATCGAACGGAGATGTACAATGCCGTAGAAACCGGACGAAGCGACGCAGAGTACGTTGCTGTAAAATGGCTCTACTGCCCAAAATGCGGATCAGAAATGTCTGTGTAGACTAAATAATGCATATATCTGCAGCAGATACCCAAAATCTGATAGGACTGTCAGAAACTTGACAGCCCTATCGTTTCACTCTATACTATGCATCCATAGAATAACTGCACATAAGGAGGAAATCAAATGAGCGAACGTGCGCAAATACTATTCATGCAGACTCGGCTGATTCGATTCGCTTCTGAAAGTATCTGGACGAACAAAAGAACAATAATCCCTAATACGACAAAGAGGACTGCCAGCCAGTCCTCTTTTTTTGACCAATTTTCTTTTATTTTCACCCATAATTCCTCCAGAAAATTAACAAGGAGGCTTTTTATGCATATCTTCAAAACACATAGTGAAAGAGTATTGAAAAAGGTAAAACCAATCGTAAAGGAGATTCTGCGTCTTGGCTCTGCCATGCAGCAGATGTCCGATGAGGAACTGAAAGGGCAAACAGAAAAATTCCGACAGTGGATCCGTGACGGCAAACCGGTTGCAAAAATTCTACCGGAGGCATTCGCTGTAGTCCGCGAAGCTTCTTTCCGTACATTGGGCATGAAGCAGTACCCGGTGCAGTTACTGAGCGGCCTGATGTTATATAATGGCTGCATTTCAGAACAGAAGACTGGTGAGGGTAAAACACTGGTATGTGCGGCTCCTGCATACTTAAGTGCTCTGAGCGGAAAACCTGTACACGTTGTCACAGTAAATGATTATCTGGCAAAGCGTGATGCGAATGAGATCGGGCAGATTCATCGTTTCCTTGGTCTTACGGTTGGCTGTATCCTGGGCGAAATGTCGCAGGAGGAACGCCGGGCGGCATATGCGTGTGATATCACATACGCCACAAATCATGAGCTGGGGTTTGATTATCTCCGCGATAACATGGCTATGGACGAAAGCGAGACAGTCATGCGGGGACTTGGTTATGCTATCATTGATGAGGCCGACTCCGTACTGATCGACGAAGCCCGGACACCGCTCATTATTTCCGGACAGGGTGGAAAGTCCACAAAAATGTATGAGATCTGTGATGTGCTTGCCGGGCAGTTGGAGCGTGGAACGCAGACAGAATTTTCTGCCACAAAAATTTTTGATGCGGATGAAATGAAAGAAACCGGGGATTATGCTGTTGATGAAAAGGAAAAGAATATTGTCCTGACCGCAAACGGTATCCGCAAAGTAGAACAGTTCTTCCACATTGATGACCTGTCAGACCCCAAAAACCTGACCATTCATCACCACGTGATTCTGGCTCTGCGGGCGAAAGAGCTGATGAAACGCGATAAGGATTACATGGTGAAAGACGGTGCCGTCCAGATCGTGGACGAGTTCACGGGGCGCGTGATGCCGGACCGCCGTTATTCGGACGGACTACACCAGGCTATTGAAGCCAAGGAGGGCGTGCAGGTGATGGAGGAGAACCGAACCTACGCTACCATTACTTTCCAGAACTTTTTCAATAAATATGAGAAGAAATCCGGAATGACCGGCACCGCCATGACTGAGAAAAAAGAATTCCGCGATATTTACGGTATGGATGTGATTGCTATCCCGACAAACCGCCCGGTGATTCGTGTGGATCACGAAGATGCGGTATATAAGACCATGGATGAAAAGTACCGTGCCATTATCCACAAAATCAAAGAGGTACACGCAAAAGGTCAGCCGGTCCTTGTCGGCACTACGGATATCAAAACATCCGAAATTCTGTCCGCCATGTTAAAAAAAGAAGGATTAAAACATGAAGTCCTGAATGCAAAGAACCATGAACTGGAAGCAGAGATTATTGCGCAGGCGGGCAAACATGGAGCGGTGACCCTTGCGACCAATATGGCCGGCAGAGGCACGGATATTAAGCTGGATGATGAAGCCAAGGCAGCCGGTGGTCTGTATGTCATTGGAACCCAGAGACATGAATCGCGCAGAATCGACAACCAGTTGTCCGGCCGTTCCGGCAGACAGGGGGATCCCGGGGAGTCAAAATTCTATATTTCCCTGGAAGACCGGCTTATGGGAATCTTTGCAGGTAAAAACATGATGGATCTTTTTAACAGCATGGATATCGAAAAAGATGAGGAAATTGGCAGCCCATTGCTTTCCAAAGCAATCACCAATGCGCAGAAAAAAATCGAAAGCCTGAACTTTGCTTCCAGGGAACAGTTGTTGAAATATGATATGGTAAATTGCAAACAGAGGGAAGAATTGTATGAGATGCGGAATATTTTTCTGAAAAACGATAACGTGGAAGATGTGCTTTTGTATTATGCGGATGGTTTTATTGCGGATACCTTAAATGGCGATCATCACGCAGACATGCATAAAATTTATGATGTGCTTGGCATACGCCCGAATGCAGATTTCCTGGCAGATGGCCACAAAAAGAATACCAAGGATCTTGAACAGGAACTGAAGCACCTGGTTCGGGAACATTATAAGAAAGTGGAAGTAGAAGCCGGCGGAGAAGAAGCCATGCAGAGACTGGTACGCCGTACCGTGCTGCGCGCGATGAATGTGAACTGGATGCGGCATCTGGAAGCTATGGATAAACTGAAAGAAGGAATCGGTCTAATTGCGTATGCGCAGACAGATCCTCTGCTGGAATATCAGAAACGTGGAGCCGTTTTATTCGAGGAGACACAGAGGCAGATCCGCGAAGATGTACTGAGAGAGGCGTTAAACAGTCGAATGATTCGAATTGCATGTTAAATGTGTCTAAAAACATAGATTCTACTTATCCGCAGATTTACGCGATCTGTCACAGCATAATGTATATATTATAATTATAGATAGAACAGGATACCGAAAGACGCAGTAAGCTTGCCTTTCGGTATTTTCCGTATACAAAACATTCAAAAGGAGAACCCATATATGCAGAACTTGCAGTACCGACCTTATCAGGAAGAATGCCTCGATGCCATTGAATCCGCCGGAGCTGGAAAACACCTGATTGCTTTGGCAACCGGTCTTGGTAAGACCGTGATATTCACCGGCATTCCAAACCGTGGACGCACACTGATCTTGTCACACCGGGATGAACTGGTACGCCAGCCGGAAAAATACTACAAAGGAAGAGGAATAAGTTTTGGCATCGAAAAGGCAGATGAGCATGCCAATGGTGAAGACATCGTTTCCGCGAGCATACAGTCCTTATCACAGGATACAAGACTGAACAGTTATGCTGCTGATACATTTGATACCGTCATTGTAGACGAGGCACACCATGCCGCCGCACCAACGTACCGAAAGGTACTGGATCATTTTTCAGGCGCAACTAGAATTCTCGGTTTTACAGCAACCCCCAAGCGAGGAGACGATATCGGTCTGTCATGCGTTTTTGACGATATTATCTTTGACAGGGATATCCGTTGGGGCATTACGCACGGATATCTTTCACGCATACGCTGCGAAGAAATCCGCGGACAATACAGCCTGGCTGGAATCACGAAAACAAACGGCGATTACAGCGCGACGCAGGTAGAAGCCGCTCTACTTGGCGATAATGAACTGGGTGTAATTCCGGTAGCGGCGAAAACATATATTGAGAAATGCCATAACGCAGGAAAGCATACGATCATTTATTGCGTGACAAAACGGATTTGCATGGTTTTGGCAGAAACTTTGAAAAAATCTTTACCAAAATCGGAGCATGATACCATACGGGTCATTCTTGGCGACACGCCTGGAGACGAACGTACAAAAGCTCTTGCGGATTTTCAGAGCGGAAGCGTACGGTGTCTGATTAACTGCATGGTTCTGACAGAAGGAACAGACTTACCAATCTGTGATGCAATCCTGAATCTGCGCCCTACCTGCAGAAATACCCTGTATCAGCAGATGGTTGGCCGCGGAACCAGATTGTATTCTGAAAAAGAATACTGTTTGGTGATCGATATCATACCGGATAATATAGAATCCTCTCCGCGCTCGCTTTGTACAGCACCGACCCTGTTTGGTCTTGACCCAAAATTATTAAGCCCCGGGGATTATAAAAAGCTGACAGAAGATGAGGATCTCCTTGAATTTTGTGACCGTATCAGTCTTCTTTGCAAGGAAGCATCGGAAAGAATTGCCATCATCAGCCAGAACGTGAATCGATTTGTAGAGGAAACAGAACATCTGTTTGCAGAAGCGAGAAATAAAGATATCTCAATTCTGGCTAGAAATCTGAATGCTCAAAATAAGCATCAGCTGGAAGGCGTAGATTTATCTGTATTCGGAGATCTGAATGTGGAAGTATTTCCAGATGAGCGAAAACGATACCGGATTCGGCCAAACTGGGACGAAGAAATCTGGATTTCGGAACCTGATGTACTTGATGATGTGATTATCCAGTTTCATCTAAACAAAAAATATGATCCATCAAAGCGGAATCTAACTGCAAAAATGAAGCTTCAAGATGCCGTGCAGTTGGCTTATCTTTATTGCGTTGCGCAGCCGGATTATCTTTCCTATTCATGGAGTCAGTCGGCAAGACGCGTCTGGGGATGTGCGGATGCAACCGAAGCGCAAAAACATAAACTATTTCATACATACCTTAATCAGGACATACATGTGCCACCGAATGTAAAGATCAATAAATTGGAAGCATCCAATCTAATTGACCTGTCAATGGAATATAAGCGCAATTTAAAACTTGCTGAAGCATTCAAACAGGCAGAATCCGGAAAGAAAACAAAAAAGGCTGCTACCGCAAAAATACTGGTAGATTCATACGTGAAAGAATCAAGTGGGGAGATCACTCTTACGAAACCGGAAGTGTTTCAACGGTTCAAAAATGAAATATGCCTACATGGAGAAAACATGATTAAAACACAGGTGGAAAAGAAAAAACAGGAAGCAAAAATTCTGGAAGAAGCAAAATCAAATCATATTATGCCTGTATTGCTAACCTGTTCCATCGGAAAGGGTTTACCGGCTACGCCGCGGCAGATCGGATTTGTAAAACAGCTGCGTAATGAAACCGGTGTTTTTCTGGACAAAAAAGAAACGGAATTCGATAGACTTACCAGAAGACAGATTAGCTTAATGATTGAATTTTTACTGACGGTCAAAAAACTGCCGGAACAGATTTTGCTGCATACTACATTTCCAGATGCTTGGAAAACATGCTTACAAGCTGAAAAAACGGGAGAAGTGTCATTCAACTTCAAAAAACTGTATAAGGAGTAGCATTTGCGGATTATACCACAAGTATAATGACAACCAGAAAAAAGTATGCTATGATACTGACATAAACAACAAGGGACAAAAATCAGAAAGAAAATCCCGGAAAGGAAAAGAACTATGAGAAAGAACATGTTTGCATTGTCATATCTGTATAGCCTCAGTCATTTATCACTCGAACATAGTTACGAGGGATTATTTGAGATGTGCTCATACAGGTTTCAGACATTATGCAAAGATGGGTCTTTAGGTCCGGGCATTTAAACTGCAGCGATTTAAGTATCGTCATGCATGATAAATATCTTTTCGCATAAACCGTTTGTCCTGATGGGCAGACGGTTTTTTTGATGTGAAAAGGAGAAAATACAATGCCTACGATCGATATGACGGCAACCGGGAAAAATATCACAAGAATGATGAAAGCAGCAGGAATGACCGTAAAGGATCTGCAGGAAATCTTTGGATTTGCAACCCCGCAGGCTATTTACAAATGGAAAAATGGCACCGCAATGCCAACGATAGATAACCTGGTCATCCTGGCAGTAACTCTTGGATGTAAGATCGACGATCTGCTGATTGTCGATATGCCTGTACAAGGCAGAAAAACAGCATAAAGGGGTGCGACCGCACCCCGGACATATAACGGTGAGTGGCCCAGTAGCGACGGCACCTGACTGTAAATCAGGCACACAAGAAACACGGAGGCGCACATCCTCCCTCACCGATTTATGGCTCCATAGTCAAGCGGTTAAGACGGCGGCCCTTCACGCCGCAGGCACGGGTCCGATACCCGTTGGAGTCACTGTGGCCATAGTTCAACGGCAGAACGGCAGATTGTGGATCTGCTCATCGGGGTTCAATTCCCCGTGGTCACCCCACGGTCCCATAGTCGAGCGGTAAGACAACGCCACCTCACGGCGTAAACTCGGGTTCGATCCCCGATGGGATCACTGCACGATGGCGAAATGGGAAACGCGTAGGAAGCAATGGGATGTATGCAATGGCGTGCAGAAATCGTGTCCATAAAAACAATTCGTTGTTTGGACATGGTGATGCGGAGCATACCTGCAGAGTTCGATTCTCTGCTCGTGCAATAAAATGCTGATGTGGCGAAATGGCAGACGCGGTTGGCTCAAACCCAGCTGGAACAATCCATACCGGTTCAAGTCCGGTCATCAGTATCTGTGGATCTGGCTCAACTGGTACAGCACTGGTCTCGAAAACCGGCAGGCGAAATGGTTCGTCGTGAGGGTTCGACTCCCTCGGTCCACGCTTTAGGCCGTCATGGTGGAACTGGTATACACACTTGCCCAAGGAGCAAGCGCGAAAGCATGTGGGTTCGAATCCCACTAACGGCATTACGGAGATTTGGCGGCAGCCTTGAAAACTGCAGACCGGGAGATCTCGGTTCCTGGGTTCAAATCCCAGATTCTCCGCTTACATAAGAAAAATGCCGCGATCGTTTTGGCAGATGTGGCGTAATTGGCAAACGCATTCGGCTTAAACCCGAATGGGGACACCCGTGTCGGTTCGAATCCGACCGTCTGCACTAAAAAATAAAAAATATTTTAAAAAGATACTTGCATTTCGAACACCAGACTCATTTTCTGGTGATAGCGGGTTCGACTCCCGTTCCCACAAATCTGCCCGTCGGTCGTCCGGCGGGCTTTTGCTTTTCTTGGCGGATAAAGGTTATACCGCCCCGGTTACCTCGGCCGTGACCCTACTCACAATCTGTTCGATCAGGTATTTCGTGATGTCGGACTGCGTGTGGGCATCATTTGCGTAACCCAGGATCTCATCCGTCAGAAAGTCCGGATTAACACTCTGCATATATGCCTGTATCATGGCTTTTCGCTCTTCGTACTCAAATGGAAGGAATTCTTCCTGGCGCTGGAAGCGTCTTAATAATGCCGGATCCAGACGGTCGCGGCGGTTCGTGGCAGCGATGACTACCTGTCCGTCAACCAGACTGTCCAAAGACTGCATCAGTGCGATCGTCGTTCTTCCGAGTTCTCCGTCCACGCCATGGTCATGCCCTCTTGCGAGTCCGATGCAGTCGATTTCATCAAGCATCAATACGCATTTCTCTCCCTTGCAATAATCAAATACCTGATTCAGGTTCTTGGCCGTTTTTCCGAGGTAGGAATCGATCAGGCAGGAAAAATTAAGGTAGGCATACGGCAACCCGAGCTTAAAGGCAACGTACCGGGCAAATTCCGTCTTTCCGGTCCCGGGGACTCCGTGTAACAGCGTACTATTGGTGTATGGGATGCCATACGCCAGCATTTTGGTCGTCACATCGGCTCCCATCTTGATCTGGCTGTACAGAGCCCGCTGTTTGGCACCGAGATAGTACCTGGATTCATTAAAATCGGACACATCCTGCATCAGTATCAGTCCTTTTAAGTTTGCCGGCAGCTCAAACAGGGTTGTTGTCCCGTTTTCCAATAATTTTTTATAATATCCGGTTTTTCCTGCATTCTTTTTGGTTGTATCATTCACGCAGCAGGCGATCGCTGCCTGTTTTGCGTCCTGGATGCGGTTTTCCGCCAGGGCGCGGATGCATGAAAGCATAAGATTATCCATTCCCATATCCATTATCCTTTCTATTCTGTGATAAACAAATTATGGAAGTGGGATAGAGAAAATCAGGTATGGTTATATAGAATAGCTTTCAAATTGCTAATATTCATTTAGCATTTTGAATTTGCTAGTAAGTTAACGTTCTTTATATGTCAAAATTTATTTCGGTCACAATGTTAGAACGAAGCATTTTTTCTTTTTCTAAAAAGTTAAGAGTCCTATAAGTAAAATATGGTACATTGTTTACTTTCGGTATAACGTCCCACCTCCCATTTCCCCATATCAGCCCAAACCACGCACTCACCCTTCGTCAACACAGTCGCAAGATCATATATCCGTAGACTCCACCCATTCCATCCGCCTGTTGGCAACACCAAGTCACCATCCATCAACATTCCTCGGCCAATGCACCAATGCCAAACCAATATCAGTAGTAAAAACAAAGAATAAAAAGAGCCAAAAAAGAAAAATTATTTATTTCATATCCGCAATTTACATCCAATCCCATATCAAAAAAGATTATACAGTGGTGCATACCAACAGACAAAATATCAGAAACAAAATAAAAACCAAAAAGATATCAGCTTCGTGATAATCAGCGTACCGGAAGATATCAGCATACGTGATAACAAGTGGGCTGCGGATATCAGTATACGTGATAGTTACCGGAGCAGAAAATATCAGCTTCGTGATAATCAGCGTACCGGAAGATATCAGCATACGTGATAACAAGTGGGCTGCGGATATCAGTATACGTGATAGTTACCGGAGCAGAAAATATCAGCTTCGTGATAGCAACGAATTCCACAATACTATCACGTATGTGATAGCTTTCTCTGGATCTGCAAGAAATCAATATATCAGCTTACGTGATAACTTCCACGCAAAAACCAGCTGCGAAAGGTCCAACAAATGACGTATTTAGGTCTTCAAAAAAGCCAAAAAATGGGCCGATTTTTGGCCAAATACGTCAAAAGTTGGACCTTTCACGTCATTTGTTGGACCTTTCGAGATCGGGAAAGAACCCGGAAACCCGCACAGCGTAAGGGTTTGCGCGCAATAAGCGGCTGCGCCGTAAACAGTATTTATAAACAACACGAAAAAAATTTCGTGGCGGAAAAAATTTTCCGACCGCCAAAAAGTTTAAAAAAGAAAAAGAAACTCGTAAGCAAAAACTATATCGTAGAACAAACCACAAATGGACTCCGCTGCGATAAGCTTACGGAGCCGGTTCCCCATAAGCAGAACCGACCGACCCAGCCACTGTTAAATGACCCAGTAACAGTGTCGACTCTCGGAAAGGCATCAGCATCCTCTACATACTGAACCCTTTTGGAGAATGTGGATTGTCTATGGCGAAGTTACTGGAGAAGGACAACGTAGTGGCAGAGATCACATATCCTTTTTTGAAACGCATGGACGGACCGCCACAATATCCCATCCGCAGTACAGATGCAGGTATCGGAATACAGAACCATACTGGTTATCAATAACCGAGTCGTATACGCTGCCCCCCATCATGTGGAGAGGCGGAACTGCATTGTGTAATGCATCGGTTAACAATAACTGTATCGGCAGAAATCACATCCCTTACGGAAAGGCTTCGTATACATCAACCGGTTGTCTTCTTTGCCAATGTATGGGTTCGGACAGAAAAGAACACTCCCGTGGTTCGGAATCAGACGATCCATATGAGGAATCCCATCGTTTCCTACGATTTCTCGGCGAAGTGCTATAAATTCCCAAGCTACCTTCGGCGGGCGGCCATTGTGGAAGCGCTTGGCAAGGTTTCATCCTACCGGAGCAATCTGGCGAACTGGGAAGCAGCGGAGTCGGCAAAACGCGGGAAGCAACCGTCACTGCCGCAGGTGGGATACGTGTATCCGGCCATGTACCGTTCCGGTATGTTTGTCTGTACCGAGATGTATCGGGCAACGGTAAATGTCTTTATCCGCAATACCTGGGACTGGGTTCTGGTAGATTTCAGAAAGAGTGATGCGGATTACATTCTCCGTCGCCGTAAGAACTGCAAGGAATGTGTCCTGGCCTTGCAGAAACGCGGAAAGAAGTGGTTTCTGGACTTCGTATTCCAGACATCCGCGAAGCTTCCGGATGTTCCCATCAAAGATACCAGTATCCTGGCAGTGGACTTGGGACTCAGCAGTGCGTGTACGTGCAGCATCATGACCCGGAGCGCACGGTCCTCGGAAAGAAATTTCTTTCCCTTCCGGGAGAATGCGACTCCCTGGAACATGCGGTAAACCACATCAAGCACGCACAGCGGTTATGTGCCCGGCGTACTCCAGGACTGTGGAGACAGGCGCAAGGCATCAATGATGACATTGTGGTCAAGACCGCGCGGTTCATCGTGAATATGACAAGGAAGCAGCGGGGTCATGTGAGGTAAAGAAGCGGATCTTCTAAGCTACAGCCTCTGCCGGTGCCAGACAGGGAAGCAGTACAACTGCGACCTGAACGCGTCTTACAACATCGGTGCCCGGTAT
>ULUD01040977.1_pt1 | contig 13022 bp, 8 predicted proteins | sample 1958191 | NCBI WGS metagenome assembly ULUD01 (sample SAMEA4835751, study PRJEB28245) | human gut metagenome | biome: gut microbiome; material: fecal sample | place: Denmark | collected 2008 | reverse complement strand
GCGGCTGATGCTGCCGTTTTCAGGCTGCTCCAACGTCACCGATACGGTCTTGGCAAAGGTGGCGGTGAGGGAGACACTTTCCGATGTAGAGCCAATGGTCAATTGAGTTTTTGCGCTGCTGGAATCAGAGACCGTTCCTCCGGTTGCTCTCCATCCCTTAAACGCATAGCCGTTATTCGGAACAGCTTCAAGCTGAATTGCTGCGGTCGATTCCGTTTCCCTAACAGAGTGGGTACCGCCGTTATTCACAGAGGTACCACCGATTTTGACCTTGCCGTTCTCAGCGGTAACAGATATCTGTACCGCACCTTCCGCTGCACTTTGTGCGACTGAAACAGGAATCAGAATACAAAGCGACAGCGCAAGAGCCAGTAGGGGAACGATTCTTTTTTTCATTGTATTCCCACCTTTATAAAGTAATATGATTTATATTCTCCGACATTAATCTGTACTGCCTCATGAGAATCTGTGAGTGCTGCGGCTGATTTGATGATCGGTTACAGTATTATCGCCTGCCACATCATCCCATAGTTGCTGAGAGATGCTGCGCTGATATACCACGCTGACAATATAACTGCGGCTTTCTTCTCCGTTTGTCACGACATAGGTGATCGGCGTGGAGAGATTGACGACTTCTCCCGAAACAGGATTCACAATAGCTCCGGAGGGAACTGTTACTGTTGGGGAGACGTGTGTTACATCTGTTCCGTTAGGAAGTCTGATCGTAATCGTACCCGTCGCCTCATCTATCTCGCCTTCGACACCCATCAAAACAAATTTCTCAATTCGTGCGGAACCAGAGGGGGACGGCGTTTCCCCAGATGCAGAGATGGGGTTTCCGGAAAGGTTGGTCACTCGCACGGTGTAGGTGCGGCTTTCGATGTTTCGACCTGCCACCGTGTAAATGACCGGCACAGAGAAGTCCTGCGCAATTCCGTTTGCTGGATTGCAGACCGTAGTGCTGGCTCCCAGAGTAATATCCGGTACAATTCTCGTCGTGGCCAAGTTACTATCATCCACATTGGTCACGGCGATGGTTCCCTCGGTATGGTCGATTTCTCCTCGATACGTCGTGCCGTTGATTACCAGCGCAAACTCTTCGATTGTGGCACGTGTCCGCGCCTGTACCTTGATTCTGTATATGGCGCTGTTTCTGCCGGTGCCGGAGGTAACTGTGAAGGGTTTCCAATCTGACAAATCAAGAATTTGGGAGCTGTCCAGCACTGGACTTGCCGATGCACCAAAAGAGATGTTTGCCGCAATACGCAATCTCGTAACATCAATGCCGCTATTGACTGTTAGAAGAATGTCTGCTCCAGTTTCTGTTGAGGTGACTGTTTTGCTCAAGATATCTAAGCTGCGTTCGTTGGCATCCATCAGGGTGATTGAAGATACATCCAGCCTCGCACCAGATGGGTCCACCTCTCCCAGTGTTACGGTAACATAGTACGTCTTTCGTGTTGTGCCATCCTCGGCCAGCACGGTAAAGGGTTGCGCGATACCTTCGATAAATGTTATAGGGAGATCCGGCGCCTCCAAAGTTGCTCCTTCTGACAGCGTGAGGTCGGGTGTTATATTCTGGAGGGGCATTCCTTTCGGCAGAGTAACAGAAATCGTGTTTTTACTACCTGTTGTCTCAATGATTCCGCTTTGCCCATCAATAGAGAATGACAGGATATCTGCATCCGTTGAGAATGCCGTAGAAAAATCGTAACGATGATAGTAAAGGTAATACGGATGCCCAGCTCCCCCGTTGTTCAAAAAGCCAAGATACCACTGAAGCGCATAGCAGGATTGATATGTTGCCATCTGATCGGTTGTTCCGTCCTGGGTATGCTTGAAGCCATCCGATGTGGAGAACATCTCCATCCATCTCGTGAGAATCGTTGTTTCGCCGTTACCGAAGCGCGGATCCGAATACGGATCTACCCCACAGGAAGCTAACGCACAAATAACCTGCGCAGCCGCTTCACTGTTCACTGTTGCCCATGAGTAGAATGTGTAGTCTTTGCGCATTTCTTTGATAATAACTTCAATACCTTCATCTAATTTGGCGCGAACTCTTTCTCCATACACAGGATCATCTTGATAAGGCGCAATGGCATACATAATCATGCCAACCATATCAACGCCCCAATTATCAGACAGATATTTGTGGCTTAAGAGCGATTCAAGAATGAACTCTCGGCTTTTATCAATGTTTTGGGGAACGGAATAGTTTCCCATATCCAAAGCACAAAGGCCAAAACTGAATCCATTTATTCCTCCGGAAGGCGTCTTATAAATGTTTTCGACAAGATTATCAATTTCATTTTGATTTTTATCCCTAAATGGTTTGCCATCGTTATACTGGGCGAGATTGGAGCAGTCGTAGCCCCTTGATGTTAGCAGCATCACTAAGCGGGCGATGTCAGTCATAGTGCCGGTTGGGCCGACATTCAAATCCTTTATTTCTTTGGCGAGATCAAATCCATCATTTGAGTTCGGGCCTTCACTTTGCAGCTTGTTGTCATATATTCCGAGCTGCATCCACTCCCAATCATCTTCAGCAGTCCTGCGATATCCTCTGATAATAGAATTCAACTTGTCTTGATATGCAGATTTGTCTGGATTTTCCTGCTGCTGCGAGGATAGTGTAACTAACACCACATACTTTTTCTTAACACCATTCTGCGCAGTGACGGTATATGTGACGGGAGAACTGAAATCTTGTAAAGTCCCACTTGCAGGCTCGACTACAGCAAATTCTGGCACTGTAATTTGCGGAGAGAATCGCACAGAAGATCCTGCGGGCAATTCCAACGAAACCGTTCCTGCTTCGTGATCAATAACGCCGACTAAGGTTCCGTAATTGAAGGATTCGATTTTGTTTCCTGTGGCTGGTGCTACTTTTTTTACAACAACGGTGTACTCCTTATAATTAGTTCCGTTTTCCGCCGTTACGCGATACAGAATCGGAGTCTTCTCTGAATTTTCAAAATCCTCACCATTTGGTGTGGAGATAGTTGCATCATATGAACAGGTAATACTCCTTTTAAGTCCTGCCCATTCTGTGGCATAGGGGATTGTTACAATAATACTTTTACCATCGTCGCCCCACTGGACTTTTTCACCATCAATACCAACAGAAAAAGATAGCAAATCACAGCTTTCGGAGTTTCCCTGTGTAATGTTCAGAATATAATCTTTGGTATAGTATAATTTGGATGGATCGGCGCTGTCCTTGGCATGAGGACGCAGGTCTTCAACCAGTCGTAACTTTTTGGCGTTAGAGAGATTTATCTTTCCGCTTTCATCAGTCGCCAGCGGATTACCATCCCTGTCAAGAAACTCATAGCCAGTTCCCGAACAGGTAATCTGTGGTGCCTGCTGCCATGACCAATCTTTCGATAAGTGGAGGGAAATAGTATTGCCAGTTATATCAGCAAACCGATCACCAATTTGGAAAGATGAAATCGAAAATGATGGATCGCCGACTGAAAGTTGGAGAATATATTTCCTTTGAACAATGCCATTTTCCGACGAGTTGTAAATGGTATTAGTCGCCGGATCCTTAGCACTCAGACGAAGAAGTATCGCTGTATCTTTTTGCCATTTTCCGCTTGTAGAGAGTTGATAATATCCATCTGCAGTAACATGTAAAGAGGATGATGCCTTTTCCCAATCAACTTCATTGGGAAGGCTAATTGTGTATTCCAACTCGGAAATGGCCTGAGCTTCACTTCCAAGCACCTGCAGAGAACGTAGACGCGGGGCTTTAATAGTTGTTTTACAGTAATCTATATAATAGCCCAAAACCTCTGTATAGCAGGCGACGGCCTGTTGAGGCGAGAGCAAGTTTCTCTTCTGCGCAATAGACTGAAGACTTTCGACCGATGGGGGATTGCTAATGTCATAGTCAGTGTATCCTGCGATGATAGGAGAGATATCCGTGCAGATTTTCTGTAAGCATCGAGAACTGTCTACAAAAAAACCACCTTCTGCTCCTTTTTCCACCGCATTAAGTTGATTATAGAGGCTAGATACATCTTCTAGTGAGTTCAAATAGCACTGTGCAGCTTCGGAGAAATCCGCCTGAGAGTAGTCTCTAACTTCCGGTATAGCAACGATGAAGATGTCGCATACCCGTCCGTCATTTGATGTCCACGGTATTCGTACCGGCTTGTAGTAATTTGCGCTATCAAGGTGCATCGTAGGTGCTGCCCCATACTTTTCAGTTAGCGAAAGGGTTAAAGCGTAGTTACTCTCTTTTGCATTATCGGCATCCAATTCAGGAATTTGGAGAACATAAAAAACTTTGGCCTCCAAGTCACTCGAGTAAACAGCCAAATCTCCTGCGTTTGGGTACTCGCTTGCCGTAATATCAAGCCATGTGTAAGCATTCTTTGGAAATGAAGACGTTGACGATGGATCGTAATCTGCTGGCCAATACTGCACTCCAAAAGAGATAGCATAGGTAGTTGTCGGTTGTACAAGACCAAAGAGCAAGGCAACAACTATCAACCATCTGCTAAACTTTGATTTGTAGTTCATGTTTTTCTCCCAATCCGTTTCTTAAAGTTACACAGTACAGGCGGTGCCCAGCACAGAAGCGGCTGGACACCGCCTGTACATTCTTCTATGTTAACTTCAAGATATTTCTGTGCGCACTAAGACTTACTTACATCATGGGATAATTAAGATCGTAGCCCAAATCGCAGGTGTACGACCAATTTACCACATCATTGGGCATCAGTTTGAATGAGCCTGCGCTAATCATGGGATACATGGTTGTATCTCCACGGGTAACACTATACATCCAACCACCGGCACCGCTGGTATACCCATAGTAAGTATATGTTGCGGTACTATCCATGTCCAATCCTTCAACCGAGGAGATGTAACTGGTGGAACCCCCAATTGTCAGACCCCTTTCCGCGCCAAAGGTGAACAGGATATCAGCAGCGGTTTTGCCCGCGCCAATATTTGAATAAGTAGCGGATTTGTAAACACCATCGGGGAACTTTGCGTCAAGGGCAGCTACAGCAGCTGTCGCAGTATTGATCTGAGCTTGGGTTGCAGGGTTCAGATAGGAGCAGTGTCTCCCATAGATTCCGGTATAAGAGGCTCCGGCAGAAAGATTGGAAAAGCGGTGTGCGTTGCTGTAATCCAGCGTAACTGACGCATGGAAAGTTGCCGGATATGCCGCAACATAATATGTGCGAGTTCCACCGCTATAGATAACTTCAACAGTGGCGCAAGTCCCGGAAACGTTGATGTATCCGTCGTACGAGTTGTTGCTTGTGGGAACTGTAGTTCCGTTAATCTTTAGTCCGGTTCCTGTAAAGTTAATAATAACCGGAAGATGTGCAAAATTCGAGGAGCTGGAGAGTTGCGCATAACTGGTATATGCCGTAAGATCCTCTCCTGTTTCTGCATCAAAATACGCGTAAGATTCGTTGGTAAATGTGACACTACCGCTGGTAATGGTCATATCTCCATCCGAATTGGTTGTTGCAAAAGCAGGTACACTCAGGCTAAAGGCCAAGACCAAGGCCAAAAGCAACGCGGAAGCTTTCTTAGTAAAACTCATGTTTCCTCCTTTTTGAAAGGTTGGATGCCGTTAGCTTTTCAGACTACCACCATCCAATAAAAGATTGTCGTTCATTTGCAGACCATAGCGGATAATTGCTGACTCAGACACGCATAGGCATCGCCTCCCACCTCTAAATAACTCTGAATCTGCTCAAAAACTTTCAGGAGCAGCTTGCAGATGCCGTGTAGATTCGGACCTCTCCTTCGTGTGACACGCCTATTTCGTGCGTTCTTCCGTTGGAAAAATCAAATAGAATCATAGTCGGGGATGTTGCCGCTACAAAATCTCCATCTACAGTTAAGCAGTCTCCATTAAAATTAACCAAGATGGGAATCCTTGTTAAATCCATATCCGGCGAAAATGTGCCTGCCGCATAATAGCTGGCCTCCATTTCACCGGTGTTGTTGTCCAAAAGAGAAACTTCTTCGAGCGAAAAGTATATATCGTAGTATTGCATGGAGAGAGCCCATGGCTGTGTAATGTCGTCTACCATTTCAGACCGCACCGCTGTAGTCTTAGTAGAGCCATCCCCGCGACACCCCGACAAAGTCAGCAACACGCAAAGCACAACTAACATCATATAGCATATCTTCTTCATAAAAGCTACCTCCTCACTCAGAGCGGATGGCCTCGTTGGGGCTGATGAGCGTTGCCTTACGCGCGGGGATCCATGCGGCGGCAATGGCTACGCAGCCGGAAAACACCACGCCGCAGACCGCCAACCACCAGGGCAGCACACACCGCAGCTCCTGCGACGCGAAGATCAGCGGTATCAGCCACTTGGCGATAAAGCTCAGCACCAAGCCAGCCGCGCCGCCTATCACGCCTACGATCAGTGCTTCCGTCAGGAACATCTTGAAGATGTCGCTGCGAACGGTGCCCAGCACCTTCAGCACGCCGATCTCCCGCGTCCGTTCCGTAATGGACATCATCATGGTGTTTGCCACGCAGATGGCGGAGATCAGGACAGCGATACCGCCCAGCGCGCCCAGCATCCCCTGGATCTGCCGGGACTGCGTCCGCACCGTCTCCAGCATATCATTGAGCGAATAGGTGTTCAGCCCCGTGTCCCGGATCACCTTGACGATGCGCTGCACATCGTTGACGTTCTTCACCTTCACCCATACCAGATCATAGGTAGGGCCGTTGGCCTTTTCCTCCGCCGTTTTGGTTTCCGTGGCAGCGCCGAGATAGTTGGCTTTGGCCTGCACCATCTCCTCCAGCCGGTCATAGGCCATAAAGGCGGAGGAGGTGAAGTTGTTGTTCAGCGTGGAGCAGATGCCGGTTACCCGCAAGTTGTAGAGATTGCCGGAGGGCAGTGCCCGTCCGTCGGTGTCGGCCTTCGGCTCACCGGTCAGGCTGGAGGAATCGAAGGTCATGCGGACAGGCACCTCCAGCAGGTCAATCAGGGCGTTGCCGTTCTCGTCCACCGCCAGCTCCCAGTCCTTCGCCTTGTTGGCAAGGCCAGCCGCCACGTCGTCGGTAAACAGTACCTCCGGATGCAGGCGCGTGCCGTCCCCGGCCATAACGCCCCGCTCCGGCGTCAGCATGAAACGCTCCGCCGTGGTCATGTCAATGCCGTAGACGCGCACCATGTTGACATAGTTGCCGGACACGATATAGGCGGACTGCTGATAGACCGGCGTTACCGCCTCCACACCGTCGATGCCCCGGAACGCCTCCAGTGCCTTGTCGTTCAGCAGCGCCTTGCGCCCGTAATCGCCGGTGGCAGGCGTCACATCGATTTTTGTCAGGCTGCCCAGTGCCTCGATGCTCTCGCGGTACGCCTGCTCATAGCCCAGGCCCACGGAGATCAGCACCACGATACACATGACGCCCACCGCCATAGAGAGCGCCGTCAGGGCCGTGCGGGTCTTGCGCCGGAACAGGTTCGTACAGCCGTAGTGAAAAAGATCTCTCGGCTTCATACATTCCCGTCCTTATTGTTTCCATCGTGGGTCAGCGGCTTCTCTCCAATATCCGGGGTGCCGCCGTCTGCGTCAAAGTCGTCGTCAAAATCGTCCAAGGCAGCGGTGTTTTCAGCACCGGGCCCAATCTCGCCCCGTTTATAGCGGATGATCACATAGACGATGATCGCAATGATGATCAGCACCAACAAAATCACCAGCAGCCACAGCCACCAGCGGCTGCCTGTGCCGTCTTTATTTGCGTTGACGCTGTTGGCATCTGTATCCGCAGAGCTTTCCGCCACGCTCAGGGGCACGGAGATGTCCTGAGAATACGTCTCGCCGTTGGCGTCCTCATACTGGAGGATCATCTTGCCCACAAACGCGCCGATCTTGGAGAAGCCCACCGTTACATCGGCACTGGTGGAGCCGCCTGCCAGCAGGTCACCCACATAACAGGGGGTGGAGGCGGTCATGCCGTCCGTGGCCAGCACCCGGATATTCATGGCCTTGGCACGGCCCATGTTGGTCAGCGGCACGGAGATGGTAGCTTCCTTATCCTTGCTGGGTGTGCCGTACACCTCCGGCGTACCGGCCAGAATGTCCATCTTCTGGCTGATGGGCAGCATGATGTTCTGCGCCGCCTTACCGGCCACCGCCTCGGTGGTCTCATAGGTTAGGTTGATGCCCAGCATGGCGGGGCCAACCTCCGCGTCCTGCTTGGCCATGATCTTGTATTTCAGGATCGTCGTGCCGCCCGGCTTGATGGAATCGGCATAGGCGGTATCCGTGCCGCCTACGCACAGCGTCAGACCGGGGGAATTGGTGAATACCAGGCTGGAGATGATTTTCTTGGCCGTGTCATATTTGGAATTGTTGATCAGGGTCAGGCGCAGCTCCGTCTCCTCGCCTGCCATCAGGCCGGATACCTCGGTATCGTCCACATACAGCTTATAGCTCTGCACCATCACCGACATGGCGGAGGCGTCATAGCCGTCGATCACGGTAAACTGCGTGGAGAAGGAGCCCTCCGCAGGGGCGCTGTTCTCGAAATAGTTGGCCTTGAATTTAATGGACTTGTTGCCGGAGGTGGCAAAGGGCGACACCGTGAAGGTGTAGTCCAGATACTTCACCTCGCCGCTGGCCCAGTAGTCGAAATACTTGCCCAAATTGGTGGAATCAATCACGAAGGGGAACTCGTCCAGCGCGGCAGAGACCACGGGATAAACCGTCACGCTGGTCAGGGTACCGCCCACATTGATCACGGGGATCCGCATGGAGATAGTCTGATTGGGTGTGCCGGTAGGTACGGTATAGGAGCCGCCCGCGTTGGTACCCGCCACCTGAAGGCTGCCGAAGGCGGTGGTAACGCCGGACATATTGCCGTTGTCGGTAACGGTCACATAGGCACTGACCTTGAAGGTCACGTCCTCGGTGATGGTGGTGCCGTTCACGGCGTCCTCTCGCCACACGGTGGCGTTGATCTTAAAGGGCACGGCATAGCGTCCCTTACTGGCGAACTCGCTGATCTTGAACTCGAACCACACCTCCGCCGTGGAGTTGTAGGACATATCCTTTAAGTGCTGCACATCGCTGGCATAGATCAGCTCAAAGGGCCAGTTGGACACGCTGGCGTCGGTAGGCACATCGGGATAGATGTTGATGTTGCGCAGCATGTATTTCTCGCTGGGCAGATACTCCTTGTTGACCGCCAGCGGCAGCACGATCTTCACCACCTGGCCGGGAACGCCTTTGGGGGACTGTGCGCCGGTATCCATCAGGATCAGGGCGTTGGCATCGCTGGGTATGACCTTGATATCCGTGTTGGGCTTTTCGTCTGTAACCGAGACCCCGCTGACGCCGGCATCCTCTCCGTTTTCGTAAGACGTGTAAGCCTCAATGGTGCTGTCATCTATCACATCCTCTGTGACTTCTTCCGCCATAGCGACGGTGGGCAGCAGGGATACTGTCATCAATACGCAGATCAACAGGGCCAGTACCCGTTTTACCGTTTCTCTTTTCACTGTGCGTTCTCCTCTCCGGTGTGGTGATTTTCTATCTCTATCTTTCCGTCACTGAAATAGACGGTACGATCTGTGTAACACTGCATCTGCGGGTCATGGGAGCTGAGGATGAAGGTGGTGTTCCTCTCCCGGAAGATCTCACACAGCAGCTCCATGACCTCCTGGCCGGTACGGCTGTCCAGGTTTCCGGTAGGCTCGTCCGCCAGCACGATGGAGGGCTCCGTAATAATGGCACGGGCGATACTGACGCGCTGCTGCTGGCCGCCTGACAGCTCTGAGGGCCGGTGATCTACGTGTCCGCGCAGTCCCACGCGGCTCAGGGCCTGCCACGCCAGCCAGTTCCGTTCATCCTCCGGTACGCCTCGGATGGCCAGTGGCAGGGCCACATTCTCCAGTGCCGTGTATTGGGGCAGGTTGTTGTAGCTTTGGAACACAAAGCCAATATAGCGGCGGCGGAACCTTGTCCGCTGTTCCTCGTCCATAGCCTCCAAATGATGCTTGCCTCGGACAATGATCTCGCCCTCCGTGGGCGGCTCAAGACCTGCCAGCATATTCAGCATGGTGGACTTACCGGAGCCGCTGCGGCCTGCGACACAGACAAATTCGCCTTGCAGCACGGACATGTCCACGCCATCCAGTGCACGGACCGTGTTGCCGCCAACGGTGTAGTGCTTCTTCAGCCCCACCGTCCTGATAATGGTTTTTCGTTCACTCATAGTTCTCTCTCGCTATCTCAAATGTGGAGGGCGGCAGCACATAGTTCCGCTCCTCCGCCGTCAGGCCGAACTTGATCTTGATGCGCTCCAGCTTCCGTACCCACGGGTCGCCCAGCGCCCACAGTACCAGAAACGTGCACAGCCCATGACAGAAATCGAAGAAGAAGCTGGATAGATAGGCCGCGCCTATCGTCTGCCAGGTAAGGGGGCTTACATACCCGATGATGAAATACAGGTTCATGATCCAGCCGTACAAAAAGCCGGACAGGAAACCATAAAGGCATAGCCGCAGGGGCGCATGGTCGGTAAGCTGCCGCACAAAATGCAGCAAATCGCCCCGGTTGGTATTCTCCGGGCACAGCCTGTCCCACCATTGCGCCGCGAAGTGACGGCGGCTTCTGCCTTTGAATACGCCGGCATTTTGCAGGATACCCGCCAGAAAGCCCACCAGCCCCCATGTGAACATCTGCCACGGCGTCCACGGTCCCTGTCCGAAAATGAAGTTGCTGACAAAGGCGGTCAGTGCGCCGGTAAGAAAGCCCGCCTCCGGCCCGAAGGCCACCGCCGTGATGATAATGATGGCAGAGCAGGGCTTGAAGTTGGGCAGGGGGATGATCTCGAATACCGTGCGGCCCACAACGCCAATGGCCGCCATCACCGCGATGGGCACCAGCTCACGGGCCTGGGGCTTCTTCTTATCGAATACCAGTATGAAGGGGATGGCGGACGCCAGCAGGAACAGCAGTCCCAGCAGGATGTCCGAGTTCAGGATGATGTAATCCCAGAAGGTACGGGAGCCCACCGGATTGACCACGGGGCGATGGCTGTGGTAATAGCCGAAGGCCACCATCAGGGCGGGCAGTACCAGAAGGATCACCCACGCGGCGGCTCTGGTTCTTTTGCTGACAAAGAGCTTCGACACGACGTGATCACCTCCTCGCAGGTAATGTCCATGGGGAAGTGCTCCGCCGCGATGCGGTTGGCATCGGTGGTATAGAAGCGGTTGCCCGCGAAGAAGGCATGGGGCTCGCCCTCAGACAGCAGCAGGCCATCAAACATCAGGGCGCAGCGCGTAGCATAGCGGGCGGCGAACTCCACATCGTGGGTCACGATCAGGATGGAGGTGCCATCCTGGCACAGCGCCCGCAGCAGCTTCGCCAGCTCCGCCTTGGCGTAGGCGTCCAGGCCCTTGGTGGGCTCGTCCAGCAGCAGCACCGTGGCCTCACGCAGCAGCAGCTTGCCTACGGCCAGACGCTGGATCTCGCCGCCGGACAGGTCGTAGGGATGCCGCGCCAGCAAGGGCGTCAGCTCCAGCTTCTCCGCCATCTGCATGGCTTTGGCCTGATCCTGACCGGCGCTGTCCAGCAGCTCCTTCTCCACCGTATCGGCTACGAACAGGGAGCGGGCGTTCTGGGGCAGCATACAGAGCCGCTGGCCCTTCGCCAGCTTCACCTTGCCACGATAGGGCTTCTTGAAATTCGCCAGCGTTTGCAGCAGCGTGGTCTTGCCCGCGCCGTTGCCGCCCAGCAGGCACAGCAGCTCGCCCTCCCGAAGCGTCACGTCTGTACCACGCAGAATGTCCCTGCCCTTTTCGGTATAGCGGAACCAAAGCTCCTTGCCCTCCAGAACGGCAGGGCGCTTTGCTTCTTTTTCGATTTTTGCGGTTTCAGGTACGGAAGTCTCCTCCGTGATGGGCAGCAGCCGCTCCAAGCAACGGCGGCCATCCCGCACCGTCAGGGGCAGATCCTCCGTCTGCTCCAATTCGCTGAAAATGCGGACAGCGGCAGGGAGTCCGAAGTAGATGCGGCTCTTTTCCGCGCTGCCGGACAGCTGCCGCGCGATCTCAGCCGGTGCGCCATTTGACAGGATGCGTCCCTTATCCATGGTCACTACCCTGTCGGCGGCGGGGAATACCTCGTCCAGTCGGTGCTCCGTCATGAGGATGGCAACGCCCAATTCGCGGTTGATCCGCTGGACGGTGGCAAGCAGATTGCGGGCGGCCAGCGGATCCAGCATGGAGGTGGGCTCGTCCAAAATCAGTAGCTTCGGCCCCATAGCCAGCGCCGAGGCCAGATTCATCATCTGCTTCTGGCCGCCGGACAGCTCCGTGGTCTTGCTGCGGAACCATGTCTCCATGCCGAAAAAGGCGGCCATCTCCGCCACACGGCGGCGGATCACGGGGACGGGCAATGCCATATTCTCAAGGCCAAAGGCCAGCTCATGCCACACGAAATCGGTGACGATCTGGTTATCCGGATTCTGCTGCACAAAGCCGATCTCCGCTGCGGCGGTCAGCTCCGGCAGCTGGGAGAGAGGTTTTTCCTTATAAAAGGTCTCGCCGGCCTTTGCCCCAACGGGCAGCAGGCCGGGCTTGGCATGGCGCAGCAGTGTGGTCTTGCCGCAGCCGGAGGGGCCGCACAGCACCACATACTCCCCCTTATGTATCTCCAATGAGACGTCGTCCAGTGCCCGCATGTCAGCCAGCGGGTAGGAGAAGCTCAGGTGTTCAAACCGTAAGAGTGCCATCTAATGGCCTCCTTTGTTTCAAGGATACCGGGCAGGAACATCAGCACAGCGTAAAAGACAAACATGGTATAGCTGGCACTGCCCAGCAGCACCGGCGTCATGGCGGGATAGAACTCCATATACCCGTGACCGAAGGCGCGGGCGGTAATGCAGATGCCTGCCACTGCCAGAATGAGGCCCAGCGTCCGGGCGTCCCGGCCATCGAAACGGAACAGGTGGAAGGTGGTACGCCGCTTGGTACCGTAGCCCCGGGCTTTCATGCTGTCCGCCGTTT
>ULUD01016247.1_pt1 | contig 13141 bp, 13 predicted proteins | sample 1958191 | NCBI WGS metagenome assembly ULUD01 (sample SAMEA4835751, study PRJEB28245) | human gut metagenome | biome: gut microbiome; material: fecal sample | place: Denmark | collected 2008 | reverse complement strand
AGGCACTTTGCACAAATTTTTGCCGATTAAATGGTGCCCCGCTGTGCAACTTGCACAAAGGGGTTAGTCGACTAAAACTGTACAAAATGCACAAAAATCGAACACCCGTTCGAGCCGTTTTTGTGCAATATGCACAAACGCAATCGAACACCCGTTCTGTGCAATATGCACAAATTGAGCCGTATATACACCCCCGTTTTTGTGCATTTTGCCATATTTGTGCAAACTGCACAATAGACCGCCCACATTTTTGTGCATTTTGACGGTTGACAACGGGCTTGCGGTGTGGTATACTATATACATAGTAATAGAGGTGGACAAAAGAGAACAGTTGTTCGATTTAGTCACTAAGCCGGATTTGTGCAAGTTGCACAAAAAAGCACTATGAATTTTGTGCAATTTGCCTATTGTAATCCCCCCGTACCTATGCTATAATATAACCATAGTAAGGAAATGAAGTACATTGGTAACCGAACAAGGCAAGGCTTTTCAGTCGACTAAAAAGTTTTTTGAAAAGTTTTGAAAAGGGCTTGACAAACTGGCTCACAAGTGCTATAATATAGTCAAGATGATAGAAGTGATAGCGATAGAGAGATAGAAAACTACTTCAAAAAATCTTCAAAAAGCACTTGACAAGCTGGCAAGGATATGTTACAATATACTTGTAAGGAAGTCAAGGAAGCCTTACATCGTACCTTGAAAATTGAATAGGATTAGTCAACTAACAATCGGCTTGTGTTTCACGTGAAACATTCGATTATGAGGTTGCCTGATGTTTCACGTGAAATATTCAGCCAACTAATCACAAAACCATATTAGTCAACTAAAAAGAAAGTAGAGGTAATCATTATGAGAACGAACGTAGAAAACACAAACGTACAGACAGAGCAGACAGAGCAGAAAGCAGAACTTGTTAGCTATGACGTAGTAGCCATGAATGGAAACAAAAAGGAACTGACATTTTACAACACAGACCTTATCAGACATACACAGTCAATCCAGAAATATCGTGACGCAGGAAATCTTGCAATCCTTGCAATTGCACACGAGTTTGACGCTATGGACAAGGACAAGTCATATGAGACAGCTGGATTCAAGACTGTAGCTGATTTTGGTAGAATAGTCTTTGACTACAAGCCAGCAACTGTATCACTCTATCTCAGAAGTGCAAGGGCATTTCTGACAGAGGATGAAAATGGCAACGTACAGTATAAGCCTAACTTACCTAAGCTGACAGTAGGTCAGATGATAGAATTGTTACCACTTGTAAAAGACGGTGAGGACATTACTCCAGTAATTGACGCACTCAAGTCAGGTGAGATTAACTGTCAGATGTCTACTAAGGCAATCAGGGATGCAGTATCATCTATCAGAGCAATTCCGGGCAAGACTAAGGATAATGACAAGTCTGACAAGTCTGACCTTGCAAAGGCAGATAAATTAGGTGAGTATGACAAGGACAAGTTACCTAAGAATACAACACCAGAGTCATATGCCAAGACTAACTTAGACGCTTCTATCGAAGCATTTGAGAACTATGCTAAGGCTATGGCAGACGTAGAACATGAGGAAACAGTATCAAGCAAGATTGATGAAGTAATGACAAAACTTCAGGAACTCAGAGCTGAACTTACTAAATAAGTAAGGCAATCGGTGGACACAAGCCGATTGTTAGTTGACTAAAAAGCCAAGATTAGGAAGTCAGCTAAGAAAGGAAGTAACAAGTATGAAAGTAAGAATGTTAAAAGACACAAGTTACCCACAGACACGAAGAGCCATTGATGATATGACAGTTGAGATGTATCAAGACGTTGTATCGGCTGTACTTCACGACGACAGTCCTATTGAAGTAGCATCTCCAATAAAAGACATATGGGAAGTAGTGGCAGACTCATTGTATGACAACACTAACATCAATCACAAGCAATTTGCAAGATGTATGTGTCGCATCCTTAAAGTCCTTGATGAAGCGTTCAAATCATTAGGTGTGGACGATTTAGACTGGGATTTTGAATAACTGATTGCTATGTCGGCTAAGGGTTGCCAGCCTTTAGTCGACTAACAATAAATAAACAATAACCAATAAAAGTTGACAGTAAAGTCGTAAAAATCAGAAAGTCGAGGTAATAATTATGGCAGATTTCAGAAACATGGCAAAGAGACAGACAACACTTAGTGAGGTAATGACAGACAGAGATAAAATCTCTACAGATGACCTTATTGCTAAGTATCCAGACGGTGTAACAATCGTAGCATTTGATTACATCCAGTCAAAGAAGTCTAAGGGCAAGTATCCAGTATTCAATATTGCTGAGGATGCTACAGTGTTCTGTAATGGCGGTACAGTTCTTGACCGTGTCTTCCACGATTTCGTTGAAGCTATGGACGGTGACGTTAAAGCCGCTAGCGATGAACTTCGCAGACAGGGTGGACTTCAGGTTAAACTTTCTAAGGGTGAAACAAAATCAGGTGACGAACTGACCCTTGTAGAAGTAATCTAATTCCATTGGCTAGTAGGGTAGGCTGGGTGCTGAAAGGCATCCGGTACTACCCTATTGGTGTTTGTTTAGTTGACTAAAAAGGTTTTAACTTTTTAGTCGACTAACACAAACTAATTTTAGTCGACTAAATGAAAGGAGATTAAAAGAATGGGAATTTTTAATGACATAGGAAAATTACTTGGTGGAGCATTTTCCAAATCTAGAAGTGGTTTTGATGACGCAATTGACATTTCACTATTTGACATTGAGTATGAGAAGTTAAATACAATGTGTTTATCAGTAACACCATTTGCAAAAAAAGCAGATGATAGCTACTTAGCATTAAAGTATAATAAATTAAATCAAGTCCCAGCTATCGAATTATATGATGGAAATTACATAGAGAGACTTAATGAAATTACTGCTAAAGCTAATACATTAAATCCAGAGAGTAAAACATCATTACTTAGATTAGAAAAATATGAAGATGAGTTGACTAAAATAGCAACTCAAATTCAAACCTATCTAAATGAACCAACTTCAACATTAGAAGAAGCTAAACTTTGGGATTCAAAATTTGTTAAAGGTGTTAAAGACCACATTCCACCACATGATAAAAAAGGTGAGAATATTGATGACACCATGTCATTAGTAATGGAAGCATTTAGAAATTGGGCATCGTTTGCTCAGGCATCAATTGACTTATATGGTTCACAGCGTTTGATTAACGCTACATATGAAGCCGCTGAAGAGGGCATAGACCCGATGGAGTATATGACAGAAATACTTGACTTAAATACTAGAGAAAATTCAATGTTTGGGGGTGATTTACACGAAAACGTTATCGTTCCTTATGCAGGATTCTTTGGTGGTGGTTTCTTCTTCTAACACAGGTGACTTAGATAAGTCACTTGTTGTTAGTCGACTAAACCAAATTAAAGAAATGGAAAATTACAAGTGGGTTTATTCTCACAAAGTACACTACTTAAATATTCCTATTTCTTTCGATATTGAAACATCATCGTTTATGGATGGTATAGCTAAAAAGGCTATTATGTATATTTGGACTTGCAATATAAATGGCACAACATTTATCGGAAGAACTTGGAAACAATTCATTGACCTATGTGATTGTATATCAGAAGTATTTGAGTTAATTAAATATAACAAAAGAGCTTTAATATATGTTCACAATTTGGAATATGAATTTCAGTTTATGCGTAAATGGTTTGAATGGCATGACGTATTCGCAGATGATAAAAGACAACCATTATACGCAGTAACATCTCAAGGAATTGAGTTCAGATGTTCTTATAGATTATCTGGTTATTCATTAGCTAAGTTAGCTGACGAATTAAGATACTACAAGACTAAGAAAATGGTAGGTGATTTGGATTACAGCCTTATCAGACATTCCAATACACCACTGACAGAAGCAGAGTTGAAATATTGTACTCAAGATACACAAGTAGTAGTGTGTTATATCCAAGAAGAGATTGATAAGAATGGTGATATTGCTCAAATACCTTACACAAAAACAGGATACGTGAGACGATATTGCCAACAACAATGTCTAGCTACAAGTGGTAAAGTTGATGATGTTAGTCGACTAAAAGCATATAAGTACAGAGATGTAATGCAGTCGCTGACATTAACATATGACCAATACAAAATGTGTAAGGCTGGTTTTCAAGGTGGTTTCACTCATGCCAATATAAATTATGTTGACAAAGAGTTACACAATGTTGGTTCAATAGACTTTACATCATCTTATCCATTTACAATGGTAGGACAATATTTACCAATGTCTAGTCCAAGAGAAGTTGAAGTACATGATATGAAAGAACTTGAGTTTTATCTCAAATCTTACTGTTGTTTATTCCAAGTACAATTCATCAATCTAAGACCAACAACCACAAATGAAAACCCAATATCATCTTCAAGATGTTCATTTCTTAAAGGCTATCATATCAACAATGGTAGAGTTATAGATGCAGAAATACTTGAAACAACTATAACAGAATTGGACTTTGATATTTATCGTCAGTTCTATAAGTGGGATGGTATTAAAATAGGAAAGTTTTTAACATTCTACCGAGGATACTTACCAACTTCATTAGTAAAATGTATTATAAAATTCTATAAAGACAAGACAACTCTCAAAGGTGTTAAAGGAAAAGAAGAAGAGTATCTAGCTGGTAAAGGAATGTTGAACTCAACTTATGGTATGGCTGTCACAGATATAGTACGTGATGACCTTGAGTATCATCAAGAGCTATTCGCTGACGAGTGGCAGACCGGTGACACAACACCTGTTAGTCAACTAAACAGATACAACAAGAACCCAAGTCGTTTCCTCTATTATCCTTGGGGTGTATGGGTAACAGCTCATGCAAGACATAATCTATTCAAAGGAATATTAGCATTTGGTTCTGATTATGTTTATTCAGATACAGACTCAATCAAAGCTATTAACATGGATAGACACAAGGATTTCATTGAGAACTATAACCTACACGTAAGAGAACAGTTACAAAAAGCATCAGAGTTTCACGGAATACCAATGGAAGATTTTGAACCAATGACTATTAAAGGTGAAAGAAAACTTTTAGGTGTTTGGGATTACGAGGGAACATATGATAGTTTTAAAACATTAGGTGCTAAAAGGTACTTAGTTCGCAAAGGTAATGATATAGAATTTACAGTTGCCGGAGTAAACAAGAAAGCTATAAAAGAGTATATGCTAGAAACCTATGGACTTGACGGAGTGTTTGACCACTTCACACGTTCCTTAGATATTCCAGCTGGTAGAACTGGTAAACTTACTCACACATACATAGACCAGACATGGTCAGGTACAGTGGTAGATTATCTTGGTGAACCATTCACATACTATGAGAAATCATCTATTCACTTAGAGCCAGCACCATTCAAAATATCAATGCTTGATGCGTTTTGGGATTATATGTGTGGTATTCAGCAGAGGGAGAAATAATAATGGAAAGTAAAACAAAGAAAGTAGAGGGTGTTAAGTATTACAGCTTAGCACCAATCTTATCAAAAGATGCACAGTACAACATTATATTTGGAGAACGTTCCAACGGTAAGACTTATGCAATTTTAAAATACATTCTTGAAGATTATTGTAAGCATGGTAATCAAGGTGCATTAGTTCGTCGTTGGAAAGAGGACTTTAGAGGTAAACGTGGACAGCAGATGTTTGACGCCTTAGTTACCGATGGACTTGTTAGTCAACTAACAAATGGCAAATACACCACAATTTACTCATATTCAGGAAAATGGTACTTAGCCAATCCTGATGCAAGGACAGGTAAAATGGTATCAGCTTCCGAACCATTTTGTTTTGGTTTTGCCTTATCAGATGTTGAGCATGATAAATCAACATCATATCCAAAAGTAAAAACAATATTCTTTGACGAGTTTTTAACACGTCAGTATTATCTGCCAGACGAATTTGTAACATTTATGAACGTTGTATCTACAATAGTAAGACAACGTTCCGATGTAAAAATATTCATGGCAGGAAATACAGTAAATCAATATTGTCCATACTTTACAGAAATGGGATTGACTCACATCAAAGAAATGAACAAAGGTGCAATAGAAGTTTACAAATATGGAGAGTCAAAACTTAGAGTTGCAGTAGAATATGCAGACTCAATATCAAAGAAAGGTAAACCATCAGATATTTACTTTGCATTTGATAATCCTAAACTTACAATGATTACAGGTGGTAGTTGGGAAATGGCTATGTATCCACATCTCCCTTACAAGTACACACCAAAGAACGTACTATTCACATACTTTATGAAGTTCAACGATGAATTACTACAATGTGAAATCATACACATTAACAACTCAGTGTTCACATACATTCATCGTAAAACAACACCACTACAAAATGAAGATAAGGACATTATATACAGCTTGGAATATGACCCACGTCCTAATCACATTAGAAACATGAGACATTGTTCTCATCCTTTTAACAAAGAGATAGGGCAGTTTTTCGCAGACAATCAAGTGTTCTACCAAGACAATGAGGTTGGTGAAATTGTCAGAAACTACTTAGTACAATGTGCACATGATGCAATTGTATAACACAAAAGGTGCTAGTCGTTTAGTCGACTAACACCTTTTTTTTTTATTTCATCATTTCATTGATTCTCTTTTGAACTTTGGCATATAATCCACGTTCCATTTTTTCAAGTTTTGCTTTTCTTGCAAAACCATTTCCGAACTCTCCTCTGATAGCTCTTCTAGCTAAATCATCAATGTTATACTTAGGTTTAGTTGCACCTAAAATTTCATTAACTCTTTGCTGAACCTTTTCATAGTTACCGCCAAGAAGAACTTTTCTCTCTTCACCGCTACCAAACTCACCTTTGATAACTCTCTGTGCTAAATTCTCAATGTCTACATCTGATTGAGGTCTATCACTGTTATCAAATCTTGTGAGATTGTTTTCCTGAATGACTCTCATAAGAGTATCAACATAAGAACTACTTGTAGCATAGCCATCAGACTTTAACTTCTCGCAATACTCTCTAGGATTAGTAACACCCTTGAGATTAGCATATCTTGAATAGCCGATAAACTCAAAGTATCCTCTGATACCAGCATCAAAGTCCTCATATGTTCGGAAATTATCTCTTATATTTGTCATAACTCCCGGCTTATATTCTTCTTTGGTAGCCATATTAACACTGCCACCTTTCCAAGAACTACCACACTTTAGTCCAAAGTAGTTGTTGTATTTATTAGCCAATACACTTTCACCCCAACCACTTTCAACAATCGCCTGAGCGATAATCGGACTGTGCACACTGATACCATATAACGGTGCATATTTTCTAACCTTTTCTGCAACTTTTTGAATAAATGCTTCCTTATCCATAATATATCTCCTTTCTTTAGTTGACTAAACAAAAATGCCTGACAGTAACAAGCTTTCTATTTCACTTTTTTCAGAATCAGTGGCAGTCATACCATCTACATGAATACTACTATATTTGACAAATCCGGTTACATCACCAACTTTAACTATTTCATTAGTAGGTAAACCTTTGTAATTAACAATGTCACCCTCTAACGGTATCTTTGTATGAATTAAGACATAACAACTTAATTCTCCAAGTTGCATAGTAGTCATAAGTTCATATGCACCATAATAGTTATATCCATTATCAGTACCGAATATTTCATCAGCAGCGATTGTACCACCATATTCAGCAAAGCAACTTTTTAAGTCTGTACTATCAACAAACAACTGAGCTAAACATCTACCGCTAAGCACATCAACGACATAATGGACTTTTAACGTATGTCCAACTACCAGCTTATCATCTAACTCCTGAAAACCAATAAAAGGTAAATAGATTGTTAGTCGACTAAACGGACTGTAGTCTAATAAACTCTGGTTCTGTTCCGGAATTTCAACGCTACCACAATCAACAACAATAGTATGTTCCTTAACATATGGTGCTTGCTCTCCAAAGTCATATCTTCCACCTTTCAACGGTTTATAACCAGCAACCGGAATTTTACAGTAGAATTTCTTATAACTACTAAAATACTGTTGTACATTTATTGTAGTTCCATCAGCCGCATTTATGAAAATAGCATCATTGATTTTCTTCATATTTGTATTTGTAGGCTCATAGATAGTAAAGAAATCCGCTCTTTCCTCACTAGGCGGTTGAACAACTGAAAAATGTAAACCCCAAGTAATTGCACCACCAGTTCCAACATTAGTAGTTGTCAAGGCAAAGGTGCAAGTCTTTTCACTTACCGTACCAGTTATTTCATTTCCATCAATAGTAATTATCTGTGCAACATCATCCCATTTATAACCCTCTTTAAGAGTGACAACCAAGTTAGTATCTCCACTAACAGTAATAGGACTTACTGGTTCAACAGTATATTCAATACCAGCTTCATAAGTTACAGTAGAAGCAGTTGGTGTAGCACCACCAATAGTTATTTCAAATCTTACATCACTACCCTCAGATACACTATATCCAAAGGCAAGACTTTCATAATCAATGACTTTTGTGAAATCACTAATACTACCCATTTCAGAATTATATCCGGGTAATGATGATAAGTCTAATTGTTTTATTGCATCTACAGTCTCACTATACTCACTACCCTCTTCACTATTAAAGCCAAATTCATCAAAAGTACTTGTAATTTGTGCATTTGAGTCACGAAATGCTAATACTAAATGAGCAGAATTTTCTGTATTTGTATATGACTGAGGAGTATCTGAAACAATAACTGTATTTTCAGCACTAGGCGTATCATATCCAGCACATAAAAATAATGCAATAGCATCAGAATTAGGTACAAATGAACCACTAGCGTCTTTAAGTCCTATAAATACACTAAAAGTAGCCATAATCAATATCCCCCTTTCGCAATAAGAATGTAGCTGCCATCCTTTGTAAAAGGTGTCTCAGGAAAATCAATTCTTCTATGTGTCTCTTTAACACTACAAAGAACATCTCTATCAGCATATGGACTACCACTTGTTAGTCGACTAACAACTCCGCTCAACTCCTTGATTTCATCCTTAAAACTCATAAGAACATCAACCGAAAGACTTATCATAAAGATATTCTTTCTAACTACTGTAACATTCTTAATGTAGTAATATCTATTAAACGCTGGAATATAAGCGTAATTATAGCCGATAGGATTTTGTTGTAACATTATACTTGGTGCTGTGATACTACAACCATCTTTCAAAGCACCGACAAGAGAAACTTCTTCACTAAGTGTCTTTTCAAGTTTACTGTTTTCGTCTGCTGTTTTGTAAAGAACTAACTCCATAATATCACTCCTTTCTAAAAGTAATGGGTGCTAGTCTTTAGTCGACTAACACCCACCAACCAACCACCAAAGTTATCTAGGCAACATAGAATACGACGAAGTTCTCATTCTTATCATTGAAGTAGCCAGCGTCGAACTTGTACCAGTTGTTATAGAACTCACCACGAGCATTGTACTGTGATGTAACTCTCTTATCGAGGTTAGACACACCAAGTGCTTCACGGTCGAACATAACAGCAAGGATACCATCAGCTTTAACTGTAGTAGCACCATGCTTAACATTGATAGCAGAAGTGCTAGCAAAGTCATATCCAGTACCTGAACCCTGCCAGTAAGGTACAGTCTCTGCATTAGGAAGTGATGTGTACTGCTCATGGAAAGTATCTGACTGTAAGTAAACATCAGAAGCCTTAGCAAACTCATCAAGCATAACAAGATGTAACTTATCCTTTGCAGTAAATCTTTCCTGTCCGCCGATGTTGAACAATGTAGATAACTTAGTCATTCTGCCACTGTACAGTCCAATCATGAATGAAGCCCAACGAATGAACTGAGCGTCAGTCAAGCACTTCACAGGTGCAAGATTAGTTCCAAATCTCGCATTGTATAATGCAAGTAAGTTCACAGCTCTGTTGTTACCAATGCCTGTGTAAGTACCCTCGGCATTGTAATCATTCAGAGTTTCAGCAGTCATACTGTTGATTGTGTCCATAACAAGACCGTCAGTCTTAACTGTCATAGATGTCTCAATAGCAGTCTGAATCATCGAGAAGAAAGCGTTCATCTGCTGAGCACTTGAGAAAGCACTCTTAACCTGCTTCTCTGTAAATGACATAGGGATTTCATAAGTAGCCAAGCTGTTGTAGAACTTAGCAGAAACCTCAGGTGCAGTAAATACACCAGTGTCATAAGACTGCCCATTTACCAGCTTCCAAGAACTGTTCTCCTGTGCTTCCGGCAACTTAGCCATTGTTACCTTTTCAAGGATACTACCGAACTCCCAACCGTCCATAAGAACGCTAGGTGCTGAGCCTGAATAAGGTCTGTCAACAAAAGCCATTTTACCGATGTGGTCAATCAAAGACTTCACATAGTTATCGAGGTTATTAGTTCCGATAACCTCATTACCGAAGTCTACTACGTTGGAAAGGTCATTCTGAACAACTTTACTTTTTCCAAGTACCTCTCCACTAATGGTGTTGCATAATGTTGCAATCTGCTCTACTTTCATTTTTTTTCCTCACTTTCTGCTATAATTCATATAGCGGTAAACAAATTTTACTAACTGCATCATGAACTACTGTTCTAGTAATTCCTTTTTCATCCCAAAACTTTAATGTATAGTTGACTAAAACCTCTGCTTGCTTATTTCTACTGTCCACTGTTGTCGTGTCTCTTCCCTTATTCGTGGTATCTGACTTCTTTCCATACTTGGTACTGTGCGTATTGCTATCCTTGTTGACGAAAACTTCAGAGTCGAAACCAGCTAACTTATCAGTTTGCTCAAATCCATCTTCTCCGCTCAATTGAACGCCAACAGACTTTCCATATTCGGTTGTAGTAGTGACGTGTTTTTCAACAAGCGGGTCGATTTCTTCCGACGCAAATTTAATCAAGCTATCCCATTTGTTTTGGAACATACCATAAATTGTCTTAGCGATGAATGTTTGGTTTTCAACTGTAACAGTTCCATCGCTTTCAACCAAACCTGTAATCAAAGGACTGCAAGTTTTCTCTCCATACAAGAGTCTCATTTGCTTATCAAGTTCTTCTCCAATAGGGTTTAGTTGACTAACATTCATAAGGGGAAAGAACTTAGCGTAGCTTAAGTATTCTTTAAGTTTCATCTTCTTCTTCCCCTTTCTTTTTCTTCTCGCCCTCAGGATTTTCATCCTCAGGCTTTTCATCCTCAGGCTTTTCATCCTCAGGTTTTTCTTTTTCAGTCTGTTCTTCCTCAGGCTGGTCTTTCACGCACTCCTCGCTGTCAGATTCATCGTTTTCACTATCATCCGGCTTCTCAGAGTCGTCAGTGTTATCGTTGTGTTCAGCTGTGTCAGTATCACTTCTATCTGTTTCAGAATCAGCATCTGTTTCATCAACATTATCCACATCATCATCAGCGGGAGCATCTTCACCATCAGTATCATCAGGTTTCTCCTCTCCGTCTGCGTTTAGTCGACTAACATCATCACCAGATGAACCAGCTTCATCAACAGCATTTGGGTCTTTATCATCAGGTAAAGCACTTTCATCACCAGCTAACTCTTCTGAACCATCAGTATTAGCATCCAGCTCTGACTGACCAATCAACTGTTTCTCAACAACATTACTGTGCCACGTGCTACCGTAATCGACAGAAACATTCAGACCAAACATTTCATTCAATTCATCACACATTGCTCTACGTTGTTTCAGCATATCATCAATCAGTGGCATAAGTGCGTCATCATTCAACGCAACCTCTTGACCGCTTAATGCTTCACGCTTCATATTGAAGTTAGCATTGATACCAAGTTCATTGTATAACGAACCTTTGAGATACTGTTGCAACTCTATGAACTGTATCATATAGTCGCCATTACCAATACTTTTTGACTGTACTTTCAAGCCATCAAAGAATGGTGCTTCTCCAACAACACCAAGTTTACCATCTTCCAAATCTTTCATATACTGTTTAGCCGACTGAAGAGTTGTATCATCGGGTGCAGATAATAAACTCATCATACGCATATTGATATCAGAAAGTCTGACAGTCAAACAGTTTTCAGTCATAAGACCACAATATCTTGAAATCAAAGGGGTAAGACCTAATGCGTTATAATCGTTTCTACAATAAACACAATCTTCGCCAATAGTAAAATCTTTAGTTAAATTCAAAGCTGGGTTAGCAACAATATATTTTGTCGGCTGATAATATTCATCCAACTCACCACCTGCATTTCCAAGCAATGCGTAAAGTTTACCATCGACTTCAGCTATACAACACGAGCCATTTCTCTGCAAATACTGTTCAAGCCATTGAACTGGAATAGTCTCAGGCAATCCATCATATACAAACATTGATTGAGTTCTTGTGAACATATAATTGCAGTAGTTTTCAAAGACCTTGTTTTTGTCAGAACAGTAAGTAAAGTCGCAACTTTTTATTTTACCGTCCGCCATCTTCATCGTCCTTTCCTAATCTTTGTTCTAACAGTGCTAATGCTTTAGTGTTATCAGCAACAACATCTGTTAGTCGACTAATAGTACCTTTAAGTTCTGAGATTGTTTTACTGTACTGATTATTCCAGTAATACATGATAACCAAACACATAACAATCGGAAAACCAACAGTGCTAATAGCAGTAATAATGTCACCAACTGGTGCACCAGCTGTAGCAAGAATATTTGCACCTAACATGATTTCACTCCTCTCTATTTTAGTTGACTAAAATGAATTTGTTATTTTGACTAAAAGACTAAATTAGTTATTTAGTCGCACCCTACACTAACCTAATCTTTTATTCTATATAAATTATACCATACAAACACTATTATGTCAACCGTCAATATGCACAAATATTCCATAATATTTTTGTGCAAAATTGCCAAATTTACCAACTCGACTAAATTAGTCGTTTAGTTGAACTAAACCCGCTGTCGAGCCTAGTTCCCTACCCGTCGCATCTAGTCCCTATGCCCTCAGGCTTTAGTCGACTAAAGACCAGTGCCAAGCCCCTAGCCCCTAGTTCCTAGTTTAGTGACTAATGGCTCATTGTGCAAGGCGCCTAAATATGGTGGCTTTTGGGGTGCGGATTTTGTGCATA
>ULUD01054601.1_pt1 | contig 13144 bp, 25 predicted proteins | sample 1958191 | NCBI WGS metagenome assembly ULUD01 (sample SAMEA4835751, study PRJEB28245) | human gut metagenome | biome: gut microbiome; material: fecal sample | place: Denmark | collected 2008 | reverse complement strand
AATTGAGTATCTTAATTGAGTTTAACTCGATTATGTCTGCTATGCAGTATTACTTTTAACCCAAGGGCAGACTGAAATATGTTTGCCCTTATTTTATGAAAGAGAGGTAAAGATAATGGAGATAACAGGGATTGCATTACAAACAGTTTCCGCAGGCGAAGATGTTGCATTTACAGAAACACCGGTATGTGGCACTAAATGCATAGTTCACAGACAAGGAAGCGGAATTATCAAGCTAAGAGGCATTACAAATCAGTGCAAGGCAAGATTTTTAGTATCCTATAGCGGTAATATCCAGATACCAACAGGCGGTACAGTTGAAGCTATCTCACTTGCTATTGCAGTAGATGGAGAGCCTTTGCAGTCAACACGAATGATTGTAACCCCAGCCGCAGTCGAGAATTTCTTTAATGTGTCGGCACAGGCTTATATTGATGTGCCTTGCGGTTGTTGCAGTACAGTAGCGGTGCAGAATACATCGGCACAGGCTATTGAAGTGCAGAATAGTAACTTAATCGCAGTAAGGGAGGCTTGATGATATGCATAAATGGGCTAAACAGATTATGGAATGTGTCAAGGCGAAAGTTGAAGCAATCGGATTAGATAATTTTGAGGGGCAGAACCTTGACGATTTAAAGGATTTTACAGAAATAGCGAAGAACATAGCTTGCTTTGACAAGGATTACAGAATTGTTGAAGCTATGGAAAAATCAGAAGATAATGAGGACATTATGCGTATGGTTGAACAGTACGAAGATTATCCAGATAGAAGATTCTATGATAACTACCGCTATGCTAATGGCAGATTTGCGCCGAAAGGCAGAGGAACAAGGCGCGGTTATATAGAGCCTCCTTACTATCATCAGATGCCAGACGATTATAGGACATGGGAAGATAAGCCAGTGCAGGAAAGAATGAGAGACCTTGATCGCATGAGTGGTAGAATGCACTATACAGAGCCAACGACTGCTACAAGAGACAGCAGAGAAGGCAAAAGTGGCATGATGAGGAGATCATACATCGAGGCTAAAGAAATGCATAAGGATAAAGACACAACTATGCAGGAACTTGAGAAGTACCTCAAAGGAGTTAGTGAGGACATTACAGATGTGATCGGCAGCATGACCCCGGAAGAGCGGTCGATGCTCAAATCAAAAATGTCTACACTTGTAACAAAACTGTAACAATTACACATGATGTATATAAGCGTGAGGGAGTGCAAAGTCGCTCTCTTGCGTTTTAAGGGGGCATATAGATTGAATTTTGAATTAAATAGTATTCAATGGCAAATTGTATGGGTAGACAATAAAAACTCGTTATTGAGCCGTACAGATGGCTCTATGAGCGTGGGAGTAACAGACATGAATACCCACTGCATATATTTGGCTAAAAGTTTGCATGGGGCATTTCTACGTAAAGTGATTATACATGAACTATGTCATTGCGTTTGCATGTCATATAACATATATATGCCGATAGAACAGGAAGAGATGCTGTGTGACTTTGTTGCTACATACGGCGACCAAGTATTTGAAATTGTTGATATATTAACAGGATATATGGGAGATAGAATGTATGGATAACATAGATAAGATATTAAAATATATAAGACGAACCAATCCGGACATGACCCGACAAAAGTTGATAGAAGAGTTAGGACAATCACACTATATTGCCAAAGCCCTTGTTATAGCATCAAATCAAAAATAAAAATTAATTTTTCAAAAATTCTTATAAAAAATATTCGGATTAATGTATACCCCCCCTATCAAATAATTCTGAAAATTTCGGACGGTCAAAAAATTTTTCCTCAACTTTTTCTCAATTTCATGCGAGTTTTATTCAGATCTTTGAACAGAATTGAAACACTTCAACGTGGTGAAGTGAGACATAACCCAAACCGGGATCAGCCACACGGCGAAAGAATACCGCCGACAGGCTTATAATATGCCATTGTCTCCGCGATAGTTTTTTGTTTACTGCTTTGCGTGTCGCTGTTAATAGATTTACACGTCCACACATTCAAAAAGCCTTAAAACGCAAATAAACGCGTTGTTATATTTACTTATACAACAGCAGTATAAAACCGGGCAAGATCAACCACCAGAAACGGCAGCAGAAAAGCGCAATTAATAAGCCGTCACAGATAATATAATTGCATAAAATTACACAAACAATTCACACAATTGAATATAACTATACAGTCAATAAAGCTATACATGAACAGCATAGCACACAGGTGCAAATATAGCAATATTATATTATCAAAGATCAGAAAGCCGCCCGGCTGGAATTGAACCAACCACGACCCGCCAGGAACGGCAAAAGGGCGCAACCTGTGCGCCCCCTTTTTTCTACAATAATTCTTTTTGCTCTTGTTCTTCTGTTAGAACTTCGCAATTATCAACGTATACAGCGCAATCAAAGCCATCACCATCAAGGTACCATATACATGTTTTCCCACTGCGACAATCCGACAAAACAATGACGTCATTGTTTATTAATTCTTGTATTTCTTCGGTTGTTTTCCCTGAGAAATTTAGCTCTTCCAGTGCAGCATTAATTGCTTCCTTTTCGTTTTCTGTAACGTTTCTAAAACCTTGCCAATTCAACATATTCTTTACCTCCTTATTTTAAAAATATAAGCGATAAAAAATATAATTTATCTACATAAGTAGAAATTATATTAAATTTATCACAATAATATAATAATTTCAATGCTTAATTTATATATTTTATCGAATTATAACCGCCATCGGTTACGGCATTTACAAAATCCAAAATACCGTTTATAGTAAAGTTGTATCTTGTCAAGTCGTGCCCCTCCTGTCTGAGGTAATACGTCCAGTCTCTGCCGACTCCCTCGGAGTCGTAAAAACACCCATCTATGTTTAAGGCGTTCGGCTGAACGACTGGGCAAGCTTTTCCTCTTTGCTCACGTCTTGCATAGCCACCGAAATCAACAACCACTTTACGACTTTTTTTGTCTGTGAACTCCGCTCTTGGGCGGTAGTTCACAATGTCAGTGTTCTTTTTTATTCTTTCCTCTTCTTTGATCTGTGCCCCCATGCACTTTAAATTTAATACCATGTTCTTATCCTCCTAAAAATATATTGTTTTCGGTCTGCCATCATCAGAGCCGGGAGACCGTCTCCGGCTGACGCTCCGAAAGCTGGAGCGTTTCGGCTAAAATTTGAACATGTCCGCCGGTGCAAGGATTGAACCGCCAGCGCATTTGGTATATATGAGACTTTCACCGCCTTTTTCAAATGACATGTAAAATTCACATGTCACGGCGTTTTTTGGATCGCCGGGGCCATATATAATTTTTTGACCGGGTTCTAATTTGATTATGTCAACCATTTTCAACCCTCCTTTATACATTCTATAGAAAAACTTTTGACTTCTTTATCTGTCATCAATCCAGCAAGCTCAAAATTTAAGTCTTGCGGGTCAAGTGTGTATACATCTGTTGTCCCGTCTGTGAATTTTGCTTCAATTGTTGTTTTCATATTCTACGCCTCCTTAACAATGAAATCTGACTGGGCTTTCTTTGCCTGATCTGGTGTCATTCTTACAGTCCCTATATAGTTCTTTGTTGCCTTGTCCTTAATTGTGTAGTTTCTCATCTTTTTTATCTCCTTTGCATTTCCTGCCTTGCTATCCACCAGGCACCGGCGGCAAGCTCTTGCAAGTCGTCAATGTCTGTCGTGTGGAATTGTCAAAGTGTTTTATGTTCCTTTCGATGGTTTAATAATACTCTAATAATAGAATAATGTCAACACTTTTTTATTCTATTTTTAGAATATTTTTTTCTTGACTTTTTGCGCTACTATATATATAGTAGATACATACCCAGCCGGGGCGAAATTACTATATATAAGGAGGTGCGCAGATTGATAAAATACAAAGTAGATATATTTAAACTGTTAAAAGAGCGTGGATATAATCAAACGAGGATCCAGCGCGAAAAATTATTGCCAGCGCAGACGGCGCAGAACATTAAAGCCGGTAAAAGTATTACACTTGACACTCTTAATAAAATATGTGTGATGTGCAAGTGTCAGCCGGGAGATCTGGTTGAGGTGATCCCATCAGACGAAGAAAAGTTAAAATATTACTAAAAACATGTTGACTTTATTCTAATAATAGAACATGTGATTAACAAATAAAGCAAAGGAGATGTACAGTATGGGAAAAATGAGAAAGTCAATGGAAAAGGCTTCTTTTGAAGCCACAAAAAAAAAGTTTTGGGATGTAAAAAGGCTATACACAACAGGTAATGTTATCTGCCTGAATCAAGATTTGGATGAATGCAAAGAATTAAATAAAAAGTCCCGTGAAAGCGCAGTTATGCCCGTATTTAGAGAGGGGCTGGTTCTTACTTACGCCAAAACAGTACGTCCAATGAAAGAATGTAAGTATTATAATTCCTATATCGAAGATATACGGGACCAATTTCCCAGCAGGCAGGAAGCGTATGAACATACCAAGGACTTAAACCACATTGATTATAAAAGCCTTTTTTTACCATTTATGGCGGAGATCAAGAAAGATGGAACAATCGAGTATTGCGTGGATGTATACATTGGCGATTATACGGTCATTTTCTCAAAAAATGCTTCTTGCGTGATATCAACTGATACAATGGTTGATCTTGCCGAGTATACTGTTTGCAATGGAATTAAGCATTCTCAGGAAGGATACTATCAGGCTGATAAAGACGGAGTAACTTGTTCTGTCGTATTTGCAGGCTCTCTTATTTTCAGAATTTTACCTGACAAGCAAATTTTATTTTCCGGAAGCAGTCCTGCAATTCAGGCATTGAAAGATAATGGATATGCCGATTCAGCAGAGAAAGCGGTAAAAATAGCAAAAGAAAATGGGTTCACCTTGATATATGATTGTCATGATGTCGTGGGTTCGGTATTCTTAGCCGTAATGAGTATGGTTAATTATCTGATCGAGCACCCAGAAGAAAAAATTCTTTCAAAAAAAAGAAAAGCCTCTGAATCAAATGGCAGTAAGCCAGACGCTCCCAAAAATCCTGCAAAATCGGCTGAGACCCTTAGACAGAAAATCTTTTCCCTTAATTCTATCCAGTTTAGGACGAATAACCTTAAAACAGAGAAAACCATCAAGAGTAGAAAGTGGGAGAGGGTTACTGACTGTTGGGACGTCCGGGGACACTACAGGCATTATAAGAATGGGAAAACCGTGTATATTGCTCCATATGAGAAAGGCACAGACCGAAACAAGGGAGTTAAGCGGGGGAAAATGTTTAAGTTGGAATAATCGCGTGGGAAAAATTACCCCATGTGGTACGAGGAGGAGTCTTTATAAAATGTCAAACTTTGACGCACGGTTATTATTGATATAATAGCCGTGTTTTTTTATGCTTATTATATCAATTCTGGAGGTGTAAAAGTGTTAGAGCGTGGTTATTGTTATAAGTTAAATATAAAGAGCCGTCAAGCAATGATAAAGGAGTATAACAGAGCAGCACAGAAAAAAGGACTGCCCCCGGCGTCCATGTGTGACATATTCGCGATTTTTGAAGAGGGAAACGGTCGGGTGCGCTGCATGTTGGATTTTGGACCTTGTGCGCATATATGTGTTAGCGTCTGCATAGATCAGCTTGAGCAGCACAAAGCCGGGCGACAGAATGACGGGAGCTGGAACTATCCAACATTGTTTGATCTGTCAGAGCGGGAGGCGATAAAGGAATACAACAGAATGTGGGATCAGATCGCAAACTGGCCATAAATCAAATGTTGACAAATAAATAAAACAATGGTATATGTTTTATTGATGTTTTTTATTCATATCTAAACACTAAAGAGGTATTAACCGCATAGAGTATATTAGACTGTATTCTATGCGGTTTTGTTGTATATATAATATATAGCTAGAGAGGAGGCGGAAACATGGAGAATAACCAGGAGGTAGAAATATTTGATAATGAGATAGATATGTACTTACAAGAGTTCTGCGACATTCACAAGCCGCCTATTGATGATCTCACAAACTGCCCACAAAATTTATGGTCCGGCGCTATGATGTATATATATAGACATATGTTTAAAGGTACAGATAGATTGTTAAATAATAATAATATATATATGTCTAAGGGTGCTATATATTCTAATATGTATGATTATAATAAATGTTTAGATATATGCGAGTATTATATATATATTTGTGGTTTATATAATAAAGTGCCATCAATAATAGACTATTGCCACTTGACAGGTATTGACAACGACACAATAACAGAGTGGGGCAAGGATAAGCCAAGCCACCCGCGGACAAGAATTTACAAAAAACTTCGCGGTTTTCGTGAGAATTGTCTGACAAATCGACTAATTGACACAAAACAGGCGGTTGGCTTAATTGCGATACAAAACAGGGAATATGGCTGGAATGATGCTGGCGGGGCTGCTGCCGGAGGTGCCACAATCGCTCTAACTGCCTCAGATGTGCGCAAATTGTTAGAGTCAAATTGTGCCAAACTTCCAGACAATTCAGCACAGGCGGAGACTATAGAGGTTAATTGTACCGTGCCGAATTGTATGAACAATTCAAACAATTTAGGACGGGCTGAAAGCGTAGGAAATAAGCCACTTTTTGATGGTAACAACACGGAATAAATACATAACTGTGCGTGAAACGTGGGTTTTGCGAATAGATACAAAGGCATAGGCGGCATAATGGCAAATTGTGCGAACAATTAAAACAATATTAGCACATAGACAAAATGAGTGCTAAAAAAGATCACTGGAGGGGGTGGGGGTGTGACAGGACCTCAGGAGAGCCCTTACTAAGCCCCCCAAATATTTTTAAAATAAAAAAGGCCTTATCAGCCACATATAAATATATCAAGTATAAATCTACACATGACACCATATATACATAAAACAGCAATACATTATCTGAAAAACATATAGACAAAATCCGAATAATGTGTATATAATACATACATAACAGTTATCTATCGGTCAGATAGATATTCTTTAATCACATCAGACAAAACTATAAAATCCCCAAAAGGAACAAAATGAACGGAATTGAATATCAGATGGCTGCCATGCGTACAAATGATGGCAGGAATAGAGATAGACTTCTTAATGCTGTTTCAACAACAAATGGAATAGACGTTGCTGAACTGCTTAATGGTGTTATAGGTCTTACAGGCGAGTCGGGAGAAGTTGCTGATCTTGTTAAAAAGGGCGTATTTCACGAAAAAGGCATAGACATAAATCACTTGAAGAAAGAATGCGGCGATGTAATGTGGTATGTTGCCATGATCTGTGATGCAAGCGGTTTCACCCTTGATGATGTTATGCAGACGAACAAAGAAAAACTTGAAAGTAGGTATCCGGAAGGATTTGACACTTGGAGAGCCAACCACAAACAGGAGGGCGACATATGATTGAACTTATCGTTTTGCTTTGGATTGCAATAAAACTTAATGCTCCTGTTTGGATATATATATTGTTGGGCATAATTGCTTTAATTAAGGCTGTGGCGTTTGGAATAAATCTCAGCAAGAATAACTAAACATTGGGAGGTAATCACTATGGCAAAAGATAAATGCAGCAATTGTGAATACTGCATAACAGAAGATGGCGACAAGGTTTGTAACAATCAGAATAGCGAATATTATTCAGATTATGTTGAACCTGGACATGTATGTTTGGATTATGAGGGCAAAAACAATGAGTGTGACTGATGATATTCTGAAAACTGACTACAGTTTACAATTTGATGAAAAACGCAAGGCTTTAGTGGTTCAAAGTCATTATAAGTATGGCAGAGCTGGAAGAAATTTTGCCACAGGCAACGTTGATGCAATAGGCAGCCTTGAAAAATGCCTTGCAAAGTTTAAAGAGACAGGGAATACGGAATATCTTCTTGATGTTGCCAATTATGCTATGTTCAGATATATGTGGCCGCAAAGAGGAGAATACTTTAAGCATACCGATAGTGATGAATCGGCCGGAATAGTCGGTATGAGTGTTAATGAAATGGAAAAATACAAATAGGGTTATTGCCAAGTGGTAAGGCACAGGACTTTGACTCCTGTATTCGAGGGTTCAAATCCCTCTAGCCCCGCTACTGAGTATAGGCAGTTGTTGCAAGTAGCCTTTCCACCTATACAGTCCACCATGACTAACCATGGGAGCCTTGAGACCATACAAGGCGAATGTGAATGATTAGCTCAGTTGGGAGAGCAATAGATTTTTAATCTATGGGCCATGGGTTCGAATCCCATCTCTGCTATTTGTTGGCCAAAGTTAAGCTCTTTCTGAGCATTGGGTCTATGGCTTGACTAACAATCTTAAAGCTTAAGGAGGCCGGATAGCAACCGGATAGAGTATTGGTGGCAGAGTCCTACTTGAATTAAAAAAATGCCTTGATTTGGAAAAATTAAGGAAATGCACACTGGAACAATAGTCATAGTCAAGTGGTCAAGACATCGCCATTTCACGGCGGTAACGAGGGTTCGACTCCCTCTTGTTCCATTACAAAAACAGAGATGTATGGTTGTGAGGTGAAATATGGCTGGTGGTGTACATAGGTGCGATCCGGATAAGTTTTCAGAGGCAGTAGCAGAATATATGGCTGGCAGAGTTACACAGGCTAAAGCTGCGCAGATAGCCAGAATGAGTATTCCAACCTTTTTGAAATACCTCAATATGCTATTTAGCGGAGAACCATTTCCAGACACATTGTTTGTTTTTGAAGATAAAGGAAAAGTCAATGAAAGTAATAATGACGGTGGACAATCGTAAACGAGAATACACAGAAGAGCACTTTAGAAGTGGCAATCCTGAAAAAGACGGCAATTATATTGTGGTATCACGCACAGGTGCTATTTGTCGTGATACATACACAGTTGGCAAAGGTTGGGAGAAGTCGGAGAATGATGACAATACGGAGTATCTGCCTGAATCGTGGGAAAGGGCGAAATTATGAGAAGGTTTAAAACTTATGACTATTGATGTTTTAGGGACGAAATATAAGATAATCAAGAAGAAAATGCATGATAAAGGGTATGACGGCTATTGCGACTACACATCGAAGAAAATTGTTATCAGAAAAGACAACTATAACAATGTCGGCAATTTCGATTGTCTAATGAAAAAGCAGTTACGGCACGAAATAATACATGCCTTTTTATCAGAAAGTGGGTTACAATCAAATTTTGAACATTGCCAGGAATTTGGACATGAAGAAACAATGGTTGATTGGATTGCAATTCAATTTCCTAAAATTTTGAAAGTGTATCAAGAGTTGGACATTTTGTAATGCAATGAGTGCATGGAAGATTTTGAGGGGTTTACGAGAAATGAAAACACTAATTAATTTTGTTAAAAAATTAAAAACATTTTATCAATTTTACAGAGATTATGAATACGATGGCAATGTTTGTCGATTTATAATTGAGAACTATCAAGAAGTTTTATGCAACCGTACAAAGACGATGAGCAAACCTACATATTATGCAAAAGTGTTATTGCTCAAATGGATAGGTGGTATGAAGATAGTTGGAAATCTATGTATAAATGTGAACCATTTGAGACGGCAGAAGAAAAAATTATGATAAAATCCAATGGCGAAACTGCACAAGTGTTTATTGACGGCAAAAAAGTAAATTGCACGGACATGGAGTTACATTTTATTGGTCATGCAAACCAAAGTCCAATGATTAAAGTTAATGCACGATGGCATAAAACGGATGAAAACGGAAACACAATTCTGAATGAGGATAAAACCGCCATATTGACAGAGGGAATAAAGATAAATTGTTAGGAGTGATATTATGAAAATATCAGAGATGAATAACTGTATTGAGAAAATGCGTGAGTGTTACAAATTTAAAGATGATGAAACAGAAATCCGCATAGGAGATATTAAAAGCATCTCCAGTAGATATGTGACTGTTTGCACAAAAGATGATAATGGAACTCAAATTGAAATGACAAGGTATGCAGATGAATTAGTAAATGTTTAGTTATTGATTATCAGTGGAAAGGAATTTTTATGAAAAAATTTTTTAAAATCATTATTCCCACTATTGTTATTGTTATTAGCATTGTTGCACTGATATTATTTTTAAATTGGGTTAATAAAACCGAAAAATACGAATGCGAAATAGAAGAGATACAAAGTGGAATTTACGCTAGATACCAAAGTACAGTTTCACGCGCCCCTGCTTACAACTATGAGATAATTACAGTTTGTATAAACAGACAACTGATAACCTACAATGGAAGTGTTGAATTTATTTTTACAGAAGATGAGAACAAAATCGAAGTTACAGAAAAACCCAATATGGTTCGCAACGATAAAATCATCGTCTATACTTCAAAAGACAGTGTTGAATACTTAGGAACTGTAGGAATTGGCAAATAAATATATTACCGGCTACAGATTGATTGTAGCCGCTACCCTAGAAAAATTATAGGCAGAGGCCGTAGCACCTCTGCTTTTTATCGAGGTGCTATTTTTATGTCTGAATTACAGAATTTGATTAAGGATTGCGAAAAATACATAGATATCCGGGGCATAGACGAAACAATTATCAATGCCTATCTTGATACTTGCCAACTAGCCAAAAATGATGGTGATATCACTACAATGCTTGAATGCACGGCAAGGTCAAAGGCGATTGTGAATCAATTTTGTTTGAAACAATTCGGCATGGATATCTGGGAAATTGAGAAATTTGCCCAGGCAAACAAGACAGAGATAGAGCTTGTCAATCAATATTATTCAACACTTCTTACGGAATCCAATGAAGTATTTGAAAGCTTTATGCTGTATTTGGAGCGTAAAAGGCCGATAGAAGAAAGATTTTATCAGCCTAGAATAAATCCGTTGAGACAAGTGGCAAATGGAATACAAGACCTTGTAGATGATAAATTAGACGAATTATTTGTTAACTGCCCTTCAAGAATTGGAAAGACACAAATAGTGAAGTTGGGCTTTTTGTGGTATGGGTCAAAATTCCCTGAACAATCTAATTTGTATACTGCATATTCTGACAAAATAACTGGCGGATTTTACGATGGACTTCTGGAAATTATTCTTGACCCAACATACACATACGGAGAAATGTTCCCTAAAAACGTTGTAAAGAGACCTATTACAGATGGTAAAGATACCACTATAGATATTATTAGAAAAAAGACATACCCAACATTCACAATGAGGTCTATTTATGGAACTCTGAATGGAGCGTGTGATTGTTCCGGTATGGCTGTTGATGATGATTTATTTAGTGGTATTGAAGAGGCGTTGTCAGAAGATAGACAAGCTACCGTGTGGGGGAAGTTTGACAACAATTTTATGAAACGTCTTAAACGTAAAGCAAAACTAATAAATATGGGCACAAGATGGGCTCCTGGAGATGTACAGGGGCGTAGACTTAATCTGTTGCAAAATAACCCAGAATATGCGCAGAGACGATGGAGAGCAATAATCATACCAGCACTGAATGAAAATGACGAAAGTAATTTTGATTATCCATATAACCTTGGATATTCTACGCAGGATTACTTGATGATAAGAGCGTCTTTTGAGGAAAATGATGATATGGCTTCATGGTATGCGCAAGATCAGCAAACTCCTATCGAGAGACATGGAGCATTGTTTAGTACAGACAACATGCAGTTTTTTAATCCAAAAGATTTACCAGATAGAGCTCCGGATAGGATATTTGCAGCAGTTGATCCTGCCTACGGTGGTGGCGATTTTGTAGCCATGCCGATTTGCTATCAGTATGACAATAATTATTATGTTATCGATGCTGTTTACAACGATGGAGATAAAGAAGTCACAATACCAGAAGTTGTTAATCGTATTGCTTGGCATTTAAAAAAATGGGCTCCGAAAACGGCAGAAGTCCACTTTGAGGAAACAAAAACAACCGCGGAATATAGAATACTTTGCGAAAAAGAATGGTCTAAAGTTGGTGCAATGGTTAATGCAACTCATGATCCAGCTCCAAATACCATATCAAAGTTAGATCGAATTAGAAATCATGCGCCGGACATAAGAAAACTGTATTTTATTGATAGAAAACATAGAACCAAAGAATATAATAAATATTTTCAAAATATTATTATGTATAAAACAGAGGGAAAAAATAAACATGATGATGGTGTTGATGCGACTGCACAGCTTTGCGATATGATTTATGGAATCGGGGGCGAATATGCAATTGCAGAACCTGCAATTAACCCATTTAGGAGGTATTGATTGGTGGAAACAAAGGAATACCTACAACAAATAGGCAGATATGACCGACTTATCAATAATAAGCTAGTGGAGCTTGCACAGTATAGATCTATGGCTTGCAGCGTATCAGCAGTCAAAAATGATGAAAGAGTGCAGTCATCACCTAGTTATGACACCATGGACAAAATTGTGTCTAAAATTGAGCAAATGGAAAATGAAATAGACATGCTTGTTGATAGATACATTGACAACAAACGAATAATTATATCCCAGATAGATAGTATGTCTGACGAAATGACTTATCAGATTTTATTTTCGAGATACGTTGAGCAAAAGACTTTTGAAAAAATGGCAATAGAGATGAACTATTGTTACAAGCAAATTATACGAAGACACGGTAAAGCATTGCAGGAATTTGAGCAAAAATGGGGAAACACATATAAGTAGTCCCTGAATGTCCTAGAATGTCCCATAAAACATATTATATAATATATCATGAACAAGTTGATTGATAAACACTTTGTTTTTTCTCATACTTTTTCAAACCTCATAAACCCTTTAGAGGCACCAGTAGCTTTACTGGTGCTTTTTTAATGTAAAAGGAGGTACAAACAATGAACGGAATAGATATTAGTGCCTGGCAAGGCGATGAAAATATAGATTTAAGCAAGGTTCCTTTTGATTTTTGTATTGTCAAAGCAACTGAGGGAACAAGCTATAAGAACAGATACTTTACAAGTCACTGTAACAAAGTCCTGAGCAAGAAAAAACTGTTAGGTGCGTATCATTACGCCAACGGCGGTGACGTACAGAAAGAGGCTGACTACTTCCTTGCATATGTCAAGAAGTATATCGGCAAAGCAATCATTGTACTTGACTGGGAGGCAAAGAATAACTC
>ULUD01051296.1_pt1 | contig 13163 bp, 9 predicted proteins | sample 1958191 | NCBI WGS metagenome assembly ULUD01 (sample SAMEA4835751, study PRJEB28245) | human gut metagenome | biome: gut microbiome; material: fecal sample | place: Denmark | collected 2008 | reverse complement strand
GGAGGTAAACAGAAAATACGACGGGATTGTGACAAGGATTGAACGGGAATCAAACGGAAGTCAGATAAGAGTCAGATGGTAGTCAAACAGGGTTAAACTGAAAAGTCGGTAGGAATCAGGCGAGGATTGGACCGGAATCAAATGGAGAGTGAACGGAAATTAAACGAAAATCAGACGGGGAGTGAATGGAAATTGAGCAGAAGTCAAACAGAAATCAGACAAGGATCAAACAAGAATCAAACGGGAATTGAACGGAATCCTGCGTTAACATTGTTAATGCAGTTGGGGAAACATTTATTTCCAGGACGGAAATAACAAGGCTTCTGCTTCTAAAAGCCTTGTTATTTGGAGACAAAAGACTTGATTTAACAGGGTGTTAAATCAAGTAATAGGAAGAGAAGAAAAGAAAGGAAGAAAAGAATTGAAGATGAATACAATAGAGAGACAAGGGAGTGTTTACTGGGAAAAGGGATAAGTGCCGGACCGAAAGGGATAGTTGCGATTAGGACAAGTATGGGGGCAGGGGATTTTAAAAGCAAGGTTGGGAATGGAAGCGGGAGGAGCTTACTATTAAAACCCACAGGACATTGGGTAGTGTAAAATGAAGTAAGTATAGTTGTGATCAGAGCAGGTATGGATGCAATCAGAGCAGGTATAGGTGCAATTAAAGCAAGTGCCGGTGCAATCCGGAAGAACATTTGCGATCAGGAAGGTTTCATTATAAAGTATTTTCATAAGCAAAATTTAGGGTAAAAACAGGAGAAGCCTACCTTTCAAACCAAAGGCATGTTGGTTTAAAGCCAAGGGGTGTTGTTGGCTTAAAAGGTAAGGAGTCTTGGTTTTAAAGATAAAAGGATGGCTGTGTAAAGAGGTTATAGGGGTATTTTTAGGGAAATAGAGAGCTGCTCAAAGAAAGAAAGAAAGAAAGAGAATAAGGAGATGTATAGATTTGAGAAGAGACTATACAGGATTCAAGTATAAAACCTGAATCCTGAAGTTTTCTATTTACACAAAATTCTGGACAGTGCCAGACTATATGAATCAACCTTAGCCTACTCTATAAACCACACTCACCCACTCCTTGTCCCTATGCCTAATCGTTTTGCATCAATCATCCCCATTATAGCATTAACAACATAGAAAAGTTCCCTCCACTGAAATAATGTTTAGCCCGATACAGATAATGATGTTTGAATCATCTTGAAGTAGAAACTTATTTCTCCATTCCGTCCATTACAACTCAAGCTGAAATAGCCACCGCTTGTATGTAAGCATTATACAAACCAGCTAAATATCTCCAAACAAGTTACAATAAATATCTTTCTATAAAAGTTTTGCCTCCTATTCATTAAAAGTTCAGGTTAACAACAGAAAAAGAATCATAACTGGGACCAAAGGCAATCTTTTCAGGTTCTACAACGATTTCGTTTCATCTTTTTTTCGTATTTTTGTCCCAATATGCATGCTTCTGCAAGGATAGCAAAGACGAATAAAAAAATAATGAGAGTAATTGATTTAATACATAGCAACGAAAAAACAGCTTTCTCTTTCGAAATACTCCCTCCTTTAAAGGGTACGGGCATCGAGAAGTTGTACCAAACCATAGATACCTTACGTGAGTTCGACCCAAAGTATATCAACATCACCACTCATCGCAGTGAGTATGTATATCGGGATTTAGGCAACGGACTTTTTCAGCGCAACCGCCTGAGAAGACGTCCGGGAACCGTAGCTGTAGCTGCTGCCATCCAGAATAAATACAACATCACAGTAGTACCCCACATTTTGTGTAGCGGGTTTACACAGGAAGAGACAGAATATGTACTGCTCGACCTTCAGTTCCTGGGTATTACAGATCTATTAGTGCTTCGTGGCGATAAAGCCAAACATGAAACCGTGTTTACTCCTGAGGGAGACGGACATCATCATGCTTTGGATCTACAGCAACAAATCAATAACTTCAACAAAGGTATTTTTGTAGACGGATCGGAGATGAAAGTGACTAATACTCCTTTCTCATACGGTGTGGCTTGCTATCCGGAAAAGCATGAAGAAGCTCCTAATATCGATATGGATATCTATTGGTTGAAGAAGAAAGTGGAAGCCGGTGCAGAATATGCCGTTACCCAACTGTTTTACGATAACAAAAAGTACTTTGAATTCGTAGAAAAGGTACATCAGGCAGGTATCGACATCCCTATCATCCCGGGTATTAAGCCCTTTAAAAAGATATCACAACTGAATATGGTGCCTAAAACGTTCAAGGTAGACCTTCCGGAAGAGTTGACCAAGGAAGCACTGAAGTGCCAAACCGATGAGGAAGCCCGTCAGGTAGGCATCGAATGGTGCATCAGCCAATGCAAAGAGTTGATGGCAGCCGGTGTGCCCAGTATCCATTTCTACTCCATCGGAGCAGTGGACAGTATCAAAGAAGTAGCCAAAGCAATTTACTAAGCCATGTTTTTCAGAGACGTCATCGGACAAGAAGAGGCCAAGTATCGACTGATACAAGAAGTCAGCGAAGGACGCATCCCCCATGCCCAGCTTTTTTGTGGGCCCGAAGGGGTAGGCAAGTTTCCGCTGGCACTGGCCTATGCACGCTATCTGAGTTGCACCAATCGTAGTGACACTGATGCTTGCGGAGTCTGTCCGTCATGTGTGAAATTCAATAAGCTGGTTCACCCGGATGTTCATTTCGTCTTTCCGGTAGTAAAAAACGGGAGAAGCGATGACTACATTGTAGAATGGAGAAAATTGGTGTTAAACAATCCCTATTTTACCATCAATCATTGGCTGAACGAAATAAATGCAGAAAATGCACAGGCCGTAATCTACACCAAAGAGAGTGATGAGATCATGAAAAAGCTCAGCCTTAAATCCAGCGAGGGCGGATTTAAGATTACACTCCTCTGGCTGCCGGAAAAGATGCAACAGGCTTGTGCCAACAAGTTATTGAAACTGCTGGAAGAACCACCCGAAAAGACAATCTTCCTTTTGGTTTCGGAGGCTCCCGATTTAATTCTCCAAACGATATTGAGCCGCACACAACGCTTCAATCTACGTAAAATTGAGGAAGAGTGTATGGCCGAGGCTTTACAAAGCAAATACGGGGTCCAGCAGGCAACCAGTATTTCGATCGCCCACCTAGCCAACGGAAACTTTATCAAAGCCCTCGAGACGATTCACCTGAATGAAGAGAATCAGTTGTTTTTCGAACTGTTTGTCAGTTTGATGCGACTCTCTTACCAACGGAAAATCCGGGAAATGAAATTATGGAGTGAACAAGTGGCAGGCATGGGACGCGAACGCCAGAAAAATTTTCTGGAATACTGCCAACGAATGATCCGGGAGAATTTTATCTACAACCTACACCGGAAAGAGTTGACTTATATGACATTAGAAGAACAGAACTTCGCTACACGGTTTGCCCCTTTTGTCAACGAACGAAATGTAATGGGCATCATGGATGAACTGAGTGAAGCTCAAAAACATATTGAACAGAACGTAAATGCTAAAATGGTATTTTTCGACTTCTCGCTGAAGATGATCGTACTGTTAAAGCAATAACTCTAAAATAAAGTATATGGAATTTAAACTGCATAATGGGAGCGGAGGTCTTTGTTGTAAAAGCTGTTCCCGACAAGATAAAAAACTAAATACCTATGATTGGCTGGCCGACATACCAGGCAATGCAGAGGAGAGTGATATGGTAGAAGTTCAATTTAAGAACACCCGTAAAGGCTACTACCGTAACAGTAACAAAATCAAATTGGAGAAAGGCGATATCGTAGCTGTAGAAGCTACTCCGGGACACGATATTGGTACTGTCACCCTGACAGGACGATTAGTCCCCCTCCAGATGAAAAAGGCAAACTTTAAACAGGATGCCGAAATCAAGCGTATCTACCGCAAAGCAAAAGCTGTAGATATGGAGAAATATGAAGAAGCAAAAGCCAAAGAACATACCACAATGATTCGTGCACGGCAGATAGCAGCCAGTCTGAATCTGGATATGAAAATTGGTGATGTAGAATATCAAGGAGACGGCAATAAAGCTATCTTTTATTATATCGCCGACGAACGCGTAGACTTCCGCCAATTGATTAAAGTACTGGCCGAAGCTTTTAGAGTACGTATCGAAATGAAGCAAATCGGTGCACGGCAGGAAGCCGGACGCATCGGAGGTATCGGCCCTTGCGGACGTGAGTTATGCTGTGCCACCTGGATGACCAGTTTTGTATCCGTATCAACCAGTGCGGCAAGGTATCAGGATATTTCACTGAATCCTCAAAAGTTGGCCGGACAGTGTGCCAAGTTAAAATGTTGCCTGAACTATGAAGTGGACTGCTATGTAGAAGCACAAAAACGTCTGCCCTCAAGAGAAATCGAACTGGAAACCAAAGACGGAACCTATTACTTCTTCAAAGCAGATATCCTCAGTAATCAGATTTCGTATTCAACCGACAAAAACTTTGCAGCAAACTTAGTGACCATTAGCGGAAAACGTGCATTCGAAGTGATAGGGCTGAACAAAAGAGGTATTAAACCGGACAGTCTGTTGGAAGCCGAACGCAAACCGGAACCTAAAAAGCCTGTTGATTTGCTGGAGCAGGAAAGCTTGACGCGTTTCGACCGTGACCGCCGCCGTAACGCCAAAGACGGAAATGGAAAGGACGAAGGCGGAAACGGAAACCGGAAAAAGAAAAAGAAGAATAATAACCGCCCGCAACAAGCTACCAATGGCGAAACACAGAGTTCACAGCCCACTCCGATTAATGCACAGGAGAACAACGGTTCTCAGCCTGTACAAAACCAACAGCGTACACGTGGTGAACGTCCGAAAAACAATAATCGCAACAACAACCAACCACGTAAAAATAATGAGTCTCGTGAACCGCGTAGCAACGAGAACCGGGAAACGCGTAAAAACGAACCCCGTGAACAGCGCCCTCCTCGCGAACCACGCGGACCGCGCAACAATGAACAACCTAAACGTATCGAGAAAGCTCAGGAAAATGAAAAGCCTGCTCAAGAATAGCATTTGCATGCTCCTTACCACATGGGTTCTGACTGCATGTGACGAAAATACTGTGTATCACTCTTACCAATCCACTCCCCCGGATGGATGGAAGAAGAGTGATACACTCTTTTTCAACGTGCCTCTAAAAGATTCCCTAGCCAACCTGCGACTGTCCGTTGGTGTACGCAACAGCAGTAACTACCCTTATCAGAACCTGAATATCCTCATCCATTATAATCTGGAAGATTCAACTGTATGGAAGACAGATACCCTGAAGTTTATACTGACTGACCGGGAAGGTAAATGGACAGGAACCGGCTGGGGAAGTCTCTACCAATCGGCACTCCCTTTGAAGGACTGCTTTGTTAAACATCCCGGCAACTATACTTTCAAAATAGTACACGAAATGAAGAATGAACAACTAACCGGGATCAGTGATGTGGGATTGAAAATAGAACATTTATAGCCGTCTGCTACGCCCCGCATCGATACGCAGAAAGATAAAAAGCAGAATCGTAAATCCCCATAAAGATGACCCGCCATAACTAAAGAAAGGCAACGGAATACCGATTACAGGAGTCAGACCAAGTACCATTCCGATGTTAATAAACAAATGGAACAGGAAAATGCTCACAACCGAATAGCCATAAACCCGCCCGAAAGTAGAAGTCTGCCGCTCTGACGTCGCTATAAGACGGAGTATCAATGCCAAGAAAAGCAAAAGAACGGCTGCCGAACCAACAAACCCCTGTTCTTCACCCACAGTACAGAAAATGAAATCGGTATCTTGTTCGGGCACATATTTCAACTTGGTTTGTGTACCATTCAGAAAACCTTTACCCGTCAACCCTCCGGAACCAATCGCAATCTTCGACTGGTTAACGTTGTAACCGGCTCCGGCCAAGTCCTCTTCCATCCCCAACACCACTTTTATACGAATCTGCTGATGAGGTTCAAGAATGTTGTCGAACACATAATCACTTGAATAAAGAAAACCGATAGAACCCAAAGCAAACAATCCGATCAAAAGATAGGCACGTTGCCGTTCGCTCAAAGATAAGTAAAGTAGATAACCTATGGTCACCACACAAAGCCCCCACTCCACCCAAACCAAATTGAATGGAGAGAGATACTCAGAAACGAGATAAGCGATCAGCAGCACAAGCAAACTACCGCCTATCATATTCCGTACAGGTTCCCACTTTTTCCTATACACCCAAACCATGGAACCGGCAAATAAAAGTATCATCAACAACACGGCAAACTCTCCGATAGGCGTAGGCGTATCGGCTATAAATACCTGATCGAAACGAATACCGACCACAAAATAGACTACGGCACATACTCCCGAAAACAAAACTACTCCAGGCATACCCTCGCGATATAACACCAAGAAGAAGGCAAGATAGACCAATGCCGAACCGGTTTCTTTCTGCAAAATAATCAGCAACATCGGAAGTAAAATAAAAGCTACCAAGGGTAAAAAGCACTTCCACTTCTTGATATTAAATGAATAGGCATTCATAAACTTTGCCAGAGCCAAAGCTGTGGCAAATTTTGCAAACTCCGCCGGCTGCAGACTGACCGGACCTAATATTAACCACGAACGGGAACCTTTCGTATCGGGTGCAATAAAAATGGTTACGATTAACAGAAGAATCATACCTATATATATCAGGTATGCAAACATATCGTACATTCGTTCTTCAAGCATCAGGAGTATAAAACCAAGCCCAAAGGAACAGATAATCCACACAAACTGCCTACCGGCACGTGTTGAAAAGTCCAGAAAGTCACGATCACCATAATCATAACTGGCACCGCACACACTAAACCATCCACCGATTATAAGGAGCAGGTAAATGACGATCGTTACCCAATCCAATGTTTTCCATAAACTAACGCTCCTCGTTTCCATACATAATCACTCTATTACTATATTCTTCTGCACGTATCTCATTCTCCGGAGAGAGTTTCCCTTTTAAATATTGTTCCATCATCAATGCTCCGATCGGTACTCCGTAGACTGCGCCAAAACCACCATTCTCAACATATACGGCGATGGCTATCTTTGGGTTATTCATGGGAGCAAATCCCATAAAAACGGAGTGGTCATGTCCTCGGTTCTGCGCCGTACCGGTTTTGCCACATACTTCAACGTCCGGTAAAATGGCTCCTGCTACCCGGCAAGTACCTCCTGTGACCGCAGCACGCATGCCTGTAACCACATCTTCATAGTGTTTCCGGTCGATAGAGGTTTTTCTGGGAACTCGATAGAGGCTGTCGAGTTGTTCATCTTGAATTTCCTTCACAATATGTGGAGTAATAAAATGTCCCCGATTGGCTATTGTCGCACCCAAATTGGCTATCTGCAAAGGAGTTGCCAGAATCTCTCCCTGGCCAATTGCGATACTGATCACCGTCAACCCATTCCAACGTCCACGATAGGCCTTGTCATAAAACTGAGCATTAGGAATCAATCCCCGCTTTTCACCCGGTAAATCCACCCCGAGTTTATAGCCAAAACCCTGAGACACCATGTGGTCTTTCCATACAGTAATGGCATTTTGTGAGGAGCCATACTTGCGATCGCCAAACATCCGGAACAAGCCCCAACAAAAATAAGAGTTACATGAAGTCGCAATGGCCGGTATTAGCGGCAACGGCGAACCATGGGCATGACATCCCACATGCAAACTCCCGTAATTGAACCCATGAGCACAAGGGAAAGCCGGCGTATTGGTCTGAATAATCCCTTCTTGTAAGAAAGTCAGCGCTTGTGCCGTTTTAAACGTCGATCCCGGAGGATATACTCCCATAATCGAACGGTTTAACAAAGGTTTCATCGGATCTCTCTGGAGCATCAAATGGTTCTTTCCGCGCTGACGGCCAATCATCAGTCTCGGATCAAAATCGGGTGAAGAAACCATGCAAAGTATTTCTCCCGTCTCCGGTTCGATAGCGACAATACTCCCGATTTTATTTTTCAACAAGCGTTCTCCCAACATCTGGAGATTGATATCGATTCCGAGCTTCAGGTTCTTTCCGGGTATCGGACGCTTATCATACTTTCCATCCATATAATGTCCCTGTATACGTCCGTGCGCATCCCTCAACAATACCTCAACGCCCTTTTCGCCCCGTAAATAAGATTCATATGATTTTTCAATACCCTGTTTCCCGATATAGTCTCCCCGGATGTAATAATCATCATTTTCGATGTCTTTCATTGATACTTCACCAATATCACCAAGCACATGGGCAGCGGAGTTATAGCTATATTGACGAATGGTACGTCGCTGGATATAGAATCCGTGAAACTTAAATAGCTTCTCCTGAAATACGCCACATTCTTCTGCCGAAAGTTGAGACATGAATACCTGATTGGTGTAGCGTGAATAACCGGGATTCCTGCGACGATCTTTCATATCGCTCATTATCTTCAGAAACTGTGCACGAGTGATATTCAGTGTCTGGCACAAGTCAAGTGTATCGAGGTTCTCAACTTCCTTCGGCACCATTGTTATATCATACGCAGGCTGATTAAACACTAACAGTTTATCATTCCGGTCGTACATTGCCCCACGTGACGGGTACTGAATCTTATTCAGGAAAGCATTACTGTCGGCATTTTTTTTATAGTCATCAGTAGCTATCTGGAGAGAAAACAGACGCAGCAGATAAATCAGGACAATAGCCAATGCTACTCCGCCGATCACATATTTCCGTTTCTCTAAAACATAATCTTTTGCCATACCTATCTCCTCACTCCTTCAACAGCCATAATACAGGTTATAGTCAAAATGGTGCTCGACACCACCCTTAACAGCAATAACGGTATGCTGGTAAATGAGAAGAACTCAAGAGTCAGTAACATAAAATGGTGAACAAAGACACTTACCACCAAATATTTAAGGAAAGAAGCAATTCCCATACTTTTCAGCGAAGGTACGATACTATCCAAAGTATCTCGAGGCGTAAACAAGCGAAGAAACAACGGACGTAGAAAAGCCAGTAGTACTGTCGCCGCCGCATTCATACCCGGGGTATTAGAAAAGATATCGATGGCAAGCCCCATACAGAAACCCCATACCATCAATTCGTTTCGGGAAGTACCGGAGTTAAATTTTAATATAAAATAAACGTATAGAAAAGGAGTAGCCACACCGGCTATGTGCACATTATTCAAGATCAGCACCTGAAGTAATATCAGACCGACAAACCATCCTACTCTATGTATATAGTTGATAATCATTGCGCCAAACTCTTTTGTTCCAACTCTTTTTGCTCTCTCTGACCGGTTCTTGCAATCACACGCACCTCACTCACCTTACCAAAATCCGTTGCCAGTTTTACCTTCAACAGATAGGAAAGGCCATCATTCGAATCGGCCATATCATCTACCGTACCAATCATAATACCTTCAGGAAAAACCGTGGAATAACCACTGGTCACAACTGTATCTCCCAAATTGAATTCGGCATGACGAGGCAAATCTTTCAAATAAGCATACCGGGCATCTCCATATTCCCACTTCAGGTAACCGAAATACTCACTACCCACAATTTTACAACTAATGCTGGATTTGCTGTTCAACACCGAAATCACCCGGGAATAGTGAGAAGAAGTTTCATATACGATGCCGACCACCCCATTACCGTCGACCACGCCCATTTCAGGACGGATGCCATCCTTCGATCCCCGATTCAGAGTGATGTAGTTATCTACCAGATTGAGACTGTTATTGATAACCCGGGCTTTGAAGATTTCATAGTCTGTATCCGACAAGTTTCGGATACTATTCAGCTCGGTTGAGTCAGAGAGATGTTTTACTAATGCATTCTCCAGATTGCGGTTCTGCTGCTCCAACTCCATGATGCGATCCAATAAATCCTCATTGACCGACTTCAGATGGAAATAAGAAGTTATTCCACCGGATACTTCATATACTTTGCCGGCAACTACATTGGCCGAACTGAAATAAACACTGTGTTGGTAGTGATTAAAGCGAAATAACAAAACAAAACTGATCACCTCCAACAGAATGAAGAGGAACCAGTGATTATATTTCAAAAGAAAGTTCAGTAAATTCCGCATAAAGACATATAAGTTACAAACTACGATCTACGAGCCACAAGTTCGTGCAGCAACTTACGCAACTGCCTCTCACTTATAGCTCGTAAACCGTAGTCAATTATTTATCTCATCAAGAATGAGAAACGGTCTACATTCTTCAATGCAATCCCTGTACCTTTAGCTACTGCATGCAACGGGTCTTCTGCAATGTGGAAAGGAATATTTATCTTATCAGTCAGACGTTTGTCCAAGCCACGAAGCAGCGCTCCACCACCGGCCAAATAGATTCCATTATGCACAATATCGGCATACAGTTCAGGAGGTGTATTCTCTAACGCACTCAGAATAGCTGTTTCTATCTTCGAGATTGATTTTTCAAGACAGTGTGCCACTTCCTGGTAGCATACCGGCACTTCCATCGGAAGTGCAGTGATACGGTTCGGTCCGTGAACGATATAATCTTCAAGAGCATCCTCACCCAGTTCGGTCAAAGCAGCACCCACATTTATCTTAATACGTTCGGCCATACGCTCACTGACTTTCACGTTATGCTGACGGCTCATGTATTCCTGAATATCGGCAGTCAGATCATCTCCCGCTATACGAATAGAGTTGTTCGAAACAATACCTCCCAATGAAATTACAGCAATCTCGGTAGAACCACCACCTATATCAACAATCATGTTTCCTTCCGGTGCTTCTACATCGATACCGATACCGATAGCCGCAGCCATAGGTTCAAATACCAGATAGACATCACGTCCGCCGGCATGTTCGGCAGAGTCACGGACAGCACGAAGTTCAACTTCCGTACTACCCGAAGGCACTCCGATCACCATACGAAGCGATGGAGAGAAAAGGCGGTTACGAGTATTTACCTGTTTGATCAGTCCGCGCATCATCTGCTCGCAAGCATAGAAGTCGGCAATCACTCCGTCGCGCAACGGACGGATGGTACGAATATTCTCGTGCGTCTTTTCGTGCATCAGCTTGGCCTTTTCACCTACAGCAATCATCTTGTCTGTCCGACGGTCAAGGGCCACCACCGAAGGCTCATCTACTACAATCTTACCACCGGTAATAATGATAGTATTGGCCGTACCGAGGTCCATTGCTATTTCTTGTGTAAAAGAGAATAATCCCATAATGAATAAATTTCTAATGCGTCAATATACCAGTGTGCCCATAACGGGTTGTCCGGCATACAACAAGTTTTTAATTAGTGCTTAAAGTGGCGGATACCCGTTGTAACCATTGCCATGCCATGTTCGTTGCAATAGTCAAATGTCAACTGGTCTTTCACCGAACCGCCCGGCTGGATCACAGCTGTCACACCTTCCTTATCCGCAATTTCCACACAATCGGGGAAAGGGAAGAAAGCATCCGATGCCATCACCGCACCCTGCAAATCGAAACCAAACGACTTAGCTTTTTCGATAGCTTGTTTCAGTGCATCCACACGTGAAGTCTGTCCCACACCGCTTGCCAGCAATTGTTTTCCTTTGGCCAAAACAATGGCATTCGACTTACTGTTTTTTACTATTTTATTAGCAAACAGCATATCTTCTACCTCTTCCGGTGTCGGAGCTTTATCAGTTACCGTTTTCAGGTCTGCAGTTGTTTCAATATTCAAGTCTCTGTCCTGAACCAATACACCATTCAATAAAGAACGGAATTGCTTTCTCGGCAATTTAGCCTCTTTACGAACCAAAATGATACGATTCTTTTTCTGTCCCAGAATTTCGAGTGCATCTACATCGTAATCAGGAGCAATCACAACTTCAAAGAAGATTTTATTGATCTCTTCCGCTGTCTCTTTATCAATAACCGCATTCGTGATCAGCACTCCCCCAAAGGCAGATACCGGATCACCGGCCAACGCATCTTTCCATGCTTCGAGCACAGTAGGACGAGAAGCCAGCCCGCAAGCATTATTATGCTTCAGAATAGCAAATGTGACATCGTCAAACTCATCGATCAAATCGACTGCGGCATTGATGTCAAGCAGGTTGTTATAAGAGATCTCTTTTCCATGAATCTGATCAAACATCTCATCCAGGTTTCCATAGAAATATCCCTTCTGATGTGGATTTTCGCCATAACGCAACGTCTTCTGGCTATTGGCAGAGCAACGGAAAGCAGAACCCTCTTCAGCATCAAAATAGTTGAAGATAGCCGAATCATAGTGTGAAGATACGGCAAATGCCTCTTTAGCCATCCAACGACGTTCTTCAAGAGAAGAAGTGGCCCCGTGCTCCATCAACATATCGAGCAAAGGTTTATATTGAGCTTGTGAAGCAACAATAATTACGTCATTGAAGTTTTTGGCAGCGGCACGAATCAAAGAGATTCCGCCTATATCAATTTTTTCGATAATAGCAGCCTCATCAGCACCCGAAGCAACAGTCGCTTCAAACGGATAGAGGTCTACAATAACCAGGTCGATTTCAGGGATTTCATATTTCTCAATCTGCTGGATGTCTTGTTCCAGTCCACGGCGGCAAAGAATTCCTCCGAATATTTTCGGATGCAGCGTCTTCACTCTACCACCCAAAATAGAAGGATACGAAGTCAAATCTTCGACAGCCTTACAGGGATAGCCCAGCGATTCAATAAACTGACGAGTTCCGCCTGTTGACAGGAACTCTACTCCTTCTTCATGCAGTTTGGTAATGATTTCATCCAAACCTTCTTTGTGATAAACCGATACCAAAGCGGTTTTTATTCTTTTAGACTCAGACATTGATTTGCTTATTAAGTATTTACCGCGCAAAGTTACTACAAAAAAGTGAAATGCGGAAAGATATAGTGATAGAATTGAGTTACAAGGGTTTTAGTTAAAGTGGCGATAATTCGTGAAGCCATTACAATCCTTGCCGAAGCCAAATCTTGACGCCGCAACGTTACTTGTTCGTAACCATGTCCGAAAATGCGACAAACGGGTACGAATGGCGAAACAAGACACTATGTTATAGTGAGTTACCCACAACTCACGTAACAAATACGGTTACGGAAAAAAGATTGCGCCGTTCCTCCCCGTTTTGCGTACCGACACCGGACTCTTCAC
>ULUD01055982.1_pt1 | contig 13340 bp, 7 predicted proteins | sample 1958191 | NCBI WGS metagenome assembly ULUD01 (sample SAMEA4835751, study PRJEB28245) | human gut metagenome | biome: gut microbiome; material: fecal sample | place: Denmark | collected 2008 | reverse complement strand
CCATAGAATCATCCTCCTTTGCCATGATTTTTGCATAGCATTTGGATATTGTCAAGAAAATACAAAACATTTCGCAAAAAAATACGAATGTTTTTCGTGACTACATAGAAAGAGGTGTGTTTTTCTGCGTACAGGAATTGCAAGAAACATAGAAAACATGCTATACTACGAGAATAGTGGAACAGGAGGAACGAAAAAGATATATGTCTGCTGAAAATACAACAAACACAGGGGCACAAGAGGCGGAGAACGCAGAGAAGTACGCGGTCGAAGTGAAAAATGTGACCAAGATATACAGGCTGTATGATAAACCGATCGACCGGCTGAAAGAATCGCTGAGCGTCAGCCATAAAGAATACCACAAGGATTTCTACGCGTTGAGCGATCTTTCCTTTACGGTTGAAAAAGGTCAGACGGTCGGCATCATCGGTACGAATGGTTCGGGTAAATCGACGATCCTTAAGATCATTACCGGCGTTCTCACGCCGACAACCGGCGAGGTGACGGTGCGCGGCAAAATTTCGGCGCTGCTGGAGCTGGGAGCCGGATTTAACCAGGACTACACCGGTATCGAAAATATCTATATGAACGGTACGATGATGGGATATACCAAAAAAGAGATGGATGCAAAGCTGCCGGAGATTCTCGATTTTGCCGAGATTGGCGATTTCGTCTATCAGCCGGTCAAGACGTACTCGAGCGGTATGTTCGTGCGTCTGGCATTTGCGCTTGCGATCAACGTCGAGCCGGAGATCCTGATCGTTGATGAGGCGCTCTCGGTCGGGGATGTCTTTTTCCAGTCCAAGTGCTACCGCCGCATGGAGGAGATCCGCAAAAACGGCACGACGATCATCATGGTAACCCACGATATGGGAAGTATCATCAAATACTGCGATAAGGTAGTGCTGCTCAATAAGGGAGAATTTATCGCACAGGGTTCGGCGGGCAAGATGGTCGATCTCTACAAAAAGATTCTGGCAGGACAGATGGACGCGCTGCGCGCCGAGCTGGAAGTGATGAACGATTTTTCCGGGGACAAGGTAGTAAAAGCGGAGAAATCAGGAGCCGCAAGTGCGGAGAATGGTGCATCTGGAAATGAGGATGGAAATAACGATGCCGGAGATGAAAACGGCTCCGGGGCAGTGGATGGCACCGCAGAAAATGGAGTTGGTTCAGCATCGGACGGCACCGGAAATCCGGCTGGTTTGAACGGAGAAACGGCGAAAAAGCCGGGCTTGATGCGCGACAAGCTGACGATCAACGCAAACCGCGAGGAGTACGGCGACGGCAGGGCGCAGATCTTCGATTTGGGACTGGTGGACGCGCGCGGCAATATTACTAACTTGCTCTTAAAAGGCGAAGAGTTTACCATCCGCGAGCGCATCCGTTTCAATGCACCGATTCAGGCACCGATCTTTACTTATACGATCAAGGATAAGAAGGGAACCGATCTGACCGGCACGAACACCCTGTTTGAGGGAACGGATGTCCATCCGGTCAAGGAGGGCGATATTTACGATGTCGCGTTTACGCAGAAGATGACCCTGCAGGGCGGCGAATACCTGCTGTCCATGAGCTGTACCGGATTTGAGGGCGGCGAGCACGTGGTGTACCACCGTCTCTACGATGTGGCCAATATTACCGTTATTTCCAATAAGAATACGGTCGGTGTCTACGACATGGAGCCGGATGTAGCAGTCAGGTTATCGCCAGCCGGGGAGGCGGCGAAGCAGGCGGAGTCGCTTAGTGCGGACGAGGCGGCACAGGAAGATCTGCAGGTATGATAAAAGGAGATTAAGATGAAAAAAATCAATCAGGAGCTGATCGCTCTGTTTGATAAATACGGCAGTGACCGGCGCCGGGCGCTGCGGGAAAATAAGAAGCTTTCCTATCTGTACGCACTGGCAGATCTGCGGGAAAACCTGTTGGACTGGTACCAATTTGACCCGGAACAGCAGGCGCTGCAGATCGGGGCGGACGCGGGCGCGCTGACAGGGCTGCTTGCCAGACGTTTATCATCGGTAACGGTGCTGGATGTTTCCGAAGAAAATCTGGAGGTAGTACGCCGTCGTTTCAAGACAGAGCCGGAGCTGGCGGCGAAGATCCGCTATGTCTGTGCGGATGTGGAGACGTATGCGAGGGAAGCGGAAAAGTGCGGCGGGACATATGGATATGTAGTGCTGATCGGGGATTTGACGGCGGCAGATAGGGCTGGACGCGCGGCGCAGATGACAGCCGCAAAACAGCTTCTTTCTGCTCATGGAACCTTGATTGCGGCGGCTTCCAACTGGTTTGGCGTGAAATACATGGCAGGCGCAGAGCGGGAGACGGGCGCACTTTCCTGGAATGAAATGAAGCAGCTGCTTCCGGGCGGGAAATTTTACTATCCGATGCCGGATTACCGGACGGCGGGAGAGATTTTTTCAGATGCCTATCTGCCGAAAAAAGGCGATCTGACCGGTGTGTTACCGGTTTATGACTGTCCGCAGTATATGCTGATGGATATGGGGGCGGCGCTCGATGCAGCCTGCGAGGACGGACGGTTCCCGGAATTTGCGAATGCATTTCTAGTTTTTTGGCAGAGACAGGCTGCGCCGGAAGCTGAGAATGCTTCACAGGACGTTATCTATGTGAAATACAACCGCACCCGCGAAGACTGCTTCCAGATCCGGACAGAGATCCGTGAAAAGAATGGAACCCGCGAGGTCTGGAAGACGGCGCTCTATCCGGAGGGAAAGGCACACATCCAGTCCTTCGAAGAAAAATATCAGGTGCTTGACCGTCAGAATCTGTCCCTGAAACTGGCAAAACCGGAGCTTCAGGACGAGGGAATGACAGCGGTCTTTCCGTATTTAGAGGGAAAAACGCGGGCGGAACTTCTGGGAGAAATTCTGACTGCCCAGGGCGCGGATGCGGAGGTTTCCGCGATCCGGGCTGCGATGGATGAGATCTACAACATCCGCCCGGAGGAACGCAAACCATTTGCGGTGACACCGGAATTTATCAAGGTATTTAATGCGCTGGGCGAGCTGGATCCATATCGGGATAAAGAGACAGAAAATGGCGGCGGATGGGCTTCTTTAGGGGCAGTTCTTGCGGACGAGAGCTACAGCGCCTCCAACATTGACGCCCTTTTTGAAAATATGCTGGTGACGGCGGACGGAACCTATGCGATCGACTATGAGTGGGTCTTCTTATTCCCGGTTCCGGCTGGCTTTGTGAAATACAGGACACTGGTTTATTTCTACCGCCGTTATAAGAGTCTGTTGGGCGGTCAGGCCGAGCGGGAATTTATCGGACAGTTCCCGGAGTATGTGAAGGCGGATGAGAAGCTGCTTTCGCTTTACGAGGCGATGGAACGCGGCTTCCAGGAGTACGTACACGGGGAAAACCAGCGCACCTACCAGGAAGATTACATGGTAAAGACGAAGACATTAGCCGATCTTTCCCATGTGGACGGAGAACTTGCAAGGGCAAACGAACGTCTGGATGCGCTCCGGGCAGAAAATTCGGAAAAAGATACGGCACTCCGCAAAGTGCAGGAGGTACAGCGCCTGACGAATAACCACGTGGCGAATCTGGACGTTATCATTTCTGATCTGCGCCATGAAAATGCAGAGCTTGGCAAGACGCTGACCTACTTAAATGGTCATGAGGCGGTCATTTTCAAGGTGCGCCGCAAGCTCGGACAGGCATTTAACCGGTGCTATCCAAAGGGCACGGTACGCCGCAAGAAGCTCGGCTACTGGAAACGGACGATTCTCCATCCGGGCAAAATGATGAAGATGTACACGACCGGGGAAGGAAAGAACCTTATCAAAGGTGATTTTGAGATCGGTGAGGAGTACCTGACCTACGGAAAAATCCACCTTCCGAAGGAAGAAAATCCGACGGTTTCCATCGTGATTCCGGTATACAACCAGATTCACTATACCTATCTATGCCTGCAGTCGATTCTGGAGCATACGAAGGACGTGAGCTACGAGGTTATCATTGCAGACGATGTTTCGACCGACGCCACCGAGCATCTGGCGGAGTTTGCCGATAACCTGGTAATCTGCCGTAACCAGACGAATCAGGGCTTCTTGCGCAACTGCAACCAGGCGGCGAAGGCGGCGCGCGGCAAATACGTGATGTTTTTAAACAACGATACCCAGGTAACAGAAGGCTGGCTAAGCTCCCTGGTAAATCTCATTGAATCTGACTCCACCATCGGTATGGTAGGGTCTAAGCTGGTATATCCGGATGGACGTTTACAGGAGGCAGGCGGCATCATCTGGAGCGATGGTTCCGGCTGGAATTACGGCCGCCTCGACGATCCGGACAAGGCAGAATATAACTACGTCAAGGATGTAGACTATATTTCCGGCGCAGCGATCCTTTTATCCACCGCACTCTGGAAGCAGATCGGCGGTTTCGACGAGCGGTTTGCCCCGGCGTACTGCGAAGATTCGGATCTGGCATTTGAGGTGCGGAAAGCGGGCTACCGCGTCGTTTACCAGCCAAAATCCAAGGTCATCCATTTCGAAGGCATTTCCAACGGAACGGATGTCAACGGAACCGGTCTGAAACGGTATCAGGTGGAAAACAGCGAGAAGCTCAAAGAAAAATGGAAAGAAGAGTTTAAGAACCAGTGCGTCAACAACGGCAATCCGAATCCATTCCGCGCACGCGAGCGCAGCATGGGCAAAAAGATCATTGTCGTGATCGATCACTATGTGCCGACCTTTGACAAAGACGCTGGTTCCAAGACAACGTTCCAGTACCTGAAAATGTTCCTGAAAAAGGGGTATGTTGTTAAGTTTATCGGAGATAATTACCTCCATGAGGAACCGTATACGTCTACGCTGCAGCAGATGGGAATCGAGGTCCTCTACGGACAGGAATACCTGACCGGTATCTGGGACTGGCTGGTGAAAAATGGAAAAGATATCCACGTGGCATATCTGAACCGTCCGCATATCGCGACGAAATATGTGGATTTTATCAAAGAACACACGGATATCAAGATGATTTATTACGGTCACGACCTTCATTTTATGCGTGAGTTCCGCGAGTATGAGCTGACCGGCGATGTGAAGAAGCGTCAGGAATCCGAATATTGGAAATCGATCGAGTTTTCACTCTTCCACAAAGTGGCGGTGTCTTATTATCCGTCCTACGTCGAAGAAGAGGCGATCCACGCCGTTGATGAGACGATTCCGGTCAAGGCGATCACGGCATATGTCTATGAGGAGTTTTTACAGAATCTGAACAAAGACTTCGCCAAACGGGAAGGACTCCTGTTTGTCGGCGGCTTTGCGCATCCGCCGAACGCAGACGCGGTGCTCTGGTTCGCGAAAGATGTATTCCCGAAGATCCGGGAACAGATCAAGGTCAACTTCTACATTGTAGGTTCCAAAGTAACCGACGAGATCAAAGCGCTGGAACAGCCTGGAAACGGCATCATCGTCAAAGGTTTTGTAAGTGAAGAAGAACTGGCAGACCTGTACCGGAACTGCCGGATTGTAGTGGTACCGCTCCGCTACGGCGCAGGTGTTAAGGGCAAGGTGGTAGAAGCCATCTATAACGGTGCCCCCATCGTCACCACCTCCGTCGGCAGCGAGGGAATCCCGGATGTAGAAAAAGTTCTCCTCGTCAAGGATCAGCCGGACGAATTTGCCGAGACAGTCGTAGAGCTCTACAAAGACGAAAAACGCCTGGAAGACCTGGCAGAGAAAACGCAGGTTTATATCCGCGAGCATTTCAGTATTGATGCGGCTTGGGATGTGATTAAAGAAGATTTTGAATAAAAAATAGTAAAAGATAGAAAATTATATATAATAAAGAAAACGATCAGGGGAATGTGCTTCTGATCGTTTTCTTGCGTAAGGATAATTTAAAGTTATCCAAGGAAGGAAAGAGCATTCTATATTACCGATCGTTCTTCCGCAGCGCTTCCACCCGTCCATACCTCCGATACATCAAAAGTTCAAATACCACCATACAAGCCCATCCAATCGTCGTACCAATCGCGACAGCCTGAATTCCCAGCCGTCCAAACAGCGCATAACTGATCACAACGCGGATCGGAATCTGTACCAGAGTCGCGAACAGGGTGATCAGCAGGTGCCCGATTCCCCGGTAATATCCCTGAAAGGTATTGGTGATACCACTGATGAAGTAAAAACTAGCCATCGGCACCAGATAGGACATGCCCTGACGCAGCGCCTCCGTTTCATTCGGCTTCAAGAAAATGCCGAGCAGCGGGTGACGGCAGAACAGCACGACCACTGCTGTCAAAATAATATAAATTTCTGCAATCACCAGCATTTTCCGAAGCCCTTTCGGAATCCGGTCATACTCTTTCGCGCCGAGGTTCTGTGCGGAGAACGTCGTGATAGATGCCGCGAGGCTGTCGCCCGGGGCGAGCACGTAGCTGTCGATGATGGAGACGGCATTAAAAGCGGCAACTGCATCGACACCGAGCGCATTGACGCCGGACTGGACGAGCAGGCGGCCGACGTAGAGAATCGTCTGCTGGACGGCGGAAATGGAGCTGAAATCGATCGTTTTTTTGAGCATCGAGGTTTTCAGTTTCAGATCCCGGATGCCGAGCCGTAAGAGCGGCACTTTCGACCAGATATAGACAAAGAGGGCGAGCGCAGAGACCGCCTGCGAGATGATTGTAGCGATTGCCGCACCGGGAACACCGAGGCGGCAGATGCCAACCAGGAATACATCCAGAAATACATTGACAATGGTCGTCAGGATCAGGACATAGAGCGGCGCTCTGGAATCTCCGATCGCGCGCAGGGCGGCGGAGAAAATATTGTAAAAAAAGGTAAAAATAAGACCCAGCGAGATAATCTGCAAATACAAGGATGCCTGCGCCGATATCTCTTCCGGCGTCTGCGTCAGACGGATAAACAGGCGGCTTCCGGCCAGTGAGATTCCGGAGAGCACGATGGTCAAAAGCAGTCCGGAGAGTACAGAGGTCGCAAATTCATCTTTCAAATGCTGGTAATCTTTTGCTCCAAAGTAGCTTGCCATCAAAATCGATGCGCCGAGTGACAGTCCCACAATCAGAAAAGTCAGGATATTCATGATCGGACCCGCCGCGCCGACCGCCGCCAATGCCTCTTTTCCGTAAAATTGTCCGACAACCACCGAATCGACCGTATGGTAGAGCTGCTGAAATAAATTTCCAAAAACAAGCGGAACCGCGTAGGCAATCAGGTGTCCGGTTATATTTCCTTTTGTCATATCACGTGCCATATGCATTTCCTCCAAATCCCAATTTATAACTAAGATTGTAGCACGGAACAGAGTGTCTGCCAAATAAAAAAATCCGTCGAGTCATGATAAAAAATCAACAAATTGTTGCAATTTACGCAAGGAAAGTAACAGCATAAAACCGCCCTATCTAGTGGAAATCACTAGGGAAATGTGGTAAGATATATAAGTTAAACTGGACTTAATAGCGGTTGACAGATTGACAACAGTAAAAATTGTATCTTTCAGTATAAAAACAGTAAAAATTGAGTTGGAAACAACAGACAGAAAGGAAGTACAGTATGCAGGCAATCATTCTGGCTGGCGGACTGGGGACGCGGCTTCGCAGTGTGGTAAGCGATCGTCCGAAACCGATGGCGCTGGTTGAAGGTAAGCCGTTTCTGGAGTATGTGCTTCAGGGGCTGAAAAAAAGCGGAATTGATGATATTATTTTTGCCGTCGGTTATAAGGGCGGCATGGTGGAAGAATATTTTGGAGACGGATCGCGGTTTGGCATCCGGGCGCGGTATGCGTATGAGGAAGAGCTGCTCGGCACGGCGGGCGCGATCAAGAATGCCGGGAAATATGTGACGGACGAGCAGTTTTTTGTCCTGAATGGCGATACATTTTATCAGATGGATTTCGGTGATTTGAGCCGGATCCAGCAGGAAAAAAATCTGGAGATGGCGCTGGTTCTGCGCGGTGTGCCGGATATTTCCCGTTATGGGGCGGCGCGCCTGACCGACGGGCTGCTGACCGCTTTTAATGAGAAAAACGGCAATACTGGGGCGGGCACGATCAACGGCGGTGTGTACCTGATGAAGCGGGCGCTGTTGGACGAGATTCCGGAGGGAAAAGTTTCGCTGGAAAATGAGTGCATCCCCAGGTGGATGCAGGAGGGAAGACGTCTCGGCGGCATCGTAAATGATGGCTATTTTATTGATATCGGTGTGCCGGAGGATTATTTCCGGTTTCAGGAGGACGTAAGAAAAGGAGACATTACATGGTAATCAGAGGAAGAGCGCCGCTGCGCGTGAGCTTTGGCGGCGGCGGTACGGATGTAGAACCATTCTGTGTAGAACAGGGCGGTGCCATTATCGGAAGTACTATCAATAAATATGCATATTGTTCGATCATTCCGAGGGATGATGACCAGATCACGGTTCATTCCCTGGATTTTGATATGACAGTCAAGTACAATGCGAAGGAAAATTACGTCTGCGATGGACGGCTGGATCTTGTCACGGCAGCGCTGCGGGCGATGGATATCAAGCAGGGATGCGAGGTTTATTTACAGTGTGATGCTCCGGCTGGTTCGGGACTTGGAACCTCCTCGACCGTCATGGTAAGTCTTCTGACCGCGATGGCGCGCTGGAAAGGAATTACGCTGGATAATTATGCGATGGCGGATCTGGCTTACGGCGTGGAGCGGATCGATCTGGGGATTTCCGGCGGTTATCAGGATCAGTATGCGGCGACCTTCGGCGGCTTTAACTTTATCGAATTTCACGGACGCAACAACGTCGTGGTAAACCCGCTCCGCATCCGCCGCGATATTATCAATGAGCTGCAGTATAACCTGTTGTTATGCTACACGGGCAATATCCATGTATCCGCGAATATTATCAAGGATCAGGTAAGCAACTATAAGAAACCGGACGCATTTCAGGCGATGTGCGAGGTAAAGGCGCTTTCCTATGCGATGAAGGACGAGCTTTTAAAGGGAAATCTCCACAATTTCGGCCGCCTCCTGGATTACGGCTGGGAGAGCAAGAAGCGGATGAGCAGCAAGATCACAAATCCGCAGATTGATATGCTCTATGATGAGGCGAAAAAAGCGGGCGCCCTCGGTGGAAAGCTTTTAGGTGCGGGCGGCGGCGGCTTCCTTCTTGTGTACTGCCCATACAACGTTAAACATCAGGTGGCGCGCCGTCTGGAAGCGGCAGGCGGACAGCTGATGGATTGGAATTTCGAACTGCGCGGCGCTCAGAGCTGGATCTGCGATGAGGACCGCTGGGACTACCGCGATATTCAGGTGCAGATGCCGGATAAGGAGTATACATTCCATGTGTAAAAATAGCTGTAAAGTAGTATTCCTCGACCGTGATGGCACGATGAATGTGGAGGTCAATTATCTTCACCGAAAAGAAGATTTGAAGCTGATTGACGGTACCGCAGAGGCAGTCCGTCTCCTGAACGAGGCCGGATATAAGGTGATCGTCATTACCAACCAGGCGGGCGTGGCGAGAGGCTACTATACCGAGGCGGATGTAAAAATCCTTCATGATTATATGAATGAGGTGCTGGAGCGTGACGGAGCACACGTAGATGCGTTCTACTATTGCCCGCACCACCCGGAGCATGGGATTGGACTTTATAAGAAAAAATGCCATTGCCGCAAGCCGGAGACGGGAATGTTTGAGATGGCAGAGCGCGATCTGCCGGAGGGCATTGATAAGGTGCATTCCTATATGATCGGGGACAAGCGCATCGACGCGCAGGCAGGAAAAAACTTCGGCGTGACCGGAGTCCTTGTCGGAACCGGCTATGGGGCAAAAGAACATGCGGAAGATAGGGCGGCTGGACTTATAAAAGAGGACGGAAGCTGCCCGGCGGGCGGTTATGATGCGTATGCGGAGACGCTGCTGGATGCGGTGCGCGGGATTTTAGGCGGGCGTATATAGAATGCGGCTCACAAAAAGATTCCGGGAGTACATAAACTAGAAAGAGAGGAACCATCGACATGCAGAATCAGAGACAAAACGGACGACCAGACGCAGCCGTGCGCATGGCTGGTCTTTTTCTGGTGCTGTTCTGCGTGGCGGCGGTTCTGATTCCGGCGAAAACGCTGTTTACGGGAAATGGTTTTTTTGCAGATTACATTCATTTCACGGAATCGAAACGGATGTATGTGGAGATTGCGATTCTGGCAGTCTTGATCTTTGGGGGGCTGGCGCTTTTGAAGCGCGGACGCAGCCGGATGTACTGGCTGACGGCGGTTGTGCTGGTGTTTTCCTGGATTCATGTGGTATTTCTGCCGATGGTGGTGTCGGCGGTGTATCTGATTAGCCTGTTGGCGATCGGGCGGTTTTTGAGAAAACGGGTGTTTTTCAGGGAAACGGTCTGGGAGCGGCCTTATTTTTCTTTTTATATGGACTTCCTTTTTGGCGCCTCCTTTGCAATCGTTGTGTATTGCCTCCTTTCTGCCCTTGGCGTTGGAAAAATCGCCTGGATGCGCCTGAGCGTCTATGCTCTGGGTGCGGCGGCGCTGGGCTTTGATTTTTCCTCGATTTCCTGCCAGTGCATCAGGGGATGGCAGACGCTTTCCTGGATGTTGGATGGCAGGGACAAGGTGTCGGTTCAGGTGATTGAGGCAGGGAAACAGGCGTTACTGTTCACAGGTAGGCACTTTTGGAACCGAAAGTGCCGTAAGAAAACGTGGTGGCAGCAGGAATTTGCCGTATTTAAATGCGAAGCCACGGCAAATTCCGTTACTGGGCACGTATGCGTGAACAGTAACAAACCGGCTGGCAGCGGGGCATCGCGGGAAATACCGCGCCGGGTGCGCCGGGCATGGACGCTGGCGGCTGGCTGGTGTGCCCTGATGTTCCTGATTCAGGTGGGACGCCTGAATATCGCACTCGACTTTGATACACTCTGGTATGGTGTGCGTTCCCAGTACATTGTGGCAGGCGGAACCGGGCTGTATGAGAATCCGGGGCTGGTCGGCATGGTCTATGTGTATTCGAAGGGCTTTGAGGTGCTGACTCTGCCGCTCTGCGATCTGGCGAGTCACAGCTACCTGACGTTCTTTAACCTCTGGCTGGCAGTTCTGGGAATCGGGGCGATGGTCTGGAATGCGGTGCTGCTGACGGGCAATCGAAAGCAGGAGACAGAGAGCCGGGAGGTGGGAACAGAGAAGAAACTAACGTATCACAGCGTCTTGCCGGGAATTATGGCAGCTGTTTTGACGGTTTCGGTGCCGGGCATCATGAATATGGCGCTCACAGCCAAGGCGGATTTGATTACGTGGCTGCTGCAGCTTATTATGCTGGGATGTTTCTTTCAGTATATTCATGTGTATGAAAATCATTGGATATTCCTCTCCGGGGCAGCCGGTTCCTATTTCCTGTCCCTCACGATGAAGCCGACCTCCCTGGTCTTTTCCACTGCTGTATTTGGCATGATGGGGCTGTACTTTCTGTGGTTCTGGTTTCATGAGCGCGGGGCGGCGGCTGACCTGTTTCACCATATGGTCCGCCTGATTGGCTCCTTATGCCTGCCGTTTGGGGCATTGGCCGGTATCTGGGCGCGGACGATGAAGATCACGGGAATGCCGGTCACTTCGGTGTTTACTTCGATTTTTGCATGGTTTGGTTTTAAAATGAAATACCCATTTGCTACCTCGGAGCTGCCGCAGAATTATCAGGAGGAATCAACGCTTCATGTGCTGGCGCGGCGCATCTGGCAGATGCTGATGCAGCCGCAGGGTGAAGATATGGGGCATGTAATTCTGGCGTGGGGAACCTCGCTGATGGCGGTGTTGATTGTGATGCTGGTGCTTTATGGGATTTTCTCCAAAAAGGGAGATGAGCAGTCCCATATCTGGAACGCGGCATTGGTAATTTTCTTCCCATTTGTGATCGTCAGCCTGATCAGCCTGTCGATGCTTTACCAGATCGACGGAAATTATTTCATGCTTCTGTATTCTATGCTGATTCTGGGGGCATGCCGGGCGATGGTGTATTTTAAGAAAATCGGCTTTTATCCGCTCGCGTCGAAGTGCCTGGCGCCGTTGCTGGTATTAAATCTGATTGTCACGGCGATCAGCAGCTGGGCGTGGACGGCTGGATTTTCGGAGATTCATCTTCTGAATAAAGGGCGTGTCAACCACCGGGCGCAGGAACAGGCGCGGATGGAGGAAAAGGGAAACACGCTGATCTGGCAGGAAGTGTCGCAGGATCCGGAAAACCGGGTGATCGCATTTGGAACGCATCCGTACTGTTTGCAGTTCCCGTGCAATGTGGAGTCGTATAAGGATATTACATCGCCGTGGGGCAACGTCGAACTCGTCAACTCGCCGGAGGCGTTTGAAACCTATATGGCGTATGCGAAGACAGATTATGTCTACGCGGAAGCAGGCTATCTGGGACCGGGAAGCTGGGAGTGGAGTCTGGATCTTCTGCGGGAGCAGATCCGCAGAGGCAGCCTGACCGATCTGTTTTTTGAAAATGGAAATATGCTTGCGCGGGTATCCGACACAGCGGTGCCGGAGGAAGAAGCGCAGAACAATCTGGAAATGTTTGAGCAGGAGTATTTATTTTATGATGCAGAAGCTCAATAGACATCGAAAAACCTGACAGGAGGAAATAGAAATCATGAAGGAATACGAGTACCTAGACGAGCTGATCAGCCGCTATCCGGTTCTTGCACCGGTGAAAGCGGATATTCGCACTGCGTATGAGACGCTGAAAGAGTGCTATGAGCGCGGCGGAAAACTTCTGATTGCCGGAAATGGCGGAAGCTGTGCGGATTCGGAGCACATCGTGGGCGAGTTGATGAAGGGGTTTGTGAAGAAACGCCCAGTTTCGGAAGAGATAGAAAAGGCACTGAAAACGGTGGATCCACAGATGGGAGCGGAACTTTCCGAAAAGCTGCAGCAGGGACTTCCGGCGATCGCGCTGACCGGCCATGCGGGGCTGACCACCGCATTTATGAATGATGTGGACGGCAGCATGATTTACGCGGAACAGGTGCTTGGATATGGAAAAGAGGGGGATGTGTTCCTCGGAATCTCAACCTCGGGCAATTCAAAAAATGTCCTGTATGCAGCCGTGACGGCAAAGGCAAAGGGGCTTAAGGTTATCGGGCTTCTGGGACGCGACGGCGGGCGGATCCGTGGGTACAGCGACACTGCGATTGTCGTGCCGGAGCAGGAGACATTTAAGATTCAGGAGCTGCATCTTCCGGTGTACCATGCACTGTGCCTGATGCTGGAAGAATATTTCTTTTAAGATATATTTTGTTTCATGGAAAGGAAGTAATGATTCAGCAGGTTCATGAAGAAAACTGGATGATTACAAGGG